>Ga0163149_10000096_pt1 | contig 104494 bp, 93 predicted proteins | sample OliLakLV19MP5G1_FD_148604 | JGI IMG/M metagenome (GOLD analysis project Ga0163149, IMG submission 148604) | Freshwater microbial mat bacterial communities from Lake Vanda, McMurdo Dry Valleys, Antarctica - Oligotrophic Lake LV.19.MP5.G1 | ecosystem: Environmental > Aquatic > Freshwater > Lake...
TTGGCAAACCCTCAACGATGCACTGGATCATATTTTTGATCATATTGGCACAAAATTCACCATCCATTTCACCTAACTTGTGTCGATTATTTATGGCAAACTACTTACATTCTTTAATTATTCATTTTTAATTATTAATTGATAAACAGGTGGTTACTATTTTCGGCATACGGCATCATGGTCCTGGCTCAGCGCAGAGTCTGAAAAAAGCGTTAGAAGAAATTCAACCCGATTGCATCCTCATCGAAAGTCCTGCCGACGCGCAAAAGATTATTGCTTCTGTTGCAAATGCGGAACTGATTCCACCGGTTGCTATTTTATTATACAATCCAAAAGATTTGGCGCAAGCCGCCTACTTCCCGTTTGCCGAATTTTCTCCTGAATGGCAAGCAATCCATTTTGGTTTAAAAAATGACATTCCCATTACCCTCATGGATTTGCCCATGCAAAATGCCTTCGCTATCAAAAACCAACAAGCCGTTGAAAAACAAATCAATTTACAATTCGAGCCTACATCCTCCAATCTTCCTATCCTCCCATCCTCCTTTTCCAATGACCCCATCGCCTACATCGCCACCCTCGCCGGCTACACCGACAGCGAACGCTGGTGGGAAGTAACGTTTGAACAAGCTGCCAATGAAACCGCCGTTTTCAGTGTGATTTTGGAAATGATGACCGAATTGCGCGAAGCCATTCAACGTCCCGAAACCACGGAAACCCTTTTGCGGGAAGCCTACATGCGCAACGCCATTCGCAAAGCCGTACAAAATTTTCAAAACATCGCGGTCGTGTGTGGTGCTTGGCACGCGCCTGTTTTACAAAATTGGAATACGTTCAAAAAAAGCGACGATGCTGCGATAATGAAAAATCTGCCCAAACTTGCGACCGAAGCCACTTGGATTCCATGGAGTTACGAGCGATTGGCATTTCAAAGCGGCTATTCGGCAGGTGTACTTTCTCCGGCTTGGTACGAATTATTATTTCAAAATCACGCAGAAGCCGCAACTCGTTGGATGTCAAAAGCCGCGCAATTCCTACGAAAGGAAAAATATGACACCTCTGCTGCCGATGTAATTGAAGCGATTCGATTGGCAAATACGCTGGCTACTTTACGAAATTTGCCGATTGCAGGACAGGTGGAATTGCGGGAAAGTGCGGTCACGGTGTTATGCCGAGGCAATCAAGGAATGTTGGAAGTCATTGAAAATCAATTGATAATAGGCGATGTAATTGGAAAAGTACCGCACCATATCGCTGCGCCGTTGCAAAAAGATTTAGAAAAACAGATTAAAACCGTTCGGCTGACTTCTGCTTATAATACGACCGGAAAAGTTGAAAAAGCATTGGATTTGCGCACCGACAATCAATTGGCTGCCAGTCATTTATTACACCGCTTACGCATTTTAGACATTCCTTGGGGTACGTTACAACCTGCTTCCCACAATCAGAAAGGTAGTTTTAAAGAACTTTGGACCTTGCAATGGCAGTTGGAATTCGCGCTGCGCCTCATCGAAGCTGGGATGTGGGGCAGCACGGTGTATGAAGCTGCCGTACATTTTGTAATCAAAAAAGCAAGCGAAGAAACACGATTGGTGTCGTTGACCACATTGACGGAAGAAGTGCTACAAGCAGACCTGCGCGAAGCCGTTGAGCCATTATTAAAACAATTGCAAAATGCCGCCGCACGCTCCACCGATGTGCAATATTTGATGGACGCTTTGGAACCGCTCATCCGCATTCTTCGCTATGGCAATGTGCGCAAAACCGATGCCACCGCTGTCGAAAAGGTTGTCAATCAATTGATTCCACGCATTTGCATTAGTTTACCGGCGGCTGTTTTGAGTATAGATGATGATTTGGCAAATATCTTTTTACAACAAATTTTAAATACAAATCAAGCCCTGGCTTTATTCAATCGGGAAGAGCACACGGCTGCGTGGCTGCAATGTTTGACAAAAATGATACAGCAGGCTGGCACGCATGAATTATTACGAGGCGTCGGCACGCGCTTGTTATTTGATAAAGAAGTGTTGAATGTAATGATTACCGGAAATTTATTACATTATGCATTGTCCTCTGCCGATACGCCTGTGGCTGCCACGCAATGGCTCGAAGGTTTTTTGCAAGGCAGCGGACTGTTGTTGCTACATCATCCACCGCTTTGGCTCGTGCTGAATGACTGGGTGAGTACATTGCTGATGACTGATTTCGACCAAATTTTACCCCTTTTACGCCGTGCGTTCAGCGATTTTAGTAATAGCGAACGTGCAAAAATATTGCAAAAAGCGCAACAGCCTATTGAATCCACGATTTTAGTTGAATCCTCCGATTATGATGTTGACCGAGCAGAAAAAGTGCTGCCGACCGTGCGGCTTTTATTGGGGATTTTATTTTCCTAACTTGTCCTGCAAGACGAGATCCTCCTATACTCCCATCTTCTTATCCTCCTATCACCCTATCGCCCCATCCTCCTATTCCCCCAAAAATACCTATCTTCGTCATCCAAACGCCAACTTCCACACGTACTATTCAATCAGTCAATATCGTTGTATAAAAAATTGTCAATCAATGAGATGGATTTTTTTAATCGTGCTAATGGGTTGGAGTATAGCGAGTTGGAGCCAGCCTGCGACGGAACTGAAACGCCGTGCTAAAGAATTTTTTGCAGCGGGTCGGTATGAAGATGCCCTTACCACGATTTTGAATTCCCGCGAACTCAGCCGCACGGACGAGGAAGGTAGATTCCTGCTGGCGCTTTGCTATTTTCAACTCAATAAACTCAATGAATCACTCGATATTTTAAAAACCTTGACGGAAAATGACAAGTCGCCGTACCCGGAATGTTGGTTTTATTTGGGTAAAATTTACCATGCTCGACATCAATTCATGGAAGCGGCAGCCCATTATAAAATATATCTAAAAAGTGCGACCGCCGACCAAAGCACCCGTCGCTTAATCGCGGATATGATTCGCCGCTGTGCCAACGGACAACAATTGCAATACCAACCTGCCAAGGCATTTGTAGAAACTTTAGGGGCGCAAGTCAACACGAAATACGACGAATTTGCACCTGTAATAAGTCCGAATTATGAAGACCGCCTGTATTTTTCATCCATTCGGGAGGGTAATGCTGGTGGCAAGCGCAACGCACAGGGCAAAGCTGATGAACGCGCCGGACAGTATTTTAGCGATATGTTTTTTTGTAGTAATGAAAAAGGGAATTGGGTAAATGTGCAGCCCATGCCGTATCAATTTAATAGTCCGCGCCATGAAGTTTTATTAGATTTTAGTAAAAACGGACAAGCACTTATTTACTCAAAAGGTTTGGATGTAACAAAAGGTGAAATCATCGTAGATACATTTCGACCTGCCGACCAACGATTAGTGACTTCTGACCCGCTTCAAGCCCCCGTTAATCCGCAAGCCGGTGACGAGTCGCCTCATTTTTATAACGATACTTTGATTTTCTTTGCCAGCCGTCGTTCTGATAGTCAGGGCGGATTGGATATTTATAAAACAGCGCTCCGAAATGGCAGGTGGACAGAGCCGGAAAATTTGGGAACGGACATCAATACGCCTTATGATGAAACTACGCCTTTTTTGAGCCGCGATGGTAAAACCTTATATTTCAGTTCTGACAACTGCGAACGCAGCATTGGTGGATTGGATGTTTTCAAAACCATGTATGTAGCAGAAGTGCAACGCTGGTCAGAGCCTAAAAATCTCGCGTTGCCCATTAATTCTTCGGCAGATGATGCGCATTTTCGATTGTCCAATGATGGATTTACTGGCTTCTTATCTTCGAATCGGAAAGATGGATTGGGACAGCGCGATTTATATATTGCTTATTTTAATGATTATTTGACAGAACAAGACGCGCCGACTGCTGCATCACCTCGAATCGTCGAAATAGAAACGCCTGTAAAAGTTATAGAAAAAGAAACGCCAACGGAAACGGAAGAAGATTTTGACCGCAGTCCAACAGAAAACGGCAATACTTTATTTTTTAATTCAGAAAGCGATTTATTTACAACTGCTAACAAACGCTTACTCGACCAAATGGGTCTTGCAATAGCCGAGCAATCCGCACAAAAATTGGTACTAACGGTCTACGCGCTAAATCCTTCTACCCCATCCAGCGGATTGTACCGTGCCATCACGAACGCAGAGAAAGCGGCAAAATACTTGGTGGACAAAGGCATTGCAGCAGAACTATTATTCATGCGAGGCGCGCTTCCAACAGAAAATGTTGGAATGCAAAATGCAGCATACGCCATGACGTTAGAAGTAATGGAAACCCCAGAATTTACATCCAAAGGCGGAAATATAGGGATTTTTGACCCCATGTTACATCAACCATTACATTATAAAATTCAAATTGTATCTGTCAAGAGCGAATATAAAGGCGAATTGCTCTTAAAATATCCACATCCGATGGTTGAAAAAACGCTTACATTTGAATACTTGCGTTACACGGTCGGCGCAGTGCAGACATTCGCGCAAGCGCAGCAATTGCGGCAGGAACTTATAGGGAAAGGTATTGGCAGCGCGTTTATCGTGCCGTATATTTATGGCGTTCGAGCGGATAAGGCGATGGCAAAAAAATATGTAGAGACGTTTTCGGATTTAGCGAATTTTATACGGTAATGACCAAACTTGTTTGGTTTGTATAAAATAACAGCCTACCTTTTTGGTTTAGCCTACTTGAGTGTAAAAGCCTGAACTACATAGTCATCCTTTTGTTACAATGCTTATAATTATTGAACTTGTCGAGTGCTATTTAACCAAATAAGTTTGGTTATTACAAAATTTACCAATTCAAAAAACATCGCCTTATGAAATTCCCTCTCTTTTTAACCCTTTTTACTATACTTTTTGCTGTTAGCTGCGGCAAAATCAATCCGCCTTCCAAGAAGCCGGATTTGCCGACAGAAGAAAATAATGATTCCACAGGTACGACTTATAAGTTGCCTTTGGATAAAATAAAATTGCCCGCAGGTTTCAAAATTGCGCCGTATGCCGAAGGCGTGACGAATGCCCGCTCGATGGCGTTGTCGCCTGATGGCACACTTTTCGTGGGTACACGAGATGAGGGAAGTGTTTATGCGCTTAAAGATACGGACGGCGATATGCGCGCTGACAAACAATATAAAATAGCAACCGGCTTGAAAATGCCAAACGGCGTGGCTTTCCGCGATGGAAATTTGTACGTAGCAGAAGTAAGTCGCATTATTCGTTTTGATAATATTGAAGCGAATTTAGACAATCCGCCAGCGCCAAAAGTCGTGTATGATAAATATCCTGCCGATGAGCATCATGGCTGGAAGTACATTGCATTTGGACCCGATGGAAAACTGTATGTGCCGGTAGGCGCACCTTGTAATATTTGTAAATCAGAAAAAGAAGTGTATGCCTCTATGACTCGCATCAATCCTGACGGAACGGGGATGGAAGTGGTGCAGCACGGCATTCGCAACTCGGTCGGTTTTGCTTGGCATCCACAGACGAAAGAAATGTGGTTCACCGACAATGGACGCGATATGATGGGCGATGATGTACCCGGTTGTGAACTGAACCACGCGACGAAAGTCGGTATGCACTTTGGCTATCCATTTATCCATCAAGGAAATGTGCCTGACCCAGAATTTGGAAAAGGTAAAAAAGCGGCAGACTACACGCCTCCTGTACAAGTGCTCGGACCGCACGTAGCAGCATTGGGTATGGAATTTTATACGGGCAATCAATTTCCAGCGGAGTATAAAAATCAAGTTTTAATTGCGGAACACGGCTCTTGGAATCGCTCGAAAAAAATTGGTTATCGTATTATGATGGTGACGCTTGATGCGAATCAAAAAGCGACGAGCTACAAACCATTCGCGGAAGGCTGGCTGATGCCGGAAGAAGATGATGCTTGGGGAAGACCCGTTGACCTTGAATTTTTGCCAGATGGCTCCATGCTGGTGTCGGATGATTACGCCAATGCCATTTATCGAATTTATTACGCTGGATAAAAAATGTAAAATGTAAAACCGTAAAATGTAAAAGTTTTTCTTGCGGTTTTACATTTTGTTATTTAGGCTCTTTCTCTCTCCAACACTGTTGCTAACAAATCCTCCTGCGTGCTGCGGGTTTTATCGTGGTTGTACCAACTTTGGGCTTGCGTTTTTAATTCGTCATATTTTTGAGCGCGAAGTGCTGAGTCTGCGCTGGTTTTCATGTCTTCAATGGCAGGTAAAATAATATTTTGCAAGGCTTTCGGGCGCGGTCCCCAAGTTGCAAATACGTCCAAAGTATTCGCGTCAAGCGCAATCAATTTCGGAATAGAGCGCGAGCCATTCATCAAAAAAGCATCCATGATATCTAAATATTCGTCGCGCAGAATAATTCGCAATGTAATATTTTCATTAGCATAAGCTAATTTATTTAGTACCGGTATAATTTGAGAGGCATCGCCACACCACGCTTCGGTGAGTACCAGCCAAATTTGCGGTTGCGTGATTTGTGCCAGTTTTTCTAAAGAGTCCGCTGTAAGAATCGTGGTTTTGTCCAAGCGGTTCATGCGCGTCACATTCAGTTGGGTGTAATGCACGAGGGCTTCACTTTGATTGGAACCGGTGGTTTTATTTTGAGTTAATAACTCGTTTGTCAATTGGCGGTAAGCCTCGTAAGTCATTGCAGCATCTATAACGGAGCGGGAAATTGTGGTCATAAAAATCCTTTTGCTACAAGAATGCGCCAAGCCGTTCAATAGTTTTGCCTTTAACGTAATGCCTTTTGTAATCTTCGTAAACTCAACTGATTTTCCGATAAATGAATAGATTCCAGCACGTCATCGCGTTCGCCGTTGGTCAGATGGAATGAAATAGCTGCCGCCACTTTATCATCTCCCCGAGGTCGGTAGTTAAATCGAATGACTTCAAAATTTTCTCGACCCAATAAATCGTAGGTGAAGCCGAGCGCCGTATCATGGTCAAATTCCTGCAACACAATAATCTGTCCTACAATACCCAAAGGATTAAACGTAGAACTAATCATACCCTGCTTATCACTCGGATAAATCTCTTCAATCTTCTCTGCGTCACTGAGTTGTAACAAAACCACGCCGCTCGTATTCTCTAAAATCCAGTCTTTAAAAACTTGTAAAAATCGAGTCGCAGTCACAATGCCATAATTATCTCGGAAACCCGCATCCAGCACTTCAATACCCGGTTCGCTCGGCAAGTGTACGGTCGGCAGCACATACGGATACGTCGCATTCATACGTAAAGCCGTGAGAAAGCGCAAGTTATAACCGTTTTGTTCTCGAAATAACCAGCCAAAATCCACCGCATCCACTTCCATATCTGCTGCATTTTTTCGACCTACCGGCGGCATCATCATAAAAGTGACACCCTGCGGCGAAATCAACATTTGCCGCGCATCATTGACCACCGCAGGCGAGAGGTAAAGCATTGGAATTAAACCTTTTGCTTCCGGTTCTTTATAATCCGCAAGCGATTTATTTAAAATGCCGCCCGTATTTTCATTCAATTGTTTTTCAAAAATATAACCTCGGTCTTTTTGGTAACTATACTCTCCCGATTTAAACGTTGCCCACGGCAGAAATAAATCGTTGGTTGCCATCGTGAAAGCGACGGAATTCAACAAATCTTTCGATACATTTTCTACGTGTTTCGGTCCGTATAAATCTACGTTTTCCCCTTTCAGCTTTCGCAAATACACCTCGCGCATATACGAAGCGCCAATCATACCGCCAGATGCGCCCGTAATGAGCACTGAATTTTTGAGTAATTTTCCATTGGTCAGGCTATCTGCGGTTTGTAGCACTTGGGTCGTCCAAGTCGCAGAGCGCAAGCCGCCGCCACTCACCGTGATAAGCACCATTTTGGGTTTGCTACCCGGACGTTCCACTTTTTTGCGCCAATTTTCGAGGATGGCAATCGTGCTGGCTTTATCTTTTGTCACTTGGTCGCTCGCGCATACATCTTCCAGTTTTTTATAATAATACTGGGCTTTCGGTACGTTATAATTTAAACCATATGCTCTATTTCTAAAATGAAAAACTTCAAATTGGGTAACAATATTTATAACAATCAATAAAAAAATGAATAACGTGACCCACCATTGGTCAAACCAGTAAATAAGTGCGCCCAGAATCGCCAATAACACACTTGCCAGAATAAAAAGACTCGCCGCCGCCGGAATCCGGAAGTACGTGTAATCAATCCACTGTCCCAGCGCCATCAATAAAAGCAAACATAAAAGCTGGATAACCAAAGCGTTGAGGTGGTTTTGCCGGAAAATATTCATCAATAAATTGGAGTCGTAATGCGCCACACTGCGCACCGTGCGAAACGAAAGCCGCTCAGTCAAATACGCACTCACCAACCAGCGATTTTCGTCCATTTTGATGTAATCCACGTCTATGCCGCGTCTGCCGGGCGCGATTTGTGGCGTTAAATCTGGTGGAATATGCTTACGTACCGCGTGTTTGAAAGAGAAAATATCCTTATTTGTAAAATAAAAATAGAGTAAATTGAATATCACTAACGTAAATGCGCCCAGTATCAACCCCAAGATATTTTTTGTAATCGTCCAGTTGGACAAGGACTCAAAATAATGTTGAAATAAAGTCAGTGTAATAATGTAATAAATCAAAAAAGCCAGCGGTATAATCGAATTATTGATACAAAACTTGGTGAACGGTCGCGACAAAGATGCTAAAAACGGAAAATAATGCGCCATGAGTAGATAGGTCGTCAAATTCCACGTCATCAAAAAGCCGCCAAAGGTAAAGCCGAGGAAGAAGAAGCTCCAAAAATTGGTAAAGCCCAAATATTCCGGGTCGAGAAACAAATACCGAAATCCCAACTTACTCCCCAAATTGCCAGAAATCAATAAAGCGAAAAACACCCAAAGTGCCAGCAATAGCTGATTACTTCTGATTTGAAGCACTACCAACTGAACCGGAAAAGCATAAAATATATTAGAAAATAGCCTGCGCATTTGTACCCCATTTTTATAGAAACAAGCGACCCACCGCCCGCAGAAAAACCTCCGCTGCTGCCTTGCTGCTTCTACTTGTAAGAACGAAAATTTTGGCAGGAAATTCAATTAAATGGAGTAAATGATTCTTATAGAAAAGCTAAAATAGGAGGGATTTAAAAATAAAAAATGCCGCTCTACAAATAGTAAAGCGGCATCATTTCTTAAAACCATAACTGCTTCTACGCTAAAACTTCTTTTCTCCCTTTCCTTTTCGTGGATTCGAGATAGTTGCTATATCCGGGTTTTTGTAGCAGTTCGTAGAGTAATTCTTTGGCGCGGAAGAGTTGAGCTTTCACAGTGCCGAGTGGCAGATTCATTTCCACAGCAATTTCGTCATACGTCAACTCTTCAAAATAGCGCATTTCAATCATCAATCGGTACTTGCGGTCGAGCCGCATCAGGGCGCTGCGCGTGGAGTCGAGCCGTTGCTTACGGATGAACTGTTCTTCCGGGTTGCGCGTCCAATCGCGGAGGCTGTCGCCAAATTCATTTTCGGGAGTCACTTCACAACACTCATCGAGGGAGGACAGCACCAAGCGCTTCCGCCGAATGTGGTCAATACAATTGTTGATGGCAATTTTAAACAACCAAGTGCTAAAAGCGTGGCGCGGCACATAGTTGACTAGACTACAAAAAGCTTTGCCAAAAGCTTCCATCATTAGGTCCGTTGCGTCCTCGCTGTTGCGTACCATGCGAAACATCGTGTGGTAAACGGATTGGCGATAGCGGTCCATCAAGGCGGCGTACGCCTGTTGGTCGCCGTGCACGGCTTGCTGTACGAGCTCATAGTCTTCATACGCGCGGTGCGTCAAACAAAATGGAGTGGGGATTACTGCTTCCATACGTCCTTTCTACCGATTAGAAGCGCCGGCGCGAAAATCAGGTAGTACAAGACATACACAACGTCGAGCAGGGGTATCCACTTGCGTAAAGCGGGGTCCTGCCATTTGGTTAGGATTTTGTGATACGTCCATGAGACTACTGCCATTCTCACCAGCACCGTGAATAATGTTGGGATTACAAATGTACCGCTGGCAAACAGAGCGACGGCAGTCAGGTAATGCAGGGCGTGACTCGCAGAGAGTGCGCCCAGCACCCATTTGTGCCTGCTTTTGTAAGCAGTAGCGGTGCTTAAGTGTCTGGATTTTTGGCGGTAGTAGCCTCTCCAAGTGCGTTTTGGTTCTGATAACACAAAAGCGCTCGGATGTGTAATAATTTGAACGTTTGTACGGTTCGCCACTTCATTGACGAATAAATCATCGTCGCCGGAAGCGATATGTTTGTGCTTTTGAAAGCCTTTTGTCTGTTGAAATACGGATTTTTGGTAGAGTAGATTGCGACCTACGCCCATGTACGGCATGCCTGCAATGGCAAACGAAAAATATTGAATTGCCGTGTAAACGGTCTCAAAGCGGATGAAAAGATTTAAGAAGCCTCTGTGTGTCTCGTAAGGGCTGTACCCAAGCCCAATGTCTTTGCCCTGCCGAAGTGCGCCCTGCATGATGCGCAGCCAATCGAGACTGGCGGGCTGACAATCCGCGTCGCTTAGTGCGATTATCGCATAGCGTGCGGCTTTTATTCCAGTAGTTAAAGCTGCCTTCTTACCGGGCAACTGCTCTTTTGTATTAAGCAGTCGCAAAATCGGATATTTTTTTTGAAATTCCAAAACTACTTCTGCTGTTTTATCGGTCGAATGGTCATTTACGACAATTATTTCAAAGGAACGGTAGTTTTGATTTAGAAAACGGTCTAAGTTTTTTTTGAGATTTGCTGCTTCGTTGTGGGCGCAGATGATGATGGAGATGGGGGGTTGATCGTTGTCGAGGGGTGGGGGTTGTTTGTGGAATACGAGTTTAGAAAAAAGGAAGAGCCAGTAGGAGAGCTGGATGGTGGTGGCGAGGAGGAAAATGAAGAATAAAAGGTGCGTCAATTGTCTGAACTATGATTTTTGTGATTGATTTGATTTTATGATGCCCTTATTGCGGCAATTGTCTGATTTGGATTCGCAGGATTTTAAGATTATACTAAAATAAAATTAAAACGACGTATTCAAATCTTTTTAAGATCATGTAAATCAATTGATTACCAACTGCCAACTGCGTACAGGCGACTGCATACTGGTATTAATAGGATTCGCTAATTACATTGCGCTCTCTGCGAAAAACTCTGCGCACTCTGCGGTTATAAAAAAATTGAAATACGACTCACAATCCTTTCCCTGCTCTCCTTCAACTCCTCTTTATCTTTTAAAAACCTAAAGCTCAACCTTTTCATTACTCTTTTAGCCAACACCCAATACTCCCAAGCCAACAATCCCGCAATCGGCAAACTCAATAAATACCACCACGACACTTCCGTTGAAAACCACTTTTCTATACATTCACTTTGTAACCCATAAAATAATGGAACGGTCAAAATCCCAACTGCATATTTTATAGTCGAAGTATATCCAATATATAATTTCAAACGCTTCACCAATAGCCAAGCCACTAAAAACGGAATGCCCGCTGCCAAAAAATGATTTATAGAACCGTATAAAAAAATGGGCACGCCAATTATCGGTAATAAAATTTTCACAAAAAGCCCTGCGCCTCCGTTCACCACTGCATCATCCGAAATATTTTGTTGTTTTAAAATTGTAAAATAACTATTTACTTCTTGTTGAAAATTATGATAATCATTCCCTTCGGACGTTTTCCATTCGCGCAAAGCGGTTATCAATTTTTTCGTGCGATGAAAAGCTGCTTCTGGCTGTAAGGGCTGATTATTATGCAAAATTTCTTCCAACTGCTTTATAAATAAATCTTCGTCGTCATCAATCGTATCAATCGTTAAGGTTCGCAAACGCTCTTCCAACATTTGCGTTACTGCTTTCGTCGCTTCGATTGGGTCTTTTTCGTAATTTTCTTTAAAATCTTTTACATATAAATATTCGCCCACATTGATAAAAACTTCGCCTCGAAAAGCAGTCGGGTCGCTGTAAGTCAATCCAACGGGTACTATTTTTAAATCTAAATTATACTCATGTAACGCTTCTGAATTAAAAGCAATGCGAACCGTCCCTGTTTTTAATTTGTGCAAATGCCGTCGCATCCAACTGTCGCCTTCGGGCGCGATGAACAACGTTCCACCTTGCACCATGTGCGCATCACAACGGGCGAATGCCGCCGCATTATTCACGGGTTTACCGCTCGTGTCCTGCATCCGCTCAATGGGAATACAATAAAACGTATTAAAAAACCAGTTGCCAAATTTAGATTTAAAAAGTCCCGCGTTTGCTAAAAAGTAAAACGGCTCGCGGGCGCGTGCGCCTACGTTGAGCGGGTCCATGAGGGTGCACGGATGATTGGACACGACAATTGCCGGACCTTTAAATTGTAACCGTTCTCCATTTACCACCGTTATTTTACGATAATAAATCCAAAGCGCGATTTTGACAATGGTTTTTAAAAATTCGTAAATAAAACGCATAACGCTTATAACTTATGGTATACTGATGATTATGTTTTATTATGATTCGAACTGATTTTAATCTTAAAAGGCTCTTAAAAATCATAAAAAATCAGTGTCCCATTACACTTGAAAATTTAACAAAAAATCTTTTATTATTTGGTCAAATTGCTCGCCTTCGCCAAAATGAAACTGCACTTGCACAGGCAGCGCAAACACGGGTAATTTGTTCTCTTTCAAAAAGTTATGATGTAATTCTAAACGTACCGCATCTTTTTCCGTGGTGAGAATAATTTTTTTGGCTCCTTCCAGCCGATCAAACGAGCGCTTCAATTCCTGCATATCTTCCTCCTTGAAATAATGATGGTCTTCAAATTCTAATAAAGTAACCGAATCTACTTTTTCTTGTAAATAAGTGGTTAAATAATCGGTTCGAGCAATCGCACAAATCAATAAAACCTGCCAATCCGGTTCCAAATTTGCAATAAGATGTGAATTAAACATAAAATAAGGACGACCATATTCATAATACGAAAAAAAGACCCGCTGGTGCGGAAATGGCTTGATACGATTCATAAAATCCATCCGCTTTGCTGCTTTCAATTCTTTTGGACACTTGGTGACGACCATCACATCCGCCCGTTTGTAGGACGACCGCCATTCGCGCAAGCGTCCTGCCGGCAGCAGCCAATCTTTGGTAAATGGATGATTATATTCGGTGAGTAAAATATTCAAACCCGGCGTGACCGCGCGGTGTTGAAACGCATCATCCAATAGAATCACTTGTGTATCAGGCGATTCTGACAGCATTTGTGGAATTGCAAAAGCGCGACTTTCGCCAATCGCAACCGTGAGTTCAGGAAATTTACGTTTGAATTGTAAGGGTTCGTCGCCTACTTGCTCTGCGGTCATATCGGATTGTACCGTAAAATAGCCTTGCGTTTTGCGCCCGTAGCCGCGACTGAGCGTCGCCACATTTACATAATCTTTTAGCAATCGAATCAAGTATTCAATGTGCGGCGTTTTTCCAGCTCCACCTACCGATAAATTACCAACGGAAATTACGGGTAAACTAAACTTGACACTTTTCAACATTCCAGTTCGATAAAAAAAATCCCGACTGCTCACGCCTAAGCCGTACAGCAAGGAGAAGGGAAATAACAGGATTTTTACGACGATGTTTTGAAGCATTTTGTAGAGTTGGCAGTTTGCAGTTTTCGGTAGGCAGTAAAACGCTTTGGAAAAGTAAACAGTTGTCTGAACCTTGATTCATTTGATTTTTATGATTCTCGTGATTTTCGCTCGCGCCATGTTTTTTCACGAAAAGACGCAAAGTATTTCGATATGATATCATGTTTATCGAAAAAATCATAAAAATCACAGTTCAGACAGTGTGTAATATTGCATTCCCAATCGCACAATGCAGGCACTTTTTCTGATCACAATATTGTTTTTTCAATTGCAAGAGTGCTTGCGACTGGTAGGCAGAAGTTGGCTCTACGCCTAATATATTCCAATTTTCGATAATATTATTTTGTTCCGACGGAAGTTCTTCGAGGAGTGCGAAGGCGCGGTCTTTATACGTTTCGTCACTTTTCCATTTGCCATATAAAAATAGGAAAGGTGCGACGGTGTTGATGAGAATTAAATGAATCGTGTTTTTGCCTAATTTTTTCTGACTTTTTGGCGATTCTTTATCGAATGTGTAATGCGTAAGCCAATAATTGGAGAGCTTCAATTCCAACATATTTTCCATTTCTTCCACGTTTGCTGCCACCAGCATTTTACTAAATAAATGATTCGATTGAAAAATTAGCATTGCAAATTGCGCAATTCGAATGGTCGGAAAGCTCGCTGGACGTAAGCGCAGAAATTTCCAGCTTTCGCCCAAAATAGGGGTTAATTTATATTTTTGTTGCAAAAAAGCGTATTCCTTTTTTAATTGATTCGGATAGGCATCTTCAAAATCTTGCGCCAACAAACCTGCCTGTCCGAAAAGTAAAGCCTCCAATTGCAATAAGCTATTTTTATGTTTAAATAAAGTGAGTAATGGCGTAGATTTTGCCAACAGCTCGAACGGCTCCATATTGACTTGCACGCCAAAATTACGCGCCAACAAATGATAAAACGTCTCCTCCCAATTCTGATGATTTTGTAATAATGCTTGTTCGATAACGGCTGTTTTTTGTTCCAATCGCTCTACCAAAAGCCGCTCCAACCATAGCGTTCGCGTCATTTCGGATACTTTTTCAAACTGCGTCTGGCACGGAATCCATTGCTCGCTGTGTAATAATTGTAAATATTGGGTTGACAATTTATGTGGGACTAATTTTTTTAATTCTAAGCAGGGAATCCTTTCGCCATTCAATCGCATAATTGGTACATCTTCTTCCAGCACCACGTGCAAAATCACGTTATCGTACGCTTTATCCACCTGATGCCCGTGCCGCAGCCATTCGGACGCGCACAAGTGCATTTCCACATTACCTGCCCACGTCGTGTCGCCGATGCGGATACGCGCATTGGTGAAATCAGGACCCGCATTGGTATTATAATTGCCGGTGTGCAAAATTTGCACTGGCTCGCCTTGCGTGGTATAAAGATTGTTAAAGTCGAAGCGTTTGGTGCGCCACAGGTAGTGGAGGAGGTCTTCTTTCATGGTGTAAACTTGTGGTTTTGTTTTTCTTTGGACGGTGGGGAGGCGGGAAAGTCACATTTTTAGGAAGGAATTCTTGTTTGCAAGTTTAGTATCACTCGTTATTCATCCATCTACATTTCCACGTGGATTACGTCCATGCTTTTCTTTACAAGCATTGATATATTCATCTTCCATTGCTCTTGCTTTAGGTCTTCCTTTGATACCCCGAATTAATATTTCCGCAAAAAAGCGCAGCCAACCTACTGCTCGGTTCAAATAATCCACTTGGTCGCGCATACGCTTGGAGTAGCCATCTTCCTTGATCGGCTTATCGCTGATACCATATTTAAAAATGTCATTTTCTTCCACATCATGGATAGCATAGAGATGATGGTCTCTCGAATTCTTTCTGGAGTTGCCGTGAAAATCCATGTCTTATTTTTTCCAACCTGCTTTGTTACTATAAGTTTCAATCGGAAAAGTCGGGACATAATCTAATTTTTTGCCCGTTTTTCGCTCGTAGGCATCGGATGGTAGGTAAAGCAGTGCTTCAAATGTAATATCTTTAGGCATTAGCGCCGGATTTTGCAATACGTTTTCATATACCTCCTTCCCATTAGCGACCACACAGGCACGAGCATACAAAAAGTTATCCACCGAGAAATAGCGGTCGGGCGACCACGCATCTTCCCCAATATGCTCCGCATAAGCACGCGCATCCAGCGCGTACAACTTCTCTGACAAAATATCAGCAAATTCAAAAATATGCCGCACCGACGCTGCCGCCAGATGTGTCAAAGCAGTTTCCAAAACCGCGTCATCCTCTCCCTCCTTGCTCCAATCGAGCAATGCAATCACTTCCCAAAACCGTGCCTCACTCAAAGGCGCCAGCTGCGGGTCTTGATGCACATCCACACTTATTTCTGCATCGGGATATTTCTCCTGCAAATCTTTGATGACTTCTGCATTGATAGTGCGTAGCGGTAACCGGATGGCTGTTGACATATTATCGTCTTTTGTAGTTATTCAAAGATAGGAATTTTAGAGTAAGGAAAAATAAGTCAGCGTTTAATAATGGATTGAGTAATAGATGTCCAAATTATCCAACTACAAAAACCTCGACATCACCTATAAAATAAGTGTCTCTCCTCTGTTTTGCTAATCCTTTGATACGAACTCTATTTTCTGTTTTGTGAGCCTCTACGGCTTCCAAATACATATCACTATTTAGTATTACCTCTACAATCTCTTTTTCTTCAGCTATTTCCGTTTCAACCCATATGGTTCCGCCCCGTTGAGTATCCTTGGAATTTAATCGAAAAATAGTTCCAATTATTTCGAGAGGTATTTCTTCTAATAAAATATCCTTTACAATTTTTATAAACTTTTCTAAGTGGTTTAATTTTTCATTAATTCGGCGGCTCGATATTTTTTTAAAGCTCTTTTGAGTTAAAAGCGTAAAATCCGCATCTCTTATTTCAGCACTTTTAAATAAATTTTTAATAGAAGTGAGTAATTCTATATTGATATACTCTTTATTTGCTAAAACATAATTACTATCAATTGAATTTAGTGGAGTATTGACAACATTGATGTTTACAAATTCTATAACTTCTATTAGTTTGTCAGGAACAGAGCCTTCTGAAAATAAATTTAACTGTTTAAAAGGAAGTTCTAACTTAGTAACGTAGCTCCCTTTTGCAGTTTGGAGGATTCTGCAAGCATTAATATAGCCAGCGACTTCTATTTTTGCATTCCCAAATATGGGCTGACCAGTTGCAACAAATATTACAGCATTTTTTATTACTTTGAATAAACAATCAATACTTTGTCTATATCTATCTAATCTTATAGTACCATTAACTGTATCGAAATCTGCTATTCCTAAAGAAAACACAGACTCGTTGTGTGAAAAGATATGCCGTATATCTTCCACGGTCATACTTTCAAGATAAATTTCTGATAAAATCTCCGCTATTCCTTGTGCATATCGTTGGAAACCAGATTTACCGCCAATTTTAGGAATTTCGAGATAGAAATTAGAAGATAAATTCAATTCTTGCGGAGAGTAGAATCTGTCAAAATTTTGTCCAAAAGACCCATCTTGTCGCCAGTTACGATTTATTAAAAAAGATTTAATATTTTCAAGTTTCATCTCCATTCTCTACGCAAATTTGTGGAATAAAAATGGAAATAATTCTAAATCAACCATATTTTCTTTTGGTACATTAATAGTGATTGAAGTTGAATTGTCTGTAGCAGAAAAAGATGAATCTACTGAATACCAGTATGCACATTTTCTCAAAAGTAATTCATCTGAAGACATCTTCACCCATTCATCAGTATTATCAGGGAAAATAAAAATTACTAAAATTAAAGGTATATAAGAATCAATATCATTTAATCTATCAATTAAGTCATTGTAGTTTTTTGATTCAAGAGAATATTTAATATGAGTGGGAGTTACAGTTACATACTTTTCAGTTACTGCTTTTAGCTGCACATCAAGACCTCTTCCAGTTGTTAAATACCTACCTCTTCCATTATTTTTTCTCATTTTTGCTTCTCTAATATGAAGGTCGGTTCCATAGTCTCTACCATGGAGATTGAAATAGCCTTTACTATGTGCCAATACCTCAATAAACCCTGTAGAGAGTTCTTCCATAATGTCATTTTGAGTCATTTTTGTGCTGCTGTTTTTGATTAGTAGCCTGCTAATGTAAGTTAAATGCAGGTTTATAAGATGAATATAATGCCAGTTTACGAGGCTAAAGTAAAAAAGTTTCTTTTATTCAATTAAAAATATTGTTTAGAAAGATATGGAATTCTTATAAGGGTATTCAAATCCGCACCCGCCGCACCAACCCCAACATCACCACAAATAATACCAGCGTAAACAACAATCCAATCCGCAACGAAAACGCATCCGCCAAATACCCAATAACAGGCGGAGCGATAAAAAAACCAGCATACCCCACCGTTGTCGCCATTGCAATACCCACGCTGGGCGCGACTCCTGGCGTATTTCCGGCAGCAGAATAGATGATGGGAACCACTGTTGCCAATCCTAATCCGATGATAAAAAGGGAAGCCAGTACCATATAAGGTTGTGGAAATAACAGCATTAAACTAAGTCCAGTAATCGCAGCAAGGCTATCCAATAAAAGCATTCGTTTCCGACCTAATTTTTCGGTGAAAGAATCGCCAAAGATGCGACCAAGTGTCATAGCCGCGGAAAACGCGCCGAATGCCAGCGCGGAAAATGCTTCGTCTTTCCCAACTATTTTATTCATGTACAATACCGACCAATCTGCCATCGAGCCCTCGCCCGTCATACCACAAAAAGCGATAATACCAAGTGGCAAAATAGCTTTGGTAGGCAAGCGAAATCCAGTTTCACCATCCGCGTTGGCGGCTTCGTTGGAGCGCTCGTTGACGAGATAGAAAGATGCCCAAATTACCAGCAGCAGACATAAAATTGCGCTGGTGAGAAAATGAGTAGCAAGTCCGATTTCAAATTTTGCAAACAACGCGCCTGCTCCTGCTCCGACTGCCATTCCAATACTAAAAACGGCGTGAAAAGAGGAGAGTAACGGCTTTTTGTACAATCGCTCCACGTAAACGGCTTGCCCGTTCATAGACACATCGAGCGCGCCAGTGAGGATGCCAATGGCAAAAAAAAGCGAGCCAACCATCCACAAATTCGTAAAAAGCGGCACGAGTGGTACGATTAAACAAAAAACAATGCCCATCACTGCCGTCAGTTGTTGACTACCAAAACGCACCGTCAGCCAGCCGGAAAAGGGCATCGCTATAATTGCACCTGCCGCGGAACAAAGTAAGAGCGTTCCGAGCATGGAATTAGAAACGCCGTAAAATGCTTGGACTTCCGGCAAACGGGAAATCCAATTGGCGTATAGAAAGCCGTTGATAAAGAAGAAGATGGAGACGGCGAGGCGGTTGGTTTTCACAAGATTGTGTTTGGTGTTAATGTGTTCAGATGCGCTCCGTACGTGAACACACTAACACATGAACACATGAACACAATTTGTACTGCTTACTACACTTTCCGTTCATATATTTTAAAATTATAAGCGAATTCATTTTTGTCATCAGGCAGATGCGGGTCTTCGGAGGTCAGTTGCCACTCCTCCCAATTGACTTCTGGGAAATGCGCTTCGCCATCCGGAATTTCAATGTCCACTTCGGTGAGATAGAGTTTGTCCAGATACGGCATACTGATTTTATAAATTTCGCCGCCGCCGAGGATGAAGACTTCTTCTTCGGCATTGGTGGCAGCAAATTCCAGTGCTTCTTCAATCGTATGGGTGACAATCACATTGGTAGCTATGAAGAATGGGTCGCGCGTGATGACGATATTGGTGCGTTTGGGCAAGGGATTTACGATAGATTCCAGCGTCTTACGCCCCATGATGACGTGGTGGTTCAGCGTGGTACGCTTGAAAAACTTAATATCTTCTGGCAAATACCAAGGGACTTCGTTATTTTTTCCAATTACTCCATTTTTGGAGACGGCGGCGATGGCGGAAACTATCATAATTTGCTGATGTGCTGATTAGTTAATGTGCTGATTTTACGCTCAATTAGAAGAATTGCTTAACACTGCGTTTAGTTCATCTAAAGTGATTTTTCTTTCGGTGGCTTGTGATTTTTCGAGATTTTTACGGGTGGCGCGGGCGTATCGGAGAAGGGCAGCATGGTCGGTAGCGTTCATTTTGATGGAGGTGGCGTCTTTTTCAAAAGGAGAAATAGGCACGACTCGATACGTTCTTTTACCATTGGAATGTTTTTGCACCCAGCGCCAAACGGGGATATATTGCAGTTGTGAAACGCTTACTTCGTTTGTTATAGAATCTTTTTGCAATGTAATTTCTACCATCAGACCGCCGTCGGTATTCAATTTGACTTGACCGGAAACGAAATTACCCAAAGAGTAAGCAACTGGAATAACTTTTTTGGTACTATCAGGCAAAGTGGTGGTCACGGTGCGAATGGGTTGTACCACGTGCGGATGCGCGCCAATAATGAGGTCTGCGCCCCAATCGGCGAGTTTTTGGGCGAGCGCACGTTGTTTTAGACTTTCTTGCAATTGATATTCTAAACCCCAGTGCATCATGACGATGATTGCGTCGGGTTTTAATTGGCGGGCGACAGCCATATCCGCTTCGATTTGCGTTTCGTTGATTTCATTTACAATCGAAGGTTTTCGAGTTGGAATGCCATTTGTATCGTAGGTATAATTTAAAAAAGCCAGCCGAAAATTATTCCGATAGACCAAAAGTGGGTAAAAAGCGTCGCGTGCTTCCTGATTTTTGAATGTGCCGGTCTGATAAAATCCATAATTTTCTAAAGTTGTAATGGTGTTTACAACGCCTTCCAAACCTGCGTCATTGCTGTGATTATTAGAAGTGAAAAGAAAATTAAACCCTGCGTGCCGAAGTTCCAATGCTAAATCATCAGGCGTGCGAAATTGTGGATAGCCTTGATAGGGCGGCTTTCCCGGAAGGGTTAGTTCTAAATTACCAATGGTTAAATCTGCTTGTTTTAAAATAGGCGAGACATATTCAAAACAAGGCGCGTAATCATATAATTTATTTTTTTCCACCTCGGCTGCCAGAATCTGCGTGCCATGCCCCATGATGTCGCCGACGAAGAGGAGTTTGATTTGCCAAGGGTTGCTCAACGAATCCTGTGCGTAAGCAACTTGAAATCCCAAGAAACATAGTGATAGTTGTAGAAATAGACGCATTACGGATTTTTTATGTCTTCCGCAGTTTCGCAGAATTTTCACTTTTTACAACCCTCTTAGCATTTTTTTTCACGCAAAGGCGCAAAGTTTTCGCTCGTCACTTGGTCACTTATTCACCCCATCGTTTTTCCCTTTGTCACGCAACTTGTCCCGTCTTATAGCGGGATCACCCTATAAACCTATCACCCCATCACGGTTTGCTGGATAACAAATTGGCGTTCAACATTCGTTCTTCGAGGTATTTTCGCTCTGGTCGGATTTCGTGGGTCAGGTATTTTTCAATCATCAAACTGGCAATGGGCACAGCATACGTAGCTCCGAAACCTGCATTTTCCACATAAACGGCGATGGCGATACGCGGATTATCCATTGGCGCAAAGCCATAAAAAATAGAGTGGTCTTTGCCATGCGGATTTTCGGCAGTACCCGTTTTACCACAGATTGGAATATCCGGCAGATTAGCGCCACGAGCCGTTCCGCCTGTTACAGCGCCACGCATCCCTTCCACGACGGGGTCGAAATGCACTCGATTGATACCCGAATCATGTTTTTCCCGATATCTGGCGTCAATTTTTTTCGTGCTATTTTTGTAATATCCTCTAATAAGATGTGGGGTGTAATAATAACCTCGATTGGCAATCATGGCACCCAGATTCGCCATTTGAAGTGGCGTGAGCAACATCTCACCCTGCCCGATGCCGACGGAGCGCACCCAGTTAGAATTCCACTTTTGTCCGGCTTGTTGGCGTTCAAATATCGTATTATAATATTTAGCATTCGGATAAAAACCTCGGTTTTCATTCGGAAAATCAATGCTCAAGCGACGTCCTAAACCCATTTTTTCCAAATATCCCCCAAAAGTATCCAAGCCCCGCTGTGGATTGTAAAACCCATATTTATCTATCATATCGCGGTAGACCGTTACAAAATAAGCATTGCAAGAGTGCTGAATCGCCATCGCTACATTGGTACAAGTGGGGTGTGAGTGGCAAGCCGTGCGCAGTCCGCCGCCGTAGTAGCCCATCGAGCAGCCAATGGTGCGGTCGGGGTTTAAAACTTTTTCTTGCATGGCAATAAGCCCCACAATAGGTTTGAATAGTGACCCCGGCGGGTACATCGCTTGCACGGAGCGGTCGAGGAAAATATTGTTAGAATCAGACAGTAGCCGGACGTATTCTTTACCTCGGTTTTGATTGAGTGTCAGCACATTAGGGTCGTAAGCTGGGGAACTTATCATCGCCAACACTTCGCCAGTTTGGGGGTCAATGGCAACGACACTGCCTATTTTATTTTGCATCAACATTTCGCCATACTGCTGCAATTCGAGACTGATAGAGGTGACAATGTCGGCTCCGGCAGTTGGCGCTATGTCACTTGTTTTTCCTTTGTAGGGACCCACATCCCGACCGAGATTATCTTTTAGAACGAGGCGCGTGCCTTTGGTACCACTTAATTCTTTTTCATAAAATTTTTCGAGACCGCTCGCGCCAATATAATCACTCAATTCGTACAAGGCAGGATTTTTTGCAATTTCCTCTGGATTCACCTCGCGGATGTAACCCAGCACGTGCGCGGCATTGTGATGCGGATAGCCGCGTGCGTGGCGCAATTGCACGAAAAACCCGGGAAACTCATACATACTTTCTTGAAAGCGGACGCAAACTTCCGGCGAGATTTTGCTAATAAAAGGGAAAGGTACGGCTTTGGAATATCGTTTGTCTTTTTTCCAATTTTTATTCAGGGTATTTTCAAAGTGTTCTTTGGTGATATTCAACAAATTACAAAACCTTGTCGTGTCAAAATGGTCTTTATCAATCAGATTATAAGTGACCATTATATCATATACCGGCGTATTATAAATCAGTAGTTTGTTGTCGCGGTCATAGAGCAAGCCGCGAGCCGGATACACCGTATATTCTTGAATAGCAGTAGCTTCCGCGTTCTTTCCATACGAAGGGTCGAGTAACTGGATATAAAGTGCCTTGCCCACAAGCAACACCGCTGCGACGACAAAGACCGCCTGAATGATATATCGCCGATTGTAATTGCTATCGGATGCCATAAGTTGATTTGTTGATTTGCTAATCCCGCTTTACGGGACAAGTTATGCCGATGCGCTCACTGCCCACTACTCACTTCGGATTCCTAACTTTAAATCATCTCAATTTCAATGAGTAAAGACCTATATTTTGTCGAATAACACTCTATTTTTCAATGCCTTCTGGTATCTGGTATCTGGTATCTAAAATGGAATTACTCTTTTGGATTAAAAATTTGCATAAAAATAACGATAAAAATTATGGATATCGCAAAGCTAAAAAATGTTTTTAATAGAATTTGGAAGAAATAAACGTGTGAAAAAGCCTCCATCGAAAAATACCACAATAGATGAATGCCTAATAGGACAGCGGTGTATTGCAGGAACCATTTCCAACCCATTTTTTCTTTGTTGGGCGCATGAATGGCAGTGTAGCCGCCGCGTGGTTCTAAGGGTTTTAAAATATAAGGACGCAAAAGAGCGGTGAGCAAACTGGCACTGGCATGGACGCCGGGCGAATTATAAAAAATATCTACTCCGAATCCTAACAAAAATGCCAATATTAATACCAATGGACGTGGCGTACGCAGTGGCAAAAGTAAAATAAAAATCGGATATAGTATAATATTGAGGTATGGAAAAGCCTCCAATCCTACCGTGACGCGCTTGAGTACCAGCCCCTGCAACAAGAGTATACCAATGAAACGAAGGATATTAGTAGCGACGATTCTATTCATCGGGTGCGTGCCGGTTCTAATTTCTTAAAATCTTCCTGATCATCAAACGCGACAATGTACACATTTTGTGCATGACCCAAATCATTATTCAACTTCACTTTCACCTCAAAGAAATTTTCGCCTTTGTTTATGTTACGGGTTTCTACCACGCCTATTAAAATACCTTTCGGAAAAATATTAGAATAACCGCTCGTCTGAATCGTGTCGCCTACTTCTACTTCTGCGTGTTTGGGGATGGCTTCCAGTTCCATAAAATCCGGGTCTTTGCCGTCCCATTTCAGCGTACCAAAATAGCCGCTCCCTTTTATCGCTGCCGAGATACGCGTTTGCCGATGCAACAGCGATAAAACGGTGCAATATCGCGCCGATACTTGCCGCACAATGCCAACCACTCCATCGCCAGTTATGACGCCCATGTTGGGTTGCACGCCGTCTGCTCTGCCTCGGTCGAGCGTAAGCATATTGTCAAATCCCATAACAGAATTGTCAATGACATGCGCTGGAATAAAACTAAATCGTTGTCGTAGGATAGAATCTTTGACCGTCGAATCTTTAGAAAGCAGTGAAAAATCGCCCAACATTACCGTGTCACTCAGCAATGTATCACCCTGCATCCGAGCATATTTTCCTAATGCTTCCCGCAACGCTATATTCTCTTGCTTCAACGCTCGCATTTGAACACCCAGTGAAAGATAAGTGATAAGATCGTCGGTTTTTTTATGCAAGTATCCGACCGCATTATTAGCAGTGGTGAAGTAAATGCGCTGCTGCTTATCATTGAATCGCACAATCATAAAAAAGCACAACGCCTCCAGTAAAATAAACAGGAAGGTGCTGCTATTACCCATCAAAAATTGAAGCAGACCACGCATAATTTAAAAAGTTTGACAGGTTTAGAGGTTTGGTAGTTTAGCGTTGTAACGCACTTTTTAAACAACAAACTTCCAAACGCAGAACCTAAAACTTTATTAGACACTTTTTCGATCAATGAGGAAGGAGAACCGATGGGTGTTTTTCAATGCAATGCCCGTACCACGTACGACTGCCCGCAGTGGATCTTCCGCAATATGCACCGGCAGTTTGGTTTTTTGTGAAATGCGCTTGTCTAAGCCGCGCAGCAAAGCGCCTCCTCCGGTCAGGTACAAACCAGTATGGTAAATGTCAGAAGCCAACTCCGGCGGTGTACTTTCCAATGCCCTCAAAACGGCATCTTCTATTTTGGAAATGGATTTATCGAGGCAATGCGCGATTTCAACGTAATTTACTTTGATTTGCTTTGGAATACCCGTCATCAAGTCCCGACCGTTCACTGCATAATCCTCCGGTGGATTTTCCAACTCGTGTAAGGCAGAACCAACATGAATTTTGATTTGCTCGGCAGTACGTTCGCCGATCAAAATATTATGTTGCCGTTTCATATAACTCAGGATATCCATATTCAACTCATCGCCTGCAATACGAATGGACTGGTCTGCTACAATACCCGCCAGCGCAATCACTGCAATCTCCGTCGTACCGCCGCCGATGTCAATAATCATATTGCCCACCGGTTCTTCCACATCCAGCCCGATGCCGAGTGCTGCTGCCATTGGTTCGTGTATCAGATAAGTTTCTTTAGAATCCACATGGTCCGCAGAGTCGAATACGGCTCGTTTTTCCACTTCCGTAATGCCGGATGGAATACAAATCACCATTTTCAAATGGGAAAACAAACGCCGCCGAGTGCCGATCATATTGATAAACCCTTCGATCATACTCTCTGCTGCCTGAAAATCGGCAATCACGCCATCTTTGAGCGGGCGTACCGTTTTTATTTCTTCGTGGGTTTTTTCGTGCATTTGCATCGCCTTGCGCCCCACGGCTATAGTTTCACCAGTTCTGCGATTAATGGCTACGATGGACGGCTCGTCCACCACTACCTGCCCATCCTGAATGATAAGCGTATTTGCAGTTCCTAAATCTATCGCAAGTTCTTGTTTGAAGAAGCTAAAAAGTTTCATTTATTCCTTTGTTCTCTTTCGGATTGTCTGATGATATTATACCAAGATAAAGTAAAGTGACGGATTGCAGTATTCTAAAAATTGTTTGTTAAGCGCTTAGTGACTGCCAACTGCGTACCGCCGACTGCATACTGATATTAATTTGAAAATCACTATCGCGTAAGATAGGCTTTTTTTTACCTTTTCTGCACATTTCTACGTGGTTTTCAAGGATATGCGTTTTTCCGCCGCAAAGCAATAAAAATTTTATGAAAAAATAAAGCGAAAGCGGATTCTTATTTTAGGGAGATGCCAGATAAAGAGATGCCAGATGCCAGACCGCTCGAACTTAAAACAAGATGCCAGACACTAGATGCCATTCCGACAAATATCGGGAAGACTAGAACGTGTACCCCTCCTAACCTTAGCCTCAACCTTAGCCTCCATCTCAACCTTAGCCTCAAAACTTTAAAATCCGCTCTAATTGTTCTTTCAACCTCGCCTCCGGCAAAAATTGTTTTTCTAAAATGGTAGAAAATGGAATCGGCGTATCCAAACTCGCTACCCGCAGCACCGGCGCATCCAAGTATTCAAACAAATGTTCGGAAATGTACGCTGCAAGCTCTCCACCAAAGCCGCCGAAAAGTGTGTCCTCATGTAGAATAATAACTTTATTCGTCTTTTTTATAGTTGTGTTAATCGCCTCATAATCAAGCGGTAGCAACGTTCTTAAATCTAAAATATCCGCATCCACACCCATTTCTTCCACCACTTTTGTAGCCCAATGCACGCCATACCCGTAAGTTATAATCGAAACATCGTTGCCTTCACGCACCAATTTCGCTTTGCCAATTTCTATGGTGTAATAATCATCTGGCACTTCCCCAGAGATACTACGATACAAGGCTTTATGCTCAAAATACATAACCGGATTCGGGTCTTCCAAACTGGCAGTCAGCAAGCCTTTTGCATCATACGGATTGGAAGGATACACCACTTTCAAGCCTGGCGTGTGCGCAAACCACGCCTCATTACTCTGTGAATGAAAAGGTCCTGCACCCGTACCCGCGCCCGTCGGCATTCGGATGACTACGTCTGCATTTTGTCCCCAGCGATAATAGAGTTTGGCAAGATTATTCACAATCTGCGTCATGCCACAAGTCACAAAATCGGCAAATTGCATTTCTACCATTGCTTTATAGCCTTTTAAACCCAAACCTAAACCAATGCCGATAATCGCGCTTTCGCACAAAGTAGTGTTTCTAACGCGTTCTTTTCCAAACTGTTGTACAAACCCGTCTGTGATTTTAAACACACCGCCATACTCCGCAATATCCTGTCCCATCAGCACCAGATTGTCATGCTTTTCCATCGCTTGCCGCAAACCATCAGAAAGTGCGTCAATGAAGCGTTTGTTGGTAGTTTGAGTAGAATTGGGTTCAACTACTTTTTGTTGGTATGGCGCGTAGACATCGTTTAATTCAGTTTCTAAATCGGCTTCTAATTCCGGCTCGTTATTCGCAGTTTCCCACGCTTGATTAATTTCTTTTTTAATCGTTTTGCGAATGTTGTCAATTTGAGATTGGTCTAACAAGCCAATTTCCAATAAATAATTTTCATAATTTGACAATGGGTCTTTCACAGCCCAAGTCTCCATCAATTCCTTCGGCACATATTTTGTACCTGACGCTTCCTCATGTCCGCGCATCCGAAAGGTGAGACATTCTATCAAAATTGGTTCTGGATTTTCGCGCATTTCCACCGCCAGATTTGCAATCGTATTATAAACTTCTAAAATATTATTTCCATCTATCACAACTGATTTCATGCCATAGCCAATCGCGCGGTCTGCCAAGCGTTCGCAGCGATATTGCTCATTCGTCGGTGTAGAAAGTCCGTACCCATTATTTTCAATTAAAAAAATGACCGGTAATTGCCAAACGGCTGCCGTATTTAAGGCTTCATGAAATTCTCCTTGACTCGTACCGCCTTCGCCACTAAATGCTAATGAAACGCGTCCTTCTTTTTTCAATTTGTGTGCCAATGCCACGCCTGCCGCCAGCGATAATTGCGGCCCCAAGTGCGAAATCATACCGACCACGCCATAGTCCATCGTACCAAAATGAAACGAGCGGTCGCGCCCTTTCGTAAAGCCATTCAACTTGCCTTGCCATTGCGATAAGAGCCGTTCGAGCGGAACCTGCCGCGTGGTAAAAACGCCTAAATTTCGGTGCAACGTAAAAAGTAATTCATCCGCCAAAAGTGCTGCCGTCGCTCCTACCGAAATCGCTTCTTGCCCAATGCCAGAGAACCATTTGCTCACCTTTCCCTGCCGCAGGAGCAGGAGCATTTTCTCTTCTACCATGCGCGGTTTTAAAAGTAATTGGTATAATTCTAAGAGTTTTTCATCGCTTAAATTACCGCGTTCGAATGCTATTTTAGAATGGCTGGTCGTCAACATAATCTGGTTTTATTTCTGCGAACTTACAATTTGAACCCGTCAAGTTCCTACACAAGGTTGTGAAATTTTTCATTTTTACAATGAACTCTTTGTGCATTTTGGTATTTCAACCCTATAGGGATGCCGATACAACTATTTTTCATACAATCAAAACCTTTAACTCATGCTACAAAAATTCCTTACAATCGCTTGCTTGCTGTTGATTTTCAACGCTTGCAATAATAAAAAACCAGCGGATACTTCCGCTGACATGACGCAATTCGCCAAAGACAGTGCTTTTCAGGCAGCGCACCCTTCGCCCGATTCAATGACCTTCCAGCCAAAAGGCTCGATGATTCAATTTGAAACGCCAGATGGTAAAAAAGGCAGCGCGTATGCTTTGATGGCAGCCGAACCGACCAAAAATTACCTCTTCGTCATTCAAGAATGGTGGGGATTGAACGATTACATTAAGCGAACTTCTGATATGTTATTTGACAGCCTCGGCAATACCAACGTGCTAGCACTGGATATGTACGATGGCAAAGTAGCAACGAACGCCGACCAAGCTGGCGAATTTATGGGCATGGTCACGCCGGAGCGCGGCATGGCAATTGTAAAAGGCGCATTGGCAATGTCAGGAAAGGACGCAAAAATAGCAACAATAGGCTGGTGTTTCGGTGGCGGCTGGTCTTTGCAATCTTCCATTCTGGCTGGTAATCAAGGCGTTGGCTGCGTGATGTATTATGGAATGCCGGTAGAAAATGCGAAAGAACTTGCTCCGCTAAAAGCGGACGTACTGGGACTTTTTGCAAAAAAAGACAAGTGGATTACGCCGGAAGTCGTGTCAAAATTTGAAACGCTGGCAAAAGCGACCGGAAAAAAAGTGGAAATCCATCAATTTGATGCCGACCATGCGTTTGCCAATCCAAGTCAACCTGCTTTTAATCAACAAGCGGCGGGCGAGGCGAATATGTTGGCGTTGAATTTTTTGAAAATGAAACTGAAGTAGGAATTTTCTCCCGCAGATTTTACTACGAAATCTGAGGGAAAAATTGTCTGAACTGTGATTATTTTGATTCGATTGATTCGCTAACTGCATTGCACTCTTTGCGAAAAATCTCTACGCACTCTGCGGTAAAAAATGCAGGGAGGGCAGTAACAAATGCCAAATAACCAATCACAAATAACCAATACCCTTTCTACTATAAAACAAATTGTTTATCTTCGGCATTTCTATTGTTAAAGCAGGAGACAGAAAAACATGACCGATATTATTCAACTGTTGCCAGATGCCATTGCCAATCAGATAGCGGCGGGAGAAGTGATTCAGCGTCCGGCTTCCGTCGTGAAAGAATTGATGGAAAATGCGATAGATGCTGGGGCGACGAGTGTCAAGCTCATTATAAAAGACGCAGGAAAAGGGCTGATTCAAGTGATTGATAACGGTTCTGGGATGTCGGAAACGGATGCGCGGATGAGTTTTGAGCGGCACGCTACATCTAAAATTCGGGAGTCGAAAGATTTATTTGAAATACGCACGATGGGTTTTCGCGGCGAGGCACTGGCTTCCATCGCAGCTGTGGCGCAAGTGGAAATGCGGACTCGGCGGCAGGTGGATGAGTTGGGTATTCGCATTGCAATAGAAGGTTCGGAAGTGAAGGCGCAAGAAGCGTGCCAGTGTCCAGTTGGTACGAATCTTTGTATCAAAAACCTATTCTACAATGTGCCTGCCCGACGTAATTTCCTGAAAAACAACTCCGTAGAATTGCGGCATATTTTAGATGAGTTTCAACGGGTGGCGATTGCCTATCCTGAAATTTTCTTTTCGCTTCATCACAACAATACTGAAATTTTTCATCTCACTTCCGGCAATTTGCGCCAGCGCATCAGCAGCGTTTTTGGCAATCATGCCAATAAAAAATTAGTACCCATTACAGAAGAAGCCGATTCGTTGAAGTTTCAGGGTTTTGTCGGCAAACCAGAATACGCGAAGAAAACGCGCGGCGAACAACTTTTTTTTGTCAATCAGCGCTACATCAAAAGTGGGTATCTGAATCACGCCATTATGAGCGCGTACGAAGACTTATTGCCTGCCGATACGTACCCATTATATGTGATTTTTATTGAAATTGATCCAGCTCAAATTGACATCAATGTGCATCCGACGAAGCAAGAAATCAAATTTGAAGATGAGCGTTTAGTTTATAATTATCTGAAAGTCAGCGTCCGGCACGCGCTGGGTCGGCACAGCATCACGCCAACGCTCGATTTTGATGAAGAAACTTCGATGGGTTCTATGCGCATGGCGATGCCCTCGGCTCCACAGCAGCAGCCGACGGTGGGCAGTAGTAGGACGGCTACGAGTTCCAGCCAAAATTTTGACCGAGAAGGGGAGCGTCGGACGCAAAACAACTTGGAGAATTGGGAGAAATTATACGCTGGTTTAACCGATGGCGATTCAGATGAAATGCAGGGTGCAGGACCGGCTTCGTTGACAATCGGAAGCAATTGGTCGGAAGAGCAGCCGTTTGAAGCGGTGTCGCAAACCTTTGCCACCGCGCACAAAGAGCCTTATCAAATCCACGCTTCTTATATTGTGAGCCATCTCAAATCCGGTTTTTTACTCATTGACCAACAGGCGGCGCACGAGCGCATTTTATATGAAAAATATTTGCGCATCCTCAACGACCGCGTGGCTTCTACGCAGCAAAAACTTTTTCCGGCGACTATTACGTTGACTCCGGCTCAAGCGTCTCTTTTGACGAGTATTTTGGAAGATATTAATATGTTGGGTTTTGAAATTCAAGAGTTTGGTGGCAATACTTTTTTAATTCACGGCGTACCCGCAGAATTAGTCGGCAATGCAAATGAAGCAAATCTCATTGACACTTTATTAGAACAATACCGTCAAAATCTCGAATTGCGGCTTCCCGTGCGCGACAACATTGCCCGCGCGATGGCTCGAAGTGCTGCAATCAAACGCGGACAAAACCTTGCGCCCGAGGAAATGCAGTCGCTTATTGATCGGTTATTTGCTTGCGAACTCCCCTACAAAAGCCCCGCTGGTCGAAATTGTTTCCTTACCTTTGAACTGGATGACCTGCAAAAACGGTTTGATAGTTAAAGTTTGGATGTTTGAGGTTTAAGGTTGAGGCTGAGGTTAAATGGTGTCCACGTACCAGTCTGGCATCTTAAAAATTGGTATCTTTTACTAAAATTATAGCTCGTATTTTCAATTATGTTAAAACTAACTGATGTTGTAAAAAATTTGCTGATTATAAATGTGCTAATGTTCTTGGCGAGTAAAGTATTGGATACCAATATGCTCGCATTGCATTACCCAGGGTCAGAACTGTTTCAGCCGTATCAATTGGTGACTTATTTTTTCATGCACGCCAATTTCATGCACATTCTTTTTAATATGTTTGCGTTGGTCATGTTTGGGAGTGCGTTAGAAACATTGTGGGGACCGAAACGATTTTTATTCTACTATTTTGCCTGTGCATTTGGAGCGGCAGCGTTGCATTTGTTTGTCACTTATTTCGATATTTCAAGCTTGCAACAAGCATTAACGGCATTTCAGGCGACTCCGAATTATGACACATTTTGGGCATTTTTTAAAGAAGTACCGTTAGATAAGTTGAATGTAGAATTTAAAGAAGCAGTGGTAGAATTGGGTTCGGCAGTACAGAATAAGCAGCCGGAGATGATAGCGCAAGCCTCACAGACCATGCAGGAATACCTCAATTTTCAAATGAACATCCCAATGGTGGGTGCTTCCGGCGCAATTTTTGGTTTGTTATTGGCGTTTGGCTTCAAGTTTCCCAATACAGAATTGCTGATTTTTCCCATTCCCATACCGATTAAGGCGAAATTTTATATCCCGATTCTGATGGTACTGGAATTTTATCTGGGCGTCAGTAATGCGGCAGGCGATAACGTGGCACATTTTGCGCACTTAGGCGGTGCGGTGATGGGCTTGATTTTGATTCTATTTGGACGCTATTTTAAAAATTCGTATTAAAACAAACCAATATTGCTGCGCAAGGTGTAAACCGATAGTGGAAATAGCTGTTTAGTTGAGAGAATAATAAGTAGGCAGTAGGCAGTTTGCTAAAATAATAGAATTAATAATTATTTGCATTCGTTTTCGATTTAAAGCTGCTTATTTACAAAAAAATATAATTTTTAAAATTGTAATCGAAAAAGAGATGTTGCAGTCTATCTGGGAAGATGTAAAGCGGGAATTTAGCTACGGCAACATGGTGACGCGCATCGTCATTGTCAATGTGGTCGTCTTCATAGTGGTCAATATCACCAAACTCTTACTTTTCATCAGCAATGGAGGAGAGGCATCGCCGGTGTATGACGAAATCGTGCATTTTTTCAGCATTTCTAATGATTGGTGGCAATTGTTGACGCATCCTTGGGTCATTTTTACCCACATGTTTTTGCATGAGAACTTCTGGCATTTGCTTTGGAATATGCTGTATTTGTACTGGTTTGGTCGTATTGTAGGCGATTTTATTGGCAATCAAAGAGTGCTACCGATTTACTTGTTAGGTGGATTGATGGGTGCGCTGCTTTTTTTCATCACCGCTAATTTATTGCCTTATGGTACCGGTGGTACGCGATACGCGCTGGGTGCTTCAGCAGCCGTGATGGCAGTGGTCGTAGCGGCAGGTGCTATTTCGCCGGATTACATCATGCGGCTTTTATTTTTGGGCGATGTAAAACTGAAATATATTGTACTCGTATTAGTTTTGTTGGATTTGTTCGCCTTAGCCAGCAACATGAATACCGGCGGGCATTTTGCGCACTTGGGTGGCGCGTTGATGGGCTGGATTTTCGTACGACAACTCCGCGAAGGCAACGACTGGGCATTACCAATCAATACTTTATTTGATAAAATCGGCAGCCTTTTTCGTAGAAAACGCCAACCTCGCCGACCTCAGATGGCTTATAAAAACCCGAATCGTACTGCGCGCACTGCTACTAATACTGGAAATAGTCGAAAACCAACCGCTGTCACAGATAAAGAAGATCTATCCGACCAAGAGCGATTGGACACGATTTTAGACAAAATCAAACAATCGGGCTACGAAAGCCTAACGGAGCGGGAAAAAGAATTTCTGTTCAACGCCAGCAAAAAATAAGCCCTTTGAAAGCACGATTTCCACTTCTTCGCTGGGCAAACATATTATTAATAATTGGCACATTTTTAGCTTATCTGGCTCCGTATGTGCATCCTGCGCAGTTTTGGCAATTCACTTTTGTAGGCTTGACCTATCCTTGGCTGCTGTTAGCAAATGTATTATTTATTTTGTTTTGGCTTGCTTTGCGCAATCGCTATTTCCTGTTTTCATTGGGTTGCATTTTGTTGGGTTGGCAGCATTTTATCAGTCTGGTTGGTTTTCATTTTGGAAGTGTGGCAGATACTAAACAGACCATCTCTATGGTCACATTCAATGCGTGTAATTTCAAACATTTTCGGCATAATCGGGCGGCGGCAGATGCAGTTGAACTTTCCAATATTTTTAATCATAAAAAGGTAGACCTTGTGTGTTTTCAGGAGTTCAGCGGCTATCCTCGCTCGATGGATTCCTATCTTGATTTTTTGAAAAACACAGAGAATTTAAAAAATATTGCCTGGAAAAAAGGCAACGATTTAGCAATTTTAACCTCTTATCCGATTCTAAAAACCGGCGAAAAATATTTCAATCGTACCAATGGCTATCAGTTTGCAGATTTGAATGTAAATGGCACGACCGTCCGCGTGTTTAATGTGCATTTGCAAAGCAATGATGTTTCTTCCATTGCCGAACGCATGGTGGAAGATGAAAACCTGGGAGAAAAAGAAGCCTTGCGCAATGTGCGCACAATGGCTGGTAGGTTCAAGCGGGCAGTACAAAAACGTGCCCGTCAAGCAGAAGAAATAGCAGCAGCAATTGCCAAAAGTCCTTATCCGGTGCTTGTCGGCGGCGATTTCAATGACATTCCACAATCCTACTCCTACCATACGTTGGCAAAAGGTTTACAGGATACTTTCAAGAAAAAAGGTAGTGGCATCGGTATTACTTACGTTGGCAACATACCGGGTTTACGGATTGATTACATTCTTGCTTCCGATGATTTTCAGGTATTAGATTATGAAAAACGCCGCACTTCCTTTTCCGATCATCGTCCAATGGCGAGTGTTTTGGCATTGCCATTGAAATAATTCCTTCCTGTTATGAAATTCTTAATTCCTACTTCCATTCCAAAATGTTATTATTTTTGCGCCGAATAAAATGGTTGAGGGTCCGACATCTCTGCTCTGACATCTAACCTCTAATAAAAAATCCCATTATGAACACAAATTTAACAATTTATAACAGTCTGACTCGCAACAAAGAAGCATTCAAACCGCTGCACGAAGGTTATGTCGGAATGTACGTATGTGGACCGACCGTGTACAGCGACGTTCATTTGGGCAATTGCCGCACGTTCATCAGTTTTGACATGGTGTTTCGCTATTTGCAGTATCTCGGCTACAAAGTGCGCTACGTGCGCAACATCACGGATGTCGGGCATTTGGAGGGTGACGCGGATACAGGCGAGGATAAAATCGCTAAGAAAGCCCGCTTAGAACAAGTGGAGCCGATGGAAATTGTGCAACGCTACACCAATGGCTTTCACGATATGATGCGTATTTTTAATGTATTGCCGCCGAGTATTGAGCCGCGTGCCACACAGCACATTATCGAGCAGATGGAAATGGTGCAAAAAATTATAGATGCGGGTTATGCCTACGAAAAAAATGGCTCGGTGTATTTTGATACGTTGCAATTTGATAAAGACAAAGGCGTGTATGGGCAACTGTCAGGACGAGTTTTAGAAGACTTAATTGCGGAGTCGAGAGATAATTTAAAAAACCAAGACGAAAAAAATCATCCGTCGGATTTTGCGTTGTGGATGAAGGCTTCGCCAGAACACTTGATGCACTGGAATTCGCCGTGGTCGGTCGGTTTTCCAGGCTGGCACTTGGAATGCTCGGCGATGAGTACCAAATATCTCGGTAAAACTTTTGACATTCATGGTGGTGGCAATGACCTCAAATTTCCGCACCACGAAAATGAAATCGCTCAAAACTACGGTGCTTGCGACTGCGCCCCTGCCCGCTACTGGATGCACGCCAATATGCTGCTGCTCAACGGCAAAAAAATGTCGAAAAGCGACGGCAACACAGTTTCTCCACCGCAATTATTTACAGGCGAGTCTCCACATCTAACCAAAGATTATAGTCCAATGACCGTGCGCTTTTTCACTTTGCAATCACACTATCGCAGTACACTCGACCTCACGGATGAAGCGCTTCAAGCTGCTGAGAAAGGCTATCGGCGATTGATGGAAGGTTATAAAACATTACAAAATTTGCAATCTGACGCTACAACAGTTGGCGATTTGGACACCGCTATAAATGATACGATTGACGCTGCTTTCGCAGATATGAATGACGATTTTAATACGCCGCGAGCGCTGGCGAATCTGTTCGAATTGGTTTCTAAAATTAATGCCTTGAAAGGTGGACAATTGAATCTTGCGGAAGTTTCTACCAACACCTTGGAACGGTTGAAAAAAAGTTTCCACGATTTGATTTTCACTATTTTCGGATTGTTAGATGAAGACCACGCAAGCGGAAACAATGGCGTAACAGATGGTTTGATGCAACTCATCATCGAAATGCGCGCCGATGCTCGTACCCGCAAGGATTGGGCAACGTCTGATAAAATTCGAGATGTTTTAAAAGATTTACAGATTCAATTGAAAGATAGTAAAGAGGGTACTTCTTATAGTATGGAGTAAAAACTGCAAACTGGCTACTGCCTACTGCGGATAGAATCTCGTTTTGGTTTTATAAATGGCTTGACAGGCGTGGTGTCTTGTAAAATCTGAATAGGCGGTTTCTCTGGACGAATAGGTTTGAATGACGTGTCACTCAACAATCGCGCTTCCAAGGTAATGACAGAATCGGCGCGGCGCACCGCTTCTGTCATTACCCGTTCTTGACAGTTTTCGTTCAGGGTCTGGGTATAAAGGGAGATTCGTTTTTCCACCTCCACGTCCATGCGTTTCGATACGTCTATTTGTTCATCTGCTGCGGAATTGCAGGCGGCAAATATAAATAGCCATATAACGAAAATCCTGCTTTTCATAAACCTTGTTGTTCTATGGTACGCGCCCGCAGCCGAGCCTCTTCTTCTTTTCGCACTTTGATTAGGGAATCTACCGCTTTTTGTACATTGCTGGAGAAATTGGCTTCGCAAGAGCTATCTAACTGAGGACGTAAAACGGAGACCTTTTGTAAGTAGATGGTGTCCATTAATTCGCGTTGTGCGGTGGTGAAGGCAGGAGGCGGTCCGCTGTCGCAGCTTGGCGCGAATAGGGCAATTAAAAAAAGGAGCAATACAGTACCACCAATCTTCGATTGATTACTCTCAATGAACCGACCAAAGGTCGGTGCTACAGATCGACGTGGCACTTTTCTCATCGTTGTTCAAGATCAATCACTTTCTTCCGCAATACAAAATTCTTACCCAAATACACCTTTCGCACCATTTCATCTTCCGCCAGTTCCTCCGCTGTTCCCGCTTTCAAAATTTTCCCTTCAAACATCAAATAAGCCCGATCCGTAATCGAAAGCGTCTCCTGCACATTATGGTCGGTGATGAGAATACCGATATTTTTCGTTTTCAATTTTGCGACGATATATTGAATATCTTCCACGGCAATCGGGTCAATACCAGCGAACGGCTCGTCCAGCAAAATAAATTTTGGATCTGTCGCCAATGCGCGCGCAATTTCCGTACGACGACGTTCGCCACCCGAAAGCGTATCGCCTCGGCTCTGGCGTACTCGGTCTAAGCCAAATTCATCTAACAATTGCTCTAATTTTTGTTTTTGGTCATCTTTGCTTAACTTGGTCATCTCCAATACAGCGCGGATATTACTTTCCACACTCAATTTGCGAAAAATAGACGGTTCCTGCGGCAAGTAGCCAATCCCCTTTTGCGCGCGTTTGTACATGGGCAACTCCGTGATATTCTCTTCATTCAAAAAAACATTGCCTTCATCCGGCTTGATAAAACCTACGGTCATATAAAAAGTCGTCGTTTTGCCAGCTCCATTTGGACCCAACAAACCTACAATTTCACCTTGATACACTTCGATGGACACATCACGTACCACTTGGCGTTTGCCATAGAATTTGACTAGATTTTCAGAACGGAGTATCGTATTGGAAGTCGTGATTGCCAACTTATTTTAATTATTTGATTGTCAAATAAATATGACTATTTCAATTCTATTATGTAAAATTGAAAACACATTCTTTGTAAGAAGCGGATAAAAGTAATATTGGTTCAGTGCGCATACAATTCCAACCAAACATTTAGCTAAAATTTAACGCCCAAGTCTCATTGCAACCCCAATCCGCCATCCAAAATCATACCCGTGCCGGTAACAAACGATGACTCGTCCGATGCCAAATACAAAATCGCGCTCGCAATTTCTTCCGGTTGCCCAAAGCGTTTCATTGGAATGGCTTGACGCAATGCTTCCCGCACGTTGTCAGGCGTATCCAAGTCATCAAACATTGGCGTATGCGTGAAGCCCGGACAAACTGCATTCACTCGGATTCCGTATTTAGCAAATTCTACAGCCGTCGTTTTCGTCATGCCCAACACCGCGTGTTTACTGGCAGTATAAGCGATATGTCCCGCCATGACAATGTGTCCCGCCATCGAAGCGATATTCACAATAGTACCGCTTTTTTTTGCAAAAAAATGCGGCAGCACTGCCTTCATTCCAAACCAAGTGCCTTTCACATTGATATTCATAACTTTATCGAATGCGTCTTCTGGATACTCATCTGTACGAGCGCGCACACCACTGATGCCGGCACTATTCACCAATACATCTACCGTTCCGAATGCTTGAATCGCAGTTGCCACCATGTTCTCCACTTCACTAAATTGAGTTACGTCTGTGCGAATGTATATCATACTTTCAGCAAGCGGCGCATCCATTTTTTCTGCAATATCTGCAATAACGACGTGTGCGCCTTCTCTTGCAAACGCAAGTGCTGTCGCCTTGCCAATGCCAGAATTTCCGCCTGTTATAAGAACCACTTTTTCTTTGAATCGCATAGTATCATTTGAATTGGAAAAATAAGCATTTAAATATAGGATTTCTTACTAAATTGCTTTGCGTTGAAATAAGGATACCAGTATGCAGTTAGCAGTGTGTAGTTGGCAGTCACTAAACACTTGATAGACAGGCTTGTAAAATATTTAGTACAAAACCTAATCACAATCATAAATCACATGGAATCTATTTTCACAACCGAAAAATTAAAAGCACTCCTACCCAAAGTGCAGGCATTTGTACGCACCGAATTAATTCCATTGGAAGCCCAATTCAACCATCGAAATCTAACAAATTTAATCAAAATCCTCGACCAAAAGCGCGAAAAAGTAAAAGAGCAAGGCTTGTGGGGCTTACATTTGTCGCAAAAAGAAGGCGGTTTAGGCTTATCCCTTTGTGAATTTGGACAGTTGAGTGAAGTATTGGCGCAAGCACCGTTTTTCGGACATTACGTTTTTAATTGTCAAGCACCCGATATTGGCAATACAGAATTGATACACAAATTCGGTTCCGACGAGTTGAAAAGTCGTTTTCTAAAACCCTTGATGGAAGGCAACATACGAAGTTGTTTTTCGATGACCGAGCCAGAATTTGCCGGTTCTAATCCAACTCGCATGGACACGACCGCCGTGCGCGAAGGCGATGAGTACGTCATAAATGGTCACAAATGGTTCACCTCTTCCGCTGATGGAGCCGCTTTTGCGGTGGTCATGGCAGTTACGAATCCTGACGCTGCGCCGCACCGCCGAGCGACGATGATTATTGTGCCAACGGACACGCCAGGCTTCCAATTAGTGCGCAACATTCCTATTTTTGGCGATGAAGGAGAAGGCTGGTTTAGTCATGCTGAAATAACGTATGAAAATTGTCGAATCCCCGTTTCGTATCGCATTGGCGAGGAGGGCGAGGGTTTTCGGTTGGCGCAGGAGCGCTTAGGTCCGGGGCGCATTCATCACTGTATGCGCTGGGTGGGCATTGCCGAAAAGGCGCTCGACCTGATGTGTCAACGTGCCGCTACGCGTGAAATTGAGGAAGGCGTATTTTTGGGTGAAAAGCAATTTATTCAAGGTTTTATTGCGGAAAGCCGCGTAGAAATTGATGCAGCGAGAATGCTCGTGTTGAACACAGCACACAACATTGACCAGCAAGGACAACAAGTGGTGCGCGACCAGATTTCAGGTATCAAATATTTTGTGGCAAATATGGTACTGCGAGTTTTAGACCGTGCGATTCAAGTGCATGGCGCATTGGGTGTAACGGATGATATTATTTTGTCTGCCATTTATCGGCATGAACGAGGCGCTCGCATTTGGGACGGCGCGGATGAAGTGCATTTGCAAAGTATTGCGCGGGGCATTTTAAAAAATTATGGTTTGGATATTCGTAAAAAAGAAGCGGAATTTCGGGAGTGGCAGTTAGAGGTGAAAAGTGAGCGGTGATTGGGGAGTAGTAAGTAGCGCAGTTTCAATATAAATATTTGTAAATGAACCAATTAAAGTCTGAGAAAACTTTTCCTATTCGAGCTGGGGAAGAATTGGATAAAGAAGCCCTGGCGAATTATTTAAAAGAGAACGTGCCGGAAGTTGGTCCGATTTTAAACATCACACAATTTCCGGGTGGATTTTCCAATTTGACCTACTGTTTACATACAGAGAATATAGAATATGTATTGCGCCGTCCACCGGCTGGAGCCAACATCAAAGGCGGACACGATATGGGGCGCGAGTTTCGAGTGCTTTCGCTTTTGAAATCGCATTATAAAAAAATTCCGAATCCGCTTATTTATTGTGAATCTGCCGAAATTATTGGCGTTCCTTTTTATGTAATGGAAAAGATTCAGGGCATTATTTTACGTCCTTCCAATGCTGTTAAACTGCAAATTTCGGCGGAAATATTTCAAAATATTGGAAAATCTTTAATAGATAACTTGGTGAACTTACACGCTTTAGATATTCAAAAAACGGGCTTATCGCAATTGGGCAAACCAGAAGGATACGTGCAACGACAAGTCGAAGGCTGGGTGCAACGTTATCAAAATGCCGAAACAGAAGTGATTGAAAACATGAATCAGGTGGGCGTTTGGATGAAAAATAATCAGCCGACCGAGCAATCGCCTGCTTTTTTGCACAATGATTACAAATACGATAACGTCATTTTGAATCCTGATAATCTTTCAGAAATATTGGGCGTACTCGATTGGGAAATGGCGACCGTGGGCGACCCGCTGATGGATTTGGGCGCGACGCTGGCGTATTGGATAGAGCCGAATGATGCGGAATCTTTAAAATTATTCAACCTGACTTGGCTGCCCGGCAATTTGACTCGACAAGAAGTGGTAGAACATTACACGCAAAAAAGTGGTCGAGATTTGTCAAATATTCTATTTTATTATGTTTTTGGATTATATAAAAATGCAGTCATCGTCCAGCAGATTTATGCGCGTTGGAAAAAAGGGTTTACGAACGATACGCGATTTGGCGGTCTCTTGCCGGTTATAATTGAAATGGCAAACAAAGCTGCTCAAACAATTGAAAAGGGAAAAATTTAAAAAGACATGGAAGAATTACTCAAAAATTACCCAGCCAAAATTGAAATCCCCGTGCAATGGGGCGACATGGATGCTGCGCAGCACGTCAACAACATCATTTATTTGCGGTGGTTTGAAAGTGCGCGCATTCAATATTTTGAGCAAATTCAAGAGTTGATGGACTTCACAGGAGCCGTGGAATTGGGCGCGATTTTGGCAGAAGTAAATTGTCGTTATAAAATGCCAGTCACTTTCCCGGATACCGTTATCATCGCTGCAAAAGTACAACTGGATTCGTTGGATGAATTTAGTTTTAGAATGGAACACATTATTGTGAGTAAATTGCACGGGCGAATTGCAGCGGAAGGTTGGACGCGGATTGTGTGTTATAATTATCGGGAAAAGCGAAAAGCGGCAATGCCAGCGCGATTGAGAGAGAAGATTTTAGTTTTGGAAAATGCGTAAAAGCGTCCTACGGTTCGGAATCGCAGAAGCCAAAAAAAGTCTTAAACGACTCGGTTATGATTAAGCCGAGACGCTCATACCACTATCCGTTTACAAACGTATTATTTTATAATCATTTATAACAACAACTTATCCGGGGTCAAAGGCAAATCGCGCAGCCGTTTTCCGGTAGCATTAAAAACTGCATTAGCAACTGCTGCAGACACGCCGGTCGTACCGATTTCTCCAACACCGCGTGCGCCAATGGGAGAAATATGCGGGTCAGGTTTGCCAATAAAATAAACGTCAATAGGCGGAATATCCAAATGCACCGGCACATGATAATCGGCGAGACTGCGCGTCACCGGGTTTGCCCAGCGTTTATCGTATTCGGTTTCTTCCATCAGCGCCGCGCCAAGCCCATAAATCACGCCGCCAATCACTTGCGAACGTGCTGTTTTTTCATTCATAATGCGCCCCACATCCTGCACACTTACAAAGCGCTTGACGCGAATCGTACCCAAATCTTCATCCACCCAAACCTCGGCAAACTGTGCCCCAAAAGAATGAAAAGCGTATTTTTTAGAATCGTTATTTTCTTCTGGTTCAAAAGGTGCGGTCATACAAGGCGCTCCCGGTATGGTCATTCCACTGCCCGATACAGGCATCGCCGTCGCGCAGGCTTCCATCATAGTTTTCCCATTGCGGCGCATGATGTCTGCATAAGTATCACTTTTGGAAGGGTCGCCTTTCACAAAAAACTTCGCATCCGCGAAAGCGATTTCTTCCGAATTTTTACCGTTTAATATTGATTTTGAATCCGATATTGCTAATTGCATCAAATCTTTCAACAACATTTCACCCGCCGCTAAAACCGCTGGATTCACACTTGCGGTCGTCTGCGAACCCCCGGAAACAGGGGCTGGCGGCAAACTCGAATCACCAATGACGACCGTAATTTTCTTGACCGGAATGCCCAGCGCATCCGCTGCCGTTTGCGCCAAAATTGTATAAGTCCCCGTGCCGAGATCTTGCGTTGCACTCATTACTTTTACGGTGCCGTCACTCATCATCTGTATTTTCGCAGAAGCCGCGCTGCGTCCCGCCGGATACGTCGCCGTTGCCATTCCAAAACCGACAAGTTGTTTGCCATTGCGCGTTTGGCGGGGTTGCATTTTACGCTTTGCCCAACCAAATTTCTCCGCGCCGATTTTATAACATTCTAACAAATATTCACTCGAAAATGGATGGTTTTTAAGTGGGTCAGTTGTGGTGTGATTGAGGGTGCGAAACGCCAGTGGGTCCATTTTTAATTCAAATGCCAATTCGTCCATCGCCGATTCCAACGCAAAGGTTCCCGGCGTCTCGCCTGGAGCGCGCATATACGTCGGCGTTCCAATATTTAATTTAGCAACTTGATAGGTAATTTCGCGGATTGGCGCCTTATACAAAACACTGGTTTGTTTGCCAGTCTGCTCAAAAAATTCAGAAAGATTTGCGTAGGAACCGCTGTGGTGGCGCATTGCGAGCAACTTTCCATCTTTGTCTGATGCAAGTCCGACTTTCTGCTCCGTTTCGGAACGCCGTCCTACGTTCGTCTGCATCATCTGCCGCGTTATCACGAGTTTCACGGGGCGTTTTACAAATTGTCCAGCCATCACTGCCAATGGAACGTGCCCCCATTGCGACCCTTTAGAACCAAAACCGCCACCGACATAGGGCGAAAGGATTTGCACATTTTCCGGCTTCAAATTGAAAAAATAAGCGCAAGTGCCACGCACGCCCATTACACCCTGCGTCGCGTCGTAAACGGTCAATTTATCAGTCCCTTCCCAAATAGCAATCGTGGCGTGCGGCTCCATCGGATGATGGTTTTCGGTAGAAGTGGTGTAGGTGCGGTCAATTTTGAATGGCGCGGCGTTGATAATATCAGCGGTTTTGCCCTCGTTGATTTGCATTTCTTGTCCTCTGGACATTTGTGGTCTAAAGCCTTTCGGCAACTCAATTTTCAAATCAATCGCAGGTGTTTCTTTTGAATAAGAAACTTCGACGAGTGCAGCAGCAGCACGGGCTTGCTCATACGTTTCGGCGATAACCAATGCGATGTATTGTCCAAAATAGTTGACTTTATTATCTTGAATGGGTGCTAACTGTTCGCCCAGACTTGCACCGCTTTTTTGCATTTCCTGTAGGTCAATCGCTCTCAAACGGGGCGCATTTTCGTGCGTCAAAACGGCTAAAATACCCGCACTTTTTTCTGCTATTTTTGTATCAAACGAAGTAATCGTGCCTTTTCCAATCGTGGAGCGCACCGGAAAAGCATACGCCATATTGGGTGGATTAAATTCGGCGGCATATTTCGCCGTGCCCGTCACTTTTAGCCACGCATCCACGCGGTCAATCGGTTTGCCAATTATTGCCATATTGTTAGTCTTGAGTTTTATTATCTGATGTTATGCAGTGTCTAATGTTACGCGCCCTTATGACTACAATTGGAACGCGGATGACGCGGATTGAGCGGATTTCCGCGGATTCTATTTTTAAAGTTAGATATAAAGTCACTCCAGTTGAGATGAGAGAAAAAAATCCGCAAAAATCCGCCTTATCCGCGTCATCCGCGTTCCAATTATTGTTAGAGCATACGCAACTTGAGTTATTAATAAATAACTCTAGATACTAAATAAGTGGTAGCACCATTATGAATTTATTCCACCATTCATCGCTTGCGTCAACGCCCGCACAATCGCTCGCTTGCCGAGTTCGACTTTGTATTTGTTGTGTTCTAACGGTTTTGCCAATTTCATCTCCGCTACCGCAGCTAATTTAAAATTCGCTTCGGTAGCAGTTTTTCCAACTAAGAATTTTTCTGCCGCCGTCGCCCGCCAAGGTTTGTGTGCCACTCCGCCCATTCCGATTCTCGCTTGTTTTATAATATTACCATTCATTTCCAATGCAGCAGCAACCGAAATAAGCGCAAACGCGTAACTGGAACGGTCCCGAACCTTGAGGTAATAAGATTTATTTGCAAAGTTATTTGTGGGAATTTCAATTGAGGTAATCAATTCGCCCGGATTGAGGTTGTTATCTTTTTGTGGCGTCTCGCCTGGCAAACGGTGATATTCGGCAAACGGAATGCTGCGTTCCTGACCGTTTGCGCCCCGCACTTTCACAGTCGCATCCAGTGCAACGAGCGCAACACACATATCCGACGGATGCACAGCAACGCATTTTTCGGACCAGCCAAAAATAGCGTGCATTCGGTTCACGCCTTCCAAAGCACCACAGCCCGTACCCGGTTCGCGCTTATTGCATAGGAAACGCCAGCATTCCACCGGTCGTCACCGCCATTAATTTTAAAAAATACCGCCGTGCTTCACCGAAATCAGAAAGTTCGTTCCCTTCATCCGAGGCGATATCCTCGAATAGTTCTTTTTCGTCTTCGCTTAATTCTTCTAAATTTTGCGTTTCTTCTTTCATAATGTGGTGATTATTTGTGCGAAAGCAGCATTAAACACTGGAAAGTTTGACTATTACAGGATAGCAGCGTCAAATAATAGAAGTGTAAAACAATGGAGTTGTTCAAAAATCACGAAAACTAAGATACAGAATTAGTTGCCCAAAATAATAAAGCCCTACAACTTATTAAGTTGTAAGGCTTTACGAAAATGTGTTGAGGTCGAAAGCGGATTCGAACCGCTGTACGAGCTTTTGCAGAGCTCTGCCTAACCACTCGGCCATCCGACCATTCTATTTTAGAATAGAGTTGCAAAGATAATACATTTTTCAAAACGATGCCACTCTTTTTTTACTTTTAACTCACCGAAGTAACAAAACACTACCTGCCGTCTCAATGATTTCACCATTACTTTGCGTCAATTGGAGGAGATACGTGTACACGCCCTGTGGTGCGTCTTTGCCATTGCTGCGACCATCCCAGCCATTATCAATAGCGCGGGTTTCAAACAATTTTCCGCCCCAGCGGTCGTAAATGGAAAGGAGATAAGCCGTCGGTTCGCCGAATTGCAGATAAGGTCGAAACTCGCGATTCACGCCGTTTGGTGCAAAAGCATTAGGAATATAAATTTTAGAATCTTGACTGGAGCAAGCGTTATTCGAGCGAGATTCGACGGTTTGTGTCGTGCCGTCCGGCAGGGTCAATTGTATTTTTGCAAGAATAAAATAACAAGCAGTGGCTTGCGCTGGGTCGCTCAAGTCCAATTTATCGGTGTACTCACGGATATCTGCATTCACCGTGGAAACTAAGACTGGCGGGGCATTTCCTGCTGCTCGGTACAATTCATATATAATATTTGTTGCATTTTCATTGATATATGCTGTCCAACGTAATAAATTCTCGCCCCCCGTTCCTTTCGAATCACTTCGTAAAAAAATAGTTGCTACTTTGTTAGATATGACTTCCGCATTACAAGCGTCTACTGTTTTGATTTGATAATAAACGGCACTTTGATTCGTATTGGCAGCGTCATCCCCGAATGTATTTGTGCGGTTCAGCGACGGAGGTGGCATTGTCTGTGTATTTACATCCGAAAAATTAGTCCCATTGAATGAACGTTGAATATTTACACTTTTGATCTGCGCATCTATGTTCCAAATCCAACTCACAGATGCCTGATTATCAGCAGTTACCGTTGCATTTGTTACAATCAAAGTATTGACACCGGACACGACATCCAGCGTGAGACAAGCTTGACTGGAAGCCGCTGCATTTCCCGTTCCACTTTCTATAGCACGCACCGAGAAGCAATATTCGATATTCGCACTGGCATTTTGAAAAGTAAAAGTAATCGCATTGCCAGCCGCTTCGCCTACTTTTTTGGGTTCCGCGCCATTTTCACTTACCCAAATTTCATGCTTTTCTATTGGATTTTGCCAGTTTTTATACAATTGCCAAGCCAATTGCACCGAGCGGTCACAAGCGCTTGCCCCAGTTGCTTTCAGCAGCATCGTAATATGCGGTGCAGGAATTAGGCTCGTATTACCACATCGGTCGAGCGTGACGACGTAGTAAGTTTCCGAGCGTTCATCGGCGTTGGCATTGATATCCAGATAAGTAAAACCATTGACAACCGTATCAATAATGGCGGTGCCGGAGGGCGTATTTTTGGAAATAATGTAGGCGTATGCTTCGGGCGAAGGGCTGGGATTCCAAGCAATTTGTACAGTCCCATTTTTTTCGACAGAAGCAAATCGGATGCGCGGCTGCTCTGGGATGCGATTGTCAAGCGTATCCGAAGAAAGTGCCGGTTGACCCGGACAATTAAAATTACTTTGTAAATAGTAAAACCAGCGATTCGTACCTGCATTTTCGTGAAAATAACTCGTCTGGTTTTGATTGGTAGTCGTATCCAAAATGGTGTATGGACCAACTTGGTCTTGGCTGGCAAAGATGCGATAACTCACAAACGTGCCACAAGTATTCGTCGGAACTTCCCAGCGCAAGGTGTCGTTGGTGACGCATAGGAATGCGGGCGGAAGTATTTGGGCGGAAGAATTGACGGTTGCAAAATTGAAAAGCAATGTTAGAAGGAGGATGGGAGGATAGGAGGATAAGAGGATGCCCCCACTTCCAATCTTCCTATCTTCCCACCTACCTATCTTCTTTTTTTTCATTTTCTTATTAAATTTATTTTTTCTCATCTCCTATCCTCCTATCTTCTTTTTAAACACACTTTCCAATCGTTTCATTGGATAGCGGTCAGCAAGGCGGTATTCAAGTATCAAATCTTTAGTGACGTCTCTGCGATAATAGACTAATCCTAAGCCTTTTGCATACCACTGCACGCTTGAAAACTGCTGCTCAAAATACCCTTCCTGATTGTGTTGCAACAGTTCTTTTACTTCAAAAACGACTGCATCGTACTGCTTATTTTGGAATACAAAAGTCGTGTCGCCTGCATAACGTCGGTTTTTAATAAGTGTGGTCGTCGCGTTTCGTTCAGAGGGCAATTGCCAACTCACTTTGTACAAAAAAACACCGCCCGAATCCCGTACTTCAAACGGAAAAACGTTGTCGGCTATTATATTGGCGATGATTTGCTGTTGTTTGCCCGTGGAATCAGTTTCATACAGATATAAATCTTTGGTTATAACGCCGTTGCTTACCATCTCCTCGCGCGTCAATTGCTGTTGCGTCAAGCTGGCGGCGTCATAATAAGTGCCTGTCAGATACACACTGGTATCCGTCACAATGGAGCGGTAGTACCAATAGTCGGGCGCGAGGGAGTCGTTGTTGACGGAGCGATATTCGTACACCAATCCGTCAGTGAGTTCTTTTAATGGGAAGTAGTAATCGCGGATGTTTTTGGTGTCGTAGTTGCAACTAAACAAGATACTGATTAGTAGAAAGATAGATGCTGGAAAAAGGATTCTCATATAAAAATTTGATTATGAAGTGCGCGTTAAGAGCCGCTTTGCATTGGGTTCGTCCTGATAGTTATCGCATATATATCATGCTAACTTTAACAAATACATATGGGCTTGGTTTTTAATAAATTATTTTGGTTTTTTTTCTTTGAGCTTGAGCTCTGTCACTTTTTGTCATTGCCACAAAAAGTAACCAAAAAACGCTAGGCTAATCAATCCGCTCCGCGTGATTAGCCGGCAGCCGCCACTATATATTTCAAAATTTAGAGCTTAACTAAGTGACTATTAAATGTCTGCGCATTAAATTAAGTTAGCTTGTTACAAATCAGAAGTTGCAAACTTCCGACAGCGTGTGTAAAAGATATATTTCAATTCAAAAGCGAATCCAAATCATTGGGACGGGTAGCGCCAGCCATTTTGAACGTCCAGCCCGCACTTTCTGTAACGAATCGCATTAATTCTAATGCTTGATTGCCTTCTTTGCGAGCAGTTTCTAGCAATTGACTTTCTTTGGCGCGTGCTTCTATATATTTTTTGGCATTGGTATTGATTTTGTTGTAATCAGCTTCGGTAAACGTATTAAAGGTGCCTTCCGAAATATCGTAGTAATCCAAATCGTGGTCAATAGACAAAATTTGCGGCTCCGGTAAATTGCTGACTGTGATGGTTTTAGTAGCTGGATTAGCGTCTAACTTTAACTTTTCTAAATCATAGCCAACGGATACTTTTGCTTTCACGCGCACGAGGGCTTTTTTTCTAAAAATACCAAAATCGTAGCCCCAATAATCTTTGTAATCATACACTTCGGTAAAATAGCCTTCAACGGTTATCAGTTTAGCCACCTTTTTAATGCGTTCCAGCACCACTTCCGAATTTTCTTGCGACTTTACCGCACCAATTTTATAAAACGAACGGGTCACAAAAATGCCCAGCGCGAATACCGCGAGGATGCCTAAGCCAATTAAGAGTTTTCGTATCATATTTATAAAAATCAGAAGTCAGACTTTAGAAGTCGGACGCGCTTATTTATTAAAGTAGTAAAAGTACAAAAGCTGTAAAATGTTAGTACATCTCACAGCTTTTGATTTTTATAAATAAACCAAACAAGTTTGGTTGCTCCTATTTATCCGGATTATTCGGGTCTTGTTCTTTGGCATCATCTTCGCCTACTTTTGCCGTCAGTCCGTGTTTCAAACCTTTGTAGCTTTTCAAAACCGCTTTTACAGAACCGACTGAAAGTGGCGATTCTATTAAAAGTGGAATTTTATTCTTATCGTCGGATGCCCACACTTTCATTTCCGAGCCTTTTTTAAAGTAAAAACCACTATCCACTACTTGCGGCATAAACTGAATCGTTTTGAAATGCCCCATTCCTTTTACTCTCTTATTTTTTTCTCTGCCAAGATACTTCACCTTGAGGGGCCAGGTTTCTTTGTCAATAAAAATCTTGATGGGAATATTTGCGCCGGTACTCATTTGATTGAAATCCACGTTGCGCGTGAAGTAGATAATGGATAGAATGTCGTGCATACAATTGTCCACATCGTATTCCGTTACTTTAGCATCTTCTTTCGTTTTGCCGCGCAAGGAAATTGCTTTTTTGCGCTGTTGGTCGAACGAGGTTTTATCGTATAAGCGGTATTTTCCTTCCTGCACATCGCGCACGGATGCAACTGGCAACAGTGTTTCTTTGTCAATATAGGATTCATAAGTGTCTTTGACTTTGTAAAACCACTCATAAGATTTGTACGTTTTGCCTTGCGCTGTAACGTGATATTGATTGCCAAGGTCTCTCACTTTAAAGGTAACTTCTCCAGCAGCAACCCACACAAAGTTCCAGTTATAGTATAATTTATAAGTCATTTCTTCGCCCGGCTGGAACGCCTTATTGTCCATACTACAAGGCTCTACTTTATAGGTAGATTCCTGTCCGGGAAGGACGTTTGTTGTCTGTATGGTTCTTGAAGGATAGTCAAAAGCCATCAATACGAACAAGAAAACGACCAAAAGACTGCCTCTAAACAGTACTTTTTTCATAACCTGATGATTTAAAAACATTTTTTTGAACTATAAATAGTATTCCAAGTAACGCCGGCAGCACGATGTTTAGTACGAATAGCGTAAACGTAGCTGCCAGAACGCTGATTTCATTTGCACCAAAGTGCCCCCATACGTACACCGCGATTTCTCCTCTTGCCAGTAGCGCCATACTTGCTGAAAGTGGTACGGCGGTTTGTATCAAGAAGATGCTCGCAATGCCTGCAAACCCTTGCACGAGACTCACTTTTATTCCAAAAAATTGTAATAAAAGCCAGTATTGCGTGCTGTAAGTCAAGTATCGAAGTGCTGCCCATTGGAGCGCTTTCCACTTGGTCTTCATTGATATAATACGTAAAAACACGAGGAGTCGCTGCCAACGCCGCCCCATTTTTTTTGGTACGTATTTTCTGATGATAGGTAAAATTCGACCGATTTGCAACAATCCGTAGAGCAAGGTCAGGCAAGTAATTCCTCCCGTAAGCCATATTATCCTAATTATATACGCTTGCCACTCCAAATAGTTGTCCGCAAACCAGCAAAATCCGACCAGCCCACCAAAAAGTAAGACGAGCAATTGACAATAATTGCCCAATACCATCGCCGCCGCCGCTTGCCAACGTTGTGCAGGTGGTACGAGCAATAGTCGCCCGCCATATTCTCCAACGCGATTCGGCGTCACGATCGCCAGCGACAATCCCGCCAACACTGCCCGATGCGCTTCCCAAAACCGCATTTTAAACGAGTATTGGGTAAATTGCATCCATTTCAGCGTTTCAAAAGCCAGATTGAACGGTATCAATCCGATAGCTAAACACAGATAAGACGTAGGACGGTCCCAAACGGTGCTTAAAAATTCGTTAAATATTGTTGTGATATTGTTATAAAAAAAAAGTTGATAGCCTATTGCAATGCAAATCAATAGCGAAAAACTCCACTTTAGCATTGTGCTTATCCAGTGCGAATGCTGTCGAATTGTAAAAAGTAACGCCTCCATTCAAGTATAAATTTAGATACGAAAATCAGGGGAGGCAAGATTTGTGAAAAGTTTGTGAGATGAAATAAAAAGAATTACCGCGAGCGTAATTTTAAATTTTGCGGTTTAAATTTTACATTTAAAAAAAGGTGGTCCCATCAGGAAAAAATTTCGCGCTGTATCCTACTCAAAATCAAATACTTATAATGATTTCCTTTAGAAAATGTTGCTTTGGATACAAATTTTAGCCCTGTGCTTCTAATTGTGCGAGGGTATCCCGATAATCCTTTTCACGGGCAATCCAAAAGTTTTCGGGGATTTTTAAGATACTCTCCAGCTGCTGGGCTATTTCGGGTGTAATTTCAATCGTACCGTCAATAAGTGCATCTACCCACTCTAATGTTTGCCCCATTCTTTCGGCGAATTGCTTCCTTGATAGCTCAATAGCTTCAATCGTTTCGAGTATCGTATCGCCCGGTGGCGAGAGCAGTTCTTTATCAATAACTTGGTTTGAAAATGCGACCATAGCAACTTGGATTTTTAGTGGTAATCTTTAATGTTTTCAACGCAAACAGAAACGACATCGTTCCAATCCAGACCGCCATCAGGCAATGCTGGGATAGGGTCATGGTTTGGCGTGAAAAGCATTCGCCAGTTTTTGGAAATATCTACTGCCAAGTGACCAACCAGATTACCAGTCAGTTCATGGCAATTAGCAGCCGGTAATGTGCGCATGACTGCTAAGGTTTCAGCAGCCCGTAATTCCAACAAACGCTGCTTGATTTTCTTCGCTAGTTGACCATATTCCCGTTTCAACTGCGAATCGTCTGTAAGTACCTTTTCCAGCTTCTTAGAAGCAAATATTACTTCCATCTACAAGAGACCAAATTAAGAAATAATCAAATAAACATTTGAGGAATTTTCTAAGATGCTAAAAAAGGGAAACGCTTCTTACACTTTAACTTTTGAAAAGGTGGTCCCACCAGGATTTGAACCTGGGACCCTCTGATTATGAGTCAGATGCTACTAACCAACTGAGCTATAGGACCTTATGGATTAAAATAAAAATTATTTAATTATTGTAAAACCTAAAAATAAAAACGCAAACTTTTTCGCGTCTTTTAAAGCGAATGCAAAAATAGGGATTTTATAAACAGGATGCAAGGGCGATTTTTAACTTTTTGTGTAATTTAATAATTCTTCCGAATCGGCAGGCGTGAGGCGCAAATTCATTTGCGGAGAGGGTAAGGTGATATTTTCAGCGTCTAAAGCCTTAGCAACTTCTTCGAGCATAAAATATGTCGCTTTCCAGAAATCTTCATTTTTCGTCCAAAAACGCACTGCAAAATTGATAGACGTAGCTGCCAATTCCCGCACCAATATTTTATGCCCTTTTTCTGGCAAGTAGCCCGGGCAACTTTCTATCACCTGTTTCAAAACTTCCCGCGCCTTTTCAATTTCATCACTTCGCACAATGCCAAATGTCAAATCCAACTGCCGTTCTGCACTGATAGAAAAATTTTCAATCGCATTGCTAATAATGGAGCCGTTCGGAATGACAACCACTCGATTATCCAACGTAGTTAGAATCGTATTTAAAATTTGAATTTCTTTCACCGTACCTGTATAATTTTGAGTGGTAATGGTATGACCGGTGCGATATGGTTTGAATAACAAAATCAACACGCCTGCCGCAAAGTTACTCAAGCTCCCTTGCAATGCCAATCCGACTGCAAAACTCGCCGCTGCCAACACTGCCACAAAAGAAGTCGTCTGAATGCCTACGATCCCCGCTGCACTGAACACCACCAACACTTTTATTAGCACACTGAATAGACTTTTCAAAAAATTTGTCAAATCCGCTTGCACCCTGGCACGCAACATTCCTTTCGCCACCAATCTACTAATCCATTTGGCTACCCAAAACCCGATGGCTAATACTAAAATAGCGCCTACAATTCTGGGCGCATAGAGTACGCCAAAAGCTATCCATTCATCAATATACTTCTCCATTTCATTGTTGTTTAAATCCAAAAAAGGTACATTTGTATAGTTAAGTCGGGCTTGAGTGGTATCATTTTAAAAATAGAATGCTTGCGAAAAAGTTCAAAATACGTAAGTCGGGACGAGGCACTGGCGCGGTTGCAAAGCTACTGCGCCTACCAAGAACGCTCGCACCAAGAAGTGCGCAGCAAACTATTGGATTTGAATATTTATGGGGATGATTTAGAGGAGATTATTGCCGGTTTGATTTCCGATAATTTTTTGAATGAAGAACGCTTCGCGCGCGCCTACGCACGAGGTAAATTTCGGATGAAACAGTGGGGCAAGCGGCGCATTGTGCAGGAATTAAAACGGCACGATGTATCAACGTATTCGATTCGCAAGGCGATGGAAGAAATTGAACCGGAAGATTATAAAAATACTTTGCTGGATGTAATTCGTAAAAAAAAGAATTTATTGGCAACGGAAACGGATTTTGAATTGCAAAATAAACTCGCGCAATATGCGATCAGTCGAGGTTTTGAGCCGGAATTGGTGTGGGAAATAATCAGAGATGAAAGTTAGCAGTTGGCAGTTAGCAGTTGGCAGTGCGCTTGTAGCATTTTTTCTCTGTTGTCAAGAAAAAAAGGACGTGCAGTCCGCCTTTTATCATTGGAAAACGGAATTCAATCTATCCGATTTTGAAAAAAGCTATCTCGACTCGTTGAGCGTGAAAAAGTTGTATGTGAAATTTTTTGATGTGGATTGGGATGCGAACAAAAAGATGCCGGTGCCGCTTGCGCTTTTGGAAATTAGAAAATTGGAAAGTTGGAAGGATGGAAAATTGGAAATGGTGCCGTGTGTGTTTATTACGAATCGGACGTTTCAAAATATTTCGGAGGATAAAATTGAGTGGTTTTGTGAGCGCGTGGAAGAAAAATTATTTGAATTAAAACCTGATAATCTGATATTTAGAGAAATTCAATTTGATTGTGATTGGACAGCAAGTACGAGGGAGCGGTATTTTGAATTTTTACAAGTTTTCAAAAAAAAGATGGATGCCTCGCAGCCTAAAGTCTGCGCTACGATTCGCTTGCACCAATTTCGGGATTTTGAAACGACTGGTGTGCCGCCCGTTGATCGAGGAATGCTCATGTTTTACAATACCGGCGACGTAGAAAGTTGGAACGAAGAAAATAGTATTTTGAATCTGGAAGTTGCCGAGCAGTATTTAGTATCTGGTAATCAGTATTCAGTACCCTTGGATATTGCGTTGCCGATCTTCTCTTGGGGCGTACTTTTCCGGGAGGGAGCAATGATTCGTTTGATTAATAATCTGAATGCCAGTGATTTACAAGACACAATGCGCTTTCGCAAAATCGCTTCCAATCGCTTTGAAAGTATAAAAAACACCTACTTGGACGGCTATTATTTGTATAAAAATGATTTGATTCGCACCGAAGCAATAGATACAACTTTACTATCAAAAACGACGAATTTGTTGACCACCCGAATAAAAAATCGCAACTTGACCCTCGCATTTTACCATCTCGACACCGCGACGATTAAACATTTTCCGCATGAATTTTTGGAACAACTTACGCAGCGTTTTCGATAACTGCAATCGCATAGTACGCGCCCTTCTCGCATTTATGGGAACGCGGATTGGACGGATTTTCGCGGATTTTTTCCTTTATGACGCTTTTTTTAACCGCAGAGGCGCAAAGGACGCAGATTTTTTCCCGCAAAGTCGCAAAGGCGCAAAGATTTTGCCTGCACCGCATTTTTTTTTTACCACAGCGGACACAAAGTCACACAAAGAAAGTCACTCGGTCACCCACTCACTTGGTCGCTCCATCACCCCATCACCCTATCACCCCATCACCCTCCTATCTTCCTATCTTCCCATCCTCCTTTTAACCTTCCTTCCAATAAAACTTTCCAGCAATTGCACCCCCAACCGCATCGGTTTTCGTGGTTATTCGTTTTTGAATCCCTTTATTATTGACCAAAATATTCCGTCTGCGCCGCTGTTTATCAATATCGAATCTATTTACGAAGCCTTTGGCGGACAGGCAGTTGTACAAGAAAAAGACAACCTTACGGAATGGCAGGAGCGCTATTGCAAAAAAGCAACCATCGAAGAAATACGGGAATTGGTGTATGAGGTGGAATATGATGGTTTATCACTGCTGCACGATGACATTAAGTATGAATCCAAAATGCTGTCCAGTTATTTTCAAGACAATACATTTGCGCGGTATTTAAAAAGAAGTAATTGTTTAGAGACGGTTGAATATCTGCTGTTTGCCAGACGTTGTGAGCCGCACGTCACGCTCGGCGATGACCCTTGGAAAGTGCCGCCCCGCGATTTAGTGGCGATGCAAAATCTCTTGGACGAAGGGCTGGCGACTTTTCAGCGCACCGAATCACATTACATCCGATTGCGATATGCGTATCAGATTATCCGACTGGCGCATTACCAAAAAAACTATGCAGCCGTGCTGTCATTGTACGATATGTTAATGCCGCAAGTGGACAATGACCCCAGCATTATTGAAGATTGGATAAACGGGCATCGGGCGGGTGCACTTTTTTCGCTGGGGCGCAATGTGGAAGCGTCGTATCAGTTTTCTAAAATATTTGAGAATTGTCCGAGTAAAGCGGAGTCGGCTTTTCGGAGTTTCGATATCAGAACCGATGAAGAATGGGAGGCGTGTGTAAAAATGTGTCAAAGTGACAAAGAACGAGCAACGCTGTATGTGCTGCGCGCCCAAGCTGCCAATAGCAAAAAGTTAGAAGCGATGCAAGCGGTGTATAATTATGATACAAAGAATCGGCATTTGGAGATTCTGTTGGTAGAAGAAATGCGAAAGTTGGAAAAAGATTTGTTGGGCTTAGGTTTCAATGACAATCGAGCGCAAAATCGTCGCTTGGGTTATCCGCGGGCGAAAGCTGGTGATTATATCGTTGAATTACAGGAGTTTGTAGCAAGAGTTGTAGACGAACGAAAAGTGAAACGCCCCGTTTTTTGGCAAGTCGTACTCGGATATATTGAAACCCTTGCCGGGAATTATTATGATGCAACGCGCACGTTTGAACAAGTAGAACCATTGGTGGAAGAGCCTATTTTACGAGAACAACTAAGAGTATTTCAATTGGCTTTAAGAATCAGCGCTTACGCGAAAGCGACCGAGGAAGTAGAATTGGAAGTAAATGATATTCGTAAAAGTGCGATGTATCGGAAATATCGGGATTTCAATGATTTTCTGCGGGATAAAATGGCATTTTTGTATGGACAGGGCGACTCACCGGGCAAGGCTTTTTTGAGTGCGTATCGTTTTCGGGATTTGAAAGTGAATCCACAATTAGCAATTATTGATGATTTACTGGCAATTACTCGAAAGCCAAATCGCAGTGGATTGGAAACGGCACTCGTGACCAAAAGTGGCGGCGAAACGATTGAAAAAGACCTAATTAATTTGAAAGCTACACTCCTTTTCAGCGAATTTCGATTAGAAGAAGCCTTGACCGTTTTTAAAGAAATCAATCGAGAAGAGTGGGACAATTATGGCGTGTTCAATCCTTTTGTCGAGCGTTTTCGGGATTGCGTGCGCTGCGTGCTGCCCGACACGGCTAATAATTATAACAAAGGAGACCTAATGGAACGCTTAATAAATCTGGAAACCCTCACTCGCACCGACCCAGATAATGCCGCAATGTATCATTATGAAATGGGTACGGCTTTTTATAATATGACTTACTTCAGCTTTTCTTGGCAACTGATGGATCATTTTAGAAGTGGCACGAGCCTTGCGCCGGTTTTACTGCGCAATAGTCAAAATGGAGTCGTTCGGCATCCCAATTTTCCGGCTGGCAATCGGGAGCATTTTGACTGTTCCAGAGCTTTATTTCATTTCGAACGAGCACGCGAACTCGCCAAAAACAGCGAACTGGCTGCCCGTGCCGCGTATGCCGCTGCTAAATGTGAGCGCAACGCTTGGTACGTCAATCGCGTACGTGGTGCGACGAATCAATACGAATATTTTGGGATTTTGCAAAATACTTATTCCAATACTGACTTTTATAAAAGGGTGGTACGAGAGTGTAAGACGTTTCAGGCGTATTTGCGAAGATAATATCAGTAGGCAGTTGGCGGTACACAGTAGGCAGCACTCAAAACATTGACCATAAATCGCTAAATAATTGTTGTAATAATTTTATTTGATTATTTAAAATATCATATAAAAATAAAGTTAAATGGCATATTGCATTATTAAAAAAATTGTTTGTTAACCAATGGGTGACTGCTAACTGCGTACTGTTGACTGCATACTGGCTTATTATCCTCGCACCCACAATTCCGTTACCACTGCGGCTGGGTTATTCAATAATGCTGTTTCTTCCATATCCAATTCTAAATCAGAGACCGCTCGTTCTTTGGAAGGGCGATACATCAAAAACAAAATTAAAGTCATGCCTACAAAAAGCAGCAACAACAAATTATTTGTCAAAAAATAACCCACCGCAGCAATCAAAGATGGGACTTCCAGCAACGCGTATCGTACCACAAGCGCCGAGCGATACGCTGCCAGCTTTTCTTGAAGGTTGGTCATCCCTCGTACCTTTTGCAATTGTGTACCAAATATTTGCCCACTCAGCAGCACACTTCCTATCGTAATCGCTCCTGCAATGTACACCCACATTTGCCCGGTGGCTTCTACGCCCATGACGGCAGGCTTCTCTTTATTTAAAAAATAAAAAACGAGGATCGGCAAAATTTGTCCGAACAATAGTGCCGCGTGGATGATTGCGAGCATATCAAAATAAGATTTAGAAGTAACGGGTTGCTTTGTCATATTTTTTAAATGTAAGTATGAAGCAAAAATAAGTTTAACTACAAAGATCACCAATATTTTCACCAAGTTCACAAGGAAAACACTTTGTGCGCTTTGTGTAAAACGTTGTGTTCCTTGCGGTTGCATTGAAAATTATTAGTGCCTTTCTACTTATTTTTTAATAGATTACGTAAATAAATCTGTCAAACGTCTGCATACTTTAAACTGCCCACTACCTACTCCTCCCCTTTGTCCGTCGTAGATTTATCGGAGGAGGATTCCCCACCTTTAATCTCATCCACCAGCACCGACACTTTCTTCGCCAGGTATTTTGCAAAACCATCCAAACCCGGGAAGAGCGTAGCATCGTTGATATTCATCGCGTTTAATTCGCGCAACATCTGCGGGCGAAGTTTGGACGGCAAACAGAATTTTTTAATCCACCGGCTATCAAATTCCCCTTTCATTGTATCTTTTAATGCGTCTTCAAACGAGATTTGACTTACGGCATCATCTTTGAAAAGCCGGGTTTGGGATAGATAAATGCCTTGTTGAATCGTCAATCTTGGATGCGTGTAATAAGGCGAAATCGGCAACACCGTGGACGGAAATTTATACTCTTCTTCGTACCATTCCGATAGAAAAATCTGTTCAAAATCGGCATCCAACAACGTATTATACTTCAAATAATGCCTAGAAAACAGCGACTTAAATCGCACATCTTTTTCATATTGCTGTCGAATTTCTTTATATAATTCCGTCATATTCACTGCCCACACCGCTGCATAATCCTCGCTCACCTGCAAATCATTCACTGCAAAAAACGCCGATACGTAGGGCGAGCGCGTCCAGTCGAGCAAGCGCGTGGGTGCGCCGTGGTGTTGCATGAGCGAGAGCCACTCCATGCGCGACTCTATTTTCCGATTGCTCTCGGTGTACAAATGCGCCGTCCGCTTGAATTCATCATACAATTCTTTTTCTTCATACATAACGATCGAGCGTTCGAGCTTTGGCTGCAAGGTCCACGTACTATTCATGTGCCCTCGGAAGTACCAGAGCGCGTCGCCCATTTTCGTCAGCTTTGAGCGGAGTTCTTCCCATGATTTTACGGGTATTTCGATGTTGGTTGGCATAGATGTTTATTTTAAATAGACGGGGATTGTAAATCGAAAAACAAATGGTAAAGTAATATTTGAGAATTATCAATTCTTAGGTGAGATGATTGGAAAGATAAATGCCATTCAGCGCATTTATTATCAATAATCACTAATTCCATCTATTTTAAAACACAAGATATCGTTTCTAAAGATTATCTCTTTGTTTGTTCCAATACATCTAAGCTTAAGGTTATCCTTTGGAGTAGGACGATAAGCTATCAATATTCTTTCTCCACTATATATATCTTCATCTCTTCTTGTATGTAACTCCTGACTCCAATCAAATAATTCAAGGTTATCTTGAATTATTTTATATCGGTTAAAGTCCTTTGACTTAATTAAACGTTTATAGTTTGGAGTCCCTGATTTTTTAGCATTTTTCTTAGCCTCGAAGCCACGATGACATTCCCCTATATAAAAAGAAGAGTTTCTCTTTTTTATTAATTGGTAGTCTTCCCACCCACCATTTACAAATACTCGCCAGATAATATCATCTTTTAATAAGTCCAAATTTTGAACTAATTTTTGGTCATAGTCAGTGAAATGAATAAGATTAAAAGCTTCTGAAAAACGATTAAGTTTCGGGGTAACATATTTTATTGTGTAATTTGTATCTATCTGTAAATTAAAAACAATAACAGCACATGGCTCAGTAGCACCAATCTCAATAGTTTTATTTTTTATACTTCCAATTATTGTTTTTTTAAACAGGATTTTATTAAGATTTGATAATTCGTAAAATTCTCTTATGTGATATTTTTTTAAAACGGTATGACGAAAAGCTTTCGCGGTTTCATTTAGAAAAATAGCATTATTAACAATTAAAGCAAACGAAGTCTTGTAGTGTGCCCATTTCTGCACTCTCAATACGAAAGCTTGGGAACGTTGATAATCGGAGACACTTTCATATTCGTGCTCCGTTCCCTTCTTACCCTTCGAGCCTATGGCTTGTCTTTCCTTCTTATGCTCTTCATTATCGTCTTGAGGAACACTTCCCCACGGTGGATTTCCAATAATGCAGTCAAAAAATTTATCTTTAAAGATTTCGTTCTCCGTGAGTGTGTTGCCGCAAACCAAATTTCTATCAATTAGACTAGGTAGGATTGGTGCTTGATTTTCGATTTGATATTTAACAAAATTTGGATCTAAATCTTCCAGCAATGCAAGATAAAGGCTAAAGGTTGCAATTTGTAAAGCCTGTTTATCAATATCTATTCCAAATATCTGATTTTCGAGAATTTGTTTTTTTTCATCAAAATTCTTTTCTGCATTTTTGCGCTTAACAATTTGTTTGAATGCTTCAACTAAAAATGCACCAGAACCGCAAGCTGGGTCGAAAACCGTTAGATTTCTATTTTTTGCCAGCATAGGTTGAAATGCTCGACTCAGCATAAAATCAACGACAAATTTTGGAGTGTAATAAATCCCCTTTCCTTGTTTCTTTGAATTATCAAGAAAAGCTTCGTAAACATTACTAATTAATTGAATAGGAATATAATCAAACCTATATGGAAAAAATAGTTGAAGCTGCCCAGAGCGATAATCTGAGTTAAAAAACTGTGCTAAATTAATTAAGTAGCCCTGTCGAATCTGACCTTCCGTTAAAATATCATCCTTAAAAATGTCACCATTAATTTTTCGTACTTCCTCAAAAGCATTCATTAATTTTTTGGCATTCCCAATGTTAAGAATGTCAGAAAGATGATTAGGATTATAAATCCCTCTATCCTCAAGATATTTTAAAAAAAGGCATCGTAAAATTAATAAATCAACTACTTTTGGCTGGTCAGAATGCTCTAGTAAATCCTGCCGTAAAGCAGTCAGATTTAATAATAAGTCCTTGTCAACTTCTTGTTCCCGTTTTTGCTTCTGTTTTTCTATTACAAAATCAAAAAAATATCCAGAGTCCAAGCGTTCTCTTGAAACAATTTGTTTCAAATCTACTTTCTTTTCAGAACTAACTCCTTCAGCAATTTTATATATGACAGCAATTTTGGGATTGGCTTCACTAGGTTTTATTTTAGCATTGAATATAAGTGTTTCATTATCTGAACAAACAACAAAATTATTAACATAATTGCTATTCCATAATTTTCTATGTATTTCTAGTAAAGTTTCTTCCTTAAAAAAAGATTGAGAAGATAAGTAATAGAAGGCTACAGGAATCGAAGTAGTTTTTGTAATCTTTTCTTGAGAAAATTTTATATGATGGGTAAATGATTCTCCATTGAAATTTGGGAGACTGAATCCCAAAGCTTCAAAGAAATGGTAAACCTTATTTTTTACTTCAGATGCCACTAATTTTCGCTTGAAGCTTTAAAGAAATTATCTTTAACCATCAAAATTAATACAAAATCTTGGAAAAAGCTATAGCTATGAGTAGAAAAATGAAACTTTTTGGTTTAGACTCCTCTCACTCTCCCATCCATCATCCCAAACCAAATCGGCGGCACGAGTGACGCAATAATCGAAGCCGGATACCCAAGCGGCAATTGTGGACTTTCTTCAAAATGGCGCAGCACTTGATATTTTCGGGTGGACTTGTAATGGTGGTCGCTGTGGCGCGTGAGTTCGTACAAGAAGATTCTACCGAGTTCGTGGTCGGAATTCCAGGAGTGGTGCGGACCGACATTTTCGTAGCGACCGTTGGGCAAGAGGTTTCGGCGCAAACCATAATGTTCGATATAATTTACACATTCCAGCATTAAAAAACCAAAAACAGCAATTCCAACTGCGTAACCAACCATTTGCCAATTATACATTAAACCGACCGCAACGAGATAGCCAAGCTGAAAAACTTGAAAGCGCAGCATTTCATTTCCCCAGCTAAAGGTGGATTTCCCTATTTTTTTCAAACGCTCGTTTTCTAATTTCCAAGCATTCACGTAGCTGCCTGTGACCGAGCGCACCCAAAACGCATACACACTCTCGCCCAAACGGGCAGACGCAGGGTCGAGCGGCGTAGCGACGTGTTTGTGATGTCCGCGATTGTGTTCTATAAAAAAGTGCATATATAAAGCCGGCAGTAAGAGTATTTTACCTAACGTTTGTTCCATTTTAGAAGTGCGATGTCCTAATTCATGCCCAACATTGATACCACAAGTGCCGATGATTAAACCGACATTACAAATCATGCCCACAACTTCGTATGTTTCTAAACCTCCTTTTGCCAAAGCATTAAATAAATAAGCAATGAGTCCATATAAAATCGGAATATTTAAATATAAAAGTAAGTCGAAGAAGCGAGAAACGGCTTTCTTTTCTTCTTGTTCCAATGGGAGATTTGCATCAGATTTTGGTAAAATTTGTTCTAAAATAGGAATGAGGACAAAGGCGATATAAATACTGCCAAACGACCAAATGCCGCCGAAATAAATGCCCAGATAGCCCGCCAATGGCGCGATGTAAGCAATGAAGTATTTTGTGTCTTTTAACATAATTTTGAGATTTCGAGATTTTAGATACCAGATGCCAGATTTTTCCAGTGGTCAACATTTATGTCTGGCATCTGACTTCTGGTATCTTTTCTTTTTCTTTGCAACCGAAATATAAGAAAGCTGTTTCAAGGTAGCATAAAAACCAGAATCGAACAAATTTTATAATATGGATAAACAGTTTCATCCGCTGAAGGTGCGGGAAGTAATGAAGGAGACCGAAGATGCGGTGTCCGTCCATTTTGAGGTGCCGGAGGATTTAAAATCGCTTTTTGAATATAAGCAAGGACAATACCTGACGCTCAAATTTGACATCAATGGCGAAGAAGTGCGCCGCTCCTACTCCATGTGTAGCAGTCCACGAGAGGAATATTTGGCGGTGACGGTGAAGCGGGTGAAGGGCGGAGTCGTTTCCAATTATGTTGCAGATGCAGTGAAAGCTGGGCAAATGGTGGAAGTCATGCCGCCGGATGGACGTTTTTATACGGAATTACACGCCGGACAGAAAAAAAGTTATTATTTATTTGCAGCAGGAAGTGGGATTACACCTTTATATTCGATCATAAAAACGATTCTGGAAGAAGAACCGCAGAGCACCATTTTTCTGCTGTATGGCAATCGGCACGAGGAGGGTATTTTGTTTAAAGAAGGCTTGGGCGCGCTCGAAAAGCGGTATAGCGGTCAACTCATTGTAGAGCATATTTTGAGCCAGCCAAAACGCGAAAAGTCAAGCGGTTTAAAAAGTTTGTTTTCAAAAGGAACGCTCTCATGGGATGGGAAAGTGGGTCGAATTGATTCGAGTCAAGTCCTTCGGTTTTTGGAAGAAAATCCCTTGCGAAGCAAAGAAGCCGAATACCTCATTTGTGGTCCCGGTTCCATGATTGATGCGGCAGAGGGCGCATTATTGGCGAAAGGAGTTGCCAAAAAAAATATTCATACCGAGCGTTTTACAGCGGCAGCAATTGCTGATGAAGACCGAATAAAGGGTGTGGGCGGTGCAAATTTGAAAGTGCATTTGAATGGTAAAATGATTGAAACCAGTGTGCCAGCCGGTAAAACAATTTTGGATACGCTGATTGATAAAAAATATGACCCGCCTTACTCGTGTACTTCCGGCGCTTGCTCTACTTGCATGGCGAAAGTGCTGAAAGGCAGCGTGAAAATGGACGTGTGTTATGCCTTGGACGAGGAGGAAGTGAAGCAGGGTTTTATCCTTACTTGCCAAGCGCACCCGACGACCCATGAAGTGGAAATTACGTATGATGTGTAGTGCCGAATATTATTCGGCAAAACGAGCTATAAAGTTGTATAACGTAAATGCCGAATAATATTCGGTGAAACTTTAAAATAAAATTTATCTTCGCGGTATTAATCGTTTAACAAACCTTTTACAATGAAAATTGTCACGGAAGATATTTTAGATAGCGTCGTAGAAAGATTCGATGACTCGGATGCTGCGTATGAAAGTGCCGTAGAAGCATTGGAGCAAGAACAGCCAGTTCTTTTAGGATACTTATTCTCGGAAGAATTTGAAGCCTTTACGCAAGAAGAAAAAGAATATGTGTTGTTACTTTCCACCATTATTTGGAGTGCGATAAAAGAAGCCAATGGCGGTACTGTTGCAGCAGTAACAGAAAAAGCACTGATGGAAGTGGAAGAACAAAATTGGGCAAAATTAGAAGGTATTACCATCCCACATTTTCATGAACGCATGGATGTTTTTTTTGATAATTATGCGCAAGAAGACTTGTTGGCTTTTGTGGAAGATGCGTTAGCCGATGACGAAGAAGACCCGATGGTAACCAAAGAAGCCCGCGAAGCTATATTTGTGACGCTGAAAACGGTGATTGATTGCTTGGCGGCAGCGTGATACTTGATTAGGTGTGGCACGTTTCAAAAATGTGCCACACCTAAAAAATATCCGCGAAGCGAATATCACAATATCCTATCTAATAAGCCCGGTCCGTCCGCTTCTCCACGAAATTGATAAACGAGCGATTTGCTACCCGATTGCCACCAGGCGTTGGATAATTTCCTGAAAAATACCAGTCGCCATTATTGTTCGGACAAGCTTTGTGTAAATCTTCAATCGTCTGAAAAATCACTTCCACTTTTGGTTTAATCCCTGCTGGTGTAATAATTTTAGCTATTTTTTTAGACACTTCTTCGTAAGAAAATTGATTGTACAATGCAATAATTTCATTTTTGATGGTTTCTTTTGGAAGGCGGTCTTGCGAAACACAACGATGGTAAGCCTCCTGCAAGAGATGTTCCTGTTTGTTTTCTTTCAAAAGCTCCAACAATGCCTGAAACGCTACAAAATCTTTCATAATAGACATATCAATGCCATAACAATCCGGAAAGCGAATTTGAGGTGCGGAGGAGACAACTAAAATTTTCTTTGGGCGAAGGCGAGCGACTAATTGCACAATCGTATCGCGCATCGTAGTGCCGCGCACAATCGAGTCATCCAGCAGCACCAGCGTGTCTTTTTCATTTTCTACAATACCGTACGTCACGTCGTATACGTGTGACACGAGTTCGCCTCGGTGGGAGGTATCGGTGATAAACGTGCGGAGTTTTTCATCTTTTACCACCAGTTTTTCCATGCGCGGGCGCAACGAGAGGATTTTCTCTATTTTCTTTTCATTGATATCTGCCAAATCCTTCGTTTCCTTCAAATATTCTAATAAACGCTCCTGTTTCAGACAATTTAATTTCTTTTCAATGCCTTCCATTAAACCATAATAAGCGGCTTCGGCAGTATTTGGAATAAAAGAAAAAACCGTGTGTTTGAAATCATAATCCACCGCTTCCAAAACGGCATCCGTCAATAACTCCCCCAATTTTTTGCGCTCCAGATAAATATCGCGGTCGCTACCTCGAGAGAAATAAATGCGCTCGAACGAACAGGCACGACGCTCTTGCGGCTCTGTAAAAGGTTTTTCATCCACCCGACCATCTCGTTTGATAATCAGGGCATGACCGGGCTGTATTTCTTTTACTTTCTTGATGTGCACATCGAACGCCGTTTGAATAGCCGGTCGCTCTGAAGCCATCACCACCACCTCTTCATCCTGATAATAAAATGCGGGACGAATGCCATTGGGGTCGCGCATGATGAACGCATCGCCATGACCAAGTAAACCCGCCATCACATAACCGCCGTCAAACTTTTTACTTGCCCGCCGCAACAGTCGTTGAATATCTAAATTGGTGTAAATCAAATCGTTAATCTCAATATTATCGTACCCATCGGGTTTGTACCAAGTGTGCAATCGTTGCACTTCATCATCCAAAAAATGTCCAATTTTTTCCAACACCGTGACCGTATCTGCTCTGCGCGTCGGATATTGACCAAGCGTGACTAACTCATCAAAAAGCTCGTCTACATTCGTCAGGTTGAAATTGCCGGCTAAGACTAAATTTCTGGTAATCCAATTATTTTGTCGTAGAAATGGATGGCAAGTGTTCACTGAATTATCGCCGTGTGTGCCGTAGCGCAAGTGTCCGAGAAGCAGTTCGCCTGTAAAAGGTCGGTTCATTTTGAGCCAAGCAGGGTCTGTGAGTTGTTCAGGTTTTAAACCATTGAAATGGCTTTGCACATTCATAAACAAGTCATCTATGTAATTGCTTGCCACACTTTTTTGAATATTGATATACTCTTTGCCGGGCGGCATTCCCATTTTAATGGTTGCAAAACCTGCTCCATCTTGTCCGCGGTTGCGTTGTTTTTGTAATAAGATGCGCAATTTGCTGATGCCCCACAGCGCAGTCCCATATTTTTCTTGATAATATTCCAATGGCTTTAGCAATCGAATGACGGCTACGGCGCATTCGTGTTTTATTTGGTCACTCATAGTTGTGTGTTGAAATGAAGGCGCAAAGGTAACAATTTGGAAAGGTTATAGGTTGATGGGTTGATGGGGTGATACAGGATAGTACACCGATTTTTATGATTAATAAGATAAATTATGATTCGATTTGAAATCATAAAAAACCATAATTAGCTTACAAAAATCAGTGTGCCAATCGAAAGCTAATTTTGTTTTTGATTATCGGATTGCTCGTCTTCTTTATCGAATAACAACTTATTCCAAAACTTTTTCCGCTTTTCCCGGCGGTCGTCCTTCTTATCATCCTTTTCTACTTCGCGCTCGATGCGTTTCAAATATTCCTGATTTGATTCGCTGGGGCGACGAGACCGTACCTCTTCTCCATTCACTTCGCGCGGCGTTCCATCTTCATTATCTTTAAAATTATACAACAAACGCCCGAAAAATCCAGGCGTATCGGGCAGTCCCAATTCGTCCACATACATCGGCATTTCGGGTAGAAAGTGTGGACATTGCATGAGCGCAGTTACACTATCAGCCGGAGTCGGAAATTTTCCCCAACGCCAACTTTTTAATTGCGAATCGGCATTTACTTTTCGCATAAACCTGCCCCAAATCGGCAACGCCGAGTAGCCGCCCTGCCCAATGCTCGTACTGCGAAAATGCACTTGTGGCGTTTCTGCACCTACCCACGCACCCGCGACTAATTTGGGCGTGAATCCTACAAACCAGCCATCCGAATTATTTTGCGTCGTACCCGTTTTGCCCCCTATTTCATTACCCAAGCCAAACTCATAGCGCAAGCGACGACCTGTGCCGCTGTTTATCACCGATTGCAACATTTTAATCATCATATCGGCATGCGTCGTCGTGAGCATTTGCGGAAAGCGATTCGGATTCGGACGGTCAAATTTGACGATTAGTTTTCCATCTGCCGTTTCAATCCGATCCAAATAATGAGGCGTTGGGCGACGACCCCGATTGGCGAACGTGCCATACGCGTTGACCATCTCATACAAAGAAGCATCCGCCGTACCGAGTGCAATCGAAGGTTCATTGGGGATGCTGCCTTCCAAACCCATATTTTTAGCCAACTTTCTTACTGGGCTTACGCCAGCCCGTAAAATAATTGCGACCGAAACTGCATTGACCGATTCGCTCAGCGCGCCTTCCATCGAGTAGACGCCTCCGTACGCTCCACCTGCATTTCGAGGTTTCCAATTTTTATATTCGCTATACGTTACTTCTTGATTTTCTGTATATTCGCAAGGAAACATCCCATTTTCTAAAGCAGCAGCGTACACGATGGGTTTGAAAGTAGAACCGACTTGTCGGCGCGACTTCACATGGTCATATTGAAAAAACTGATAATCATTTCCACCCACCCAAGCCTTTATTAAGCCCGTCTGCGGCTCCATTGCCAAAAAACCGGTTTGTAAAATACCCAAATAATACCGCAACGAATCGAGCGGACTCATGGTGCGCTCCACTTCTCCCTCTTTCCAATCAAATACGCGCATCCGAATCGGCGTGGCAAATATTTTGTCAATTTCCGCCGTCGCTACGCCTTGTTCTTGTAATGCCAAATAGCGAGGCGAACGTTTTTTTGCAGCTAACAGTATTTTCTCGTTATTCCAAGGGGCTTTTCTATTTTTCCAATTATCATAAAAATCTTTTTGCAACTTGCCCATGTGTTCCTGCACGGCTTCCTCGGCATAGCGCTGCATCCGACTATTGATGGTCGTATAAATCCGAAGTCCATCGGTGTACAAATTGTAAGGCGAGCCGTCTGGTTTGGTATAATCTTGCAAAATATCTTCCACTTCAAGGCGCAAATGTTCGCGGAAATAAGTTGCCAGTCCCTCATTATGCCCTTCTTTATTATATTTTATACCTAATGGTAATTTTTGCAATTTGTCATAATCTGCTTTGGAAATATGTTTGTATTTCACCATTTGTGCCATGACCACATTGCGGCGTTTGAGGGCATTTTTAGGATGTCGGACTGGATTGTACAAAGTATTTCCTTTCAACATTCCGACCAAAACGGCTGCTTGCTCGACCCGAAGTTGTTTGGGTGCAATATTAAAAAAACGCTGCGACGCGACTTTGATTCCATAAATATCTTCGCCAAAAGGAACGGTATTCAGGTATAAATTGAGCAATTCGTCTTTAGAATAAGTGCGCTCCAAACGACGTGCCACGTAGGTTTCTTTCACTTTGTTGATAAAAGTCGAAAGCACCCAATATCTCGTACGCGGATATAAATTTTTAGCCAATTGTTGACTCAAGGTGCTGCCGCCGCCTGCCGAATCATCCATCAGCAACACGGATTTCACCAACACCCGCACCCATGCGCGTAAGTCAATGCCGCGATGTTCAAAAAAACGAGCGTCTTCGGTAGCCACCAAAGCGTTCAACACATTTGGCGAAATCTCTTCCATGCCAGCATTGATGCGGTTTTGCACGTAATATTTTCCCAGTTGCACTTTGTCCTCAGCGTACACTTGCGAAGCGGTATAATTCTGAATGGCTTTTAAATCCGTATACGTCGGCAGTTTTCCAAAAGCGCCTACATACACCAATACCGCTAACAAACAAACGAATAGAAAGCCTGTACCTGCGGCTACAACGCCCCATTTGAATAACTTTTTTCGATTTTCAGGCAGTCGCAGCCATATTTTAGTGCGTTCCCAGCGGATGGAAGTTTGCGTACCCACCCTTTGCCAGAAAGTTGAATTATAAGCGGACGATTGATCCGATTGGTGTTCTGCCATTTCACAAAGAAATTATACTTAAAAGTAGTAAACGCTCGTGCGCTGTTAAAATTTTAAAAATTGTCAGACGTGACCGGTTTTAAAAATATGTCACATCTTTATTGAATTTTGTTTCAATTTACACAAATTTAAAACAAATTTATAGTAAAAATCGTTGCTTTCGCAGAAACTTTACCGCGCGTATCCTCTTCTATTTATGTAAACGCCAAAATTAGCTTTAGATACTTTTTTTTATAAATTCTATTGTATGAAAGGGAGCGTTTCTAAAGTGTGTTTTCCGTATCTTAGCTGTGTATTAGGTGCTGTTATATCGCTTTTTATTGTATAAAAAAGATTGACATGAAAAAGGTTCTTCCGTTGCTGTTTTTATCGCTGGCATTGTTCAATTGTAGAAATGACAAGCCCAAAGAGACAAGTGTTGAAAAACAAATAGACGATTTGCTCCTTGTGCCCGGCGAACGGGTGGGCATGATTACGGCGACGACGACCGAAGCAGATTTGGAAGCCATGTATGGCGCAGAAAATCTGAAAATGGAACGAATTGCAGTGGCGGAAGACAACGAGCGCGAAGGCGTTATTTTGTTTCCGGGTACAAATAAAGAGGTGGAAATTATTTGGCAAACGGCGACCAGTGAGGGTACGCCTGCTTTTGTGCGCATCAGTAAAGACAGCACCGTTTGGAAAACCGAAGATGGAATTACGATCGGGTCAACGCTGGAAGAACTGGAAAAAGTAAATGGTACGCCTTTTCAATTCTATGGTTTTGAATGGGATTATAGCGGATTGGTAACAAACTGGAAAGACGGGAAATTTGATAAGCATTTCGTCGTGGCGCTGATTCCGCAGGATTTCAATGCTATAAATCCAGATATGATGGGCGAAGTGCAACTATCTTCCAATGACGATAAGATACGAGCAGTACAGGCTAAAGTGGGGTCTATGGTGATTACGTTTAATTGAGGCTGAGAATGAGAATGAGGTTAAGGTTAAGGCTGAGTTTGAGGGGAGAATAGATTGAAATGGAATTATACTTATTCTTAACTCAAACTCATTCTGGTCTTAACCTCAACCTTAACCTCATTCTCATTCTCAGCCTTAACCTCATTCTCTATCCCAACCTTCTACTCAAAATCATCACTAATCGCATCAATAGATTTCTTACCAGAGACTGCGACAACACGTGCATTTTTAAAATCCTGTGTCGCCTCAAAACCATGTCCGTAAATAAGTTCATCCAATTTACGCAGAACTACAAATTTGTGATTATAAACTCGCTGCTGGCGCTCCTCCCAGATTAATTCTTCGGTGTCCAATTTTTCGCCGGCTTCACTTCGCCATGCCACGCTGTCGCGCACGACGACCATGCCTTTTGATTCGTATCGAATGGCGTATTTGCCTGTTAATGTGCTGGTTATCTTTTGATCTGGACCGTAAAAATCAACGCGCACGCCGTCCGTAAATTCTTGTTCCGGCTCTTGTCTATTGACGTGGTAGAGCATCGTTGGTCCAGTTATTTTCACGCGCACGACTGCCGAATCGCTGTAAATGATTTCTACGTCCTTTGCGGTCTCGACGTTTACATCGAAACTGATAGCTTCTGATTCTGCGGCTTCTTCCTTATTGCAGGCAATAATTGTTAAAAGAAAAAAGCTGAATAATAGAAAATTTATTTTTTGTAAACTGCTCATTTTGTCAAATGTGATTTCTAAAATAGAATACAGTTTAGTCACCGAACAAGTTTGGTGATTACCGCACTATCGTCACATCACCTTCGTATAGGATGACTTCTGAATCTATAAATCGCACCTTCGCCATGTACGCGAATACGCCCGGTGCCATCGGCTTGCCATTGAACGTACCATTCCAACCCAATTGCTCCTGCCCCAGCGGGATATTGGAGCCTTCAAATAGTAGATTGCCCCAGCGGTCGAACACGAGTAGTTTCTCAATCACTTCCGCTGCCGGACCTCCAAATAAGGTGAAAAAATCATTTGCTCCATCAAAGTTGGGCGAAAAAGCACTAGGTATAAAAATAGGACGATTTTTGCTGATGAAAACCGTGAGCGAATCCGAAGCCCTACAACTATCGCCATTGGAAATGGTGACCACATACTGCGTGTTATTGACCGGACTGGCAGTTGGATTTGGACAATCGCTGCACGACAAACGGTCGCTGGGAGTCCATTGCCAGTTGACAGAAGCATTTGCAATTGCCTGTAAATCAACGGATGAGCCTAATTCAATCGTCGTGTCCAAACCTGCATCCACAATCAGCGGCGGTGGTTGAATGAGCGTAGCGGTCGTCGTACTTCTACAACCTTGCACATCTTCAATCGTGATGGTGTACGTGCCGGCGCCCAATTGTGTAAAACTAGAATTCGGCTGCAACGTGCCGCCATTGATGCTGAAATTGTAAGGCGTGTAACCGCCCGTGCCTGCTACTGTGATCGAGCCGGTTTTTTCGCCATTACAAAGCAAATCTTCGGTGGAGACTACATTTACAAATACGGGAGCTGGTTCTGTAATCGTTACCGTGCCAGTAATGGTACACTGATTGCTATCGGTTGCGATGACGGTATAATTTCCATCTGCTAAATCGCTGATGGTTGCTGTTCGTTGTCCATTGCTCCAAGCATAGGTGAAATTTCCTACACCGCCCGCGGCTATTGCCGTCGCGCTGCCGTCCGTCTCGCCATTGCAACTTACATTTGTACTATCAAAAGTCAATACCAACGCTGGAAAATCTTCCATATTAAACGTAAAACTGCCCACGCAGAGATTGGCATCGCGCACATCCATGCTGTACGTACCTGCGCGTAAGCCCGTGAGGGAATTCGCATTTTGAAAACCCCTGCCATCTCGCCAGTCGTATTGAAACGGACCAAATCCATTGACAACATTGACTTGAATCGAGCCATTCGCACCACCATTACAAGTAGGAGGCGTGACTGCATTCACCAAAGGACTCAATTGTAACTCCAATTCCTTCAATGCAATAATCAAAGTCGTATCACAATTATTAGAATCTCTTACCACAACCGTATAATCGCCGCGCGAAATATTTGATAAAATATTATTGGAATTAAACCCAGTATTTTGCCAATTGAACCGATAGGGAGGCGTACCGCCCGTGACCGTCAAAGTAATCGAACCATCCATACCGCCGCCGCAAGTGGGTTTGGTGATGGTGGTATCGAATGCGACCGGCGGCGGACCGGTTATATCAAAAGTCAAGGTTGTATCACAAGTCGCTTGGTCGGTAATGGTCACCGTGTAAGTGCCAGCCGCCAAATTGGTCAAGTCTTCTGAGGTTCGAGTGCTATCCCAAGCAAAAGTGTAAGGTGGGTAGGCGCTACTCACGGTCACATTGATAGCCCCATCATCAGCGCCCGGACACGTAATGTTATTGGCGACACCGGAAGTGGCGAAGTGGTCGGGGCAGCATTCGACCTGAATCGTTTTGACAATAGTAGTGACACAACCTTTATCACTTGTGACTGTCAACACAATGGATTTCAAACCAGGTGTTTTGTAGGAAACGGTATGCACACCGCGCGTATTGGCTTCGGCTATACTTGCGCCCACGCCAAATTTCCATTCCCATTTTTGAATCGTACCCAATGCAAAAGTGGTGGCATCTGTAAATGAAATTGCCTGCCCGACGCAAGCCGTAAGGTTGGAATCACTGACGGTAAAGTCTGCTTGTGGTCCTTGAAACGATCCAGTACCATCAAAATCCATTTTAAAGCCATTGCCGGTATTGCTAAAATTATTGATAAGTAAGCCATAACTTTTACCAGCTTCCATGTCTATAAACTTCACAAATCCGTCTTCGCCAGCATTGCAATTAATATCCTCTGAAGTCTGATTAGATGTTAAATTCAATCCAGTAGGTCCCTGACAAGCAGTTGCTACGCAGCGAAGAAGCCGCTTGCCGCCACAATTAGTAACACCATTAGGCAATTCAAAAAGCGCAAAATCAATGTCGTCCGTTTTATTTAAAGGCGTGATTACAAAGGTAAGGGTCCCGCTGGTAGCTGCCGTCCAAACAAACCACGTAGAACTGGATTCGGAAGGTCCAATATCCACGCCATTATTATCTTGGTCTAAGCAAGTATTGTCTGCCTCATCTGCATTGCTACCAATGCCTGTTACTTTTTGTATCGCAAAAGAAGACATATCGCACAAAATAGAAGCACTGCTACAATCAGAACCTGGCTCCACCGGAGGATTATAATTATTGATACACAATTGAAACGTGCCGGTAGCCGCACTTCTGCCTTGAACGCGAATCAGATACGATGCGCCAATGGTAAGTCCACCTCGATATAACTCTAATATTCCATCGTTTTGACTATCGCTCTCGCAACGTAATTCGCTAATCGTGCCGCCGCAGCCATTTGTATACAATGCCATTTCTGGTCTGGCAAGGGTGCCGCCCTGTGCTCTGTTACCTCTGACGGTAATGGTCGCATCCGAGCCAACCGCCGTAAAAACAAACCAAACATCTTTTCCATTCGCGTCTGCGAAACAAGGGGCTTTTCCATAAGTGGAAGTGGTAGCACCAACATTGGTAAATTGACCTACATTAGAGCAATAATCATTTGGATTGCCAATTGGAATGGCACCTTCACATTCATTATTCGCCGGTTGTGCCAGCAAAAACGTCGTAAATGCAGTGCATAATAAAGTCATTATGTAGCGAGCCTTCATAGTAGTTTGTCATATTTAGTTTAAAAAAGTAACCATGTTATCGTCGGGACATAGGTACGTCATCAATTTCAGAAGAGATAGTTACTTGCTTTCACTCAAATATCGTAGGAAAGAGCCGATAATTTAGGTATAAAATCAAAGGATGTTGGACAAATGACTAAATTTAACATCATTTTAGTATAGGGATAAAGGCAGAGCGTGGGAAGATATTGTTGTGTCAGCAACATTTTTTTTAATAAGAAGACAATCTTACAAGCAAATGCGTTGGGTCATTCGAGTAAAAAATCAGGTTCCAAATCTTATCACGTTGTTCAATGCCTTTTGCGGGTGTTGCGCGATTGTTTGTGTATTTGAAAATCAAATGCTGTCGGCGGCGATGTGGCTGGGAATAGGTGCTATTGCTGATTTTTTGGATGGGGCAGTGGCAAGATTGTTGAATGCAAAGTCTGCGCTGGGCAAGCAATTAGATTCACTGGCGGATATGATTTCGTTTGGCGTTGCGCCCGGCATTATTTTGTATACTTTTTTAGAAAATGGACAGTCTGGAAAATTAGTATTAGAAGCGATTCCTGCATTTATTCTTCCGGTGGCCGCTTGTTTCCGATTGGCAAAATTTAATATTGACCCGCGCCAAACGACGACTTTTATCGGTTTGCCCACGCCTGCTTGTACACTTTTTGTAGTTGGATTGTTGTTGATTGAGCATTTCGATTCTTTCGGCTTACGCCCAATGGTTTATAATCCGATTTTTATTTATAGCTGCATCGCCATCTTGTCGTACCTCATGATTTCCGAATTACCAATGTTTAGTTTGAAATTTGAACGCTACACGTGGCGAGGCAACGAGATAAAAATTATCTTTGCGGCGATTGCGGGATTATTGTTAATCATTTTACAAGAAGCTGCGCCATCGTTGATTATTATTATTTACCTGCTGACTTCTATTGGAATAGTTCTTTTTCAAAAGAAGGCAAACATTAGCAAATCAGCAAATTAACCCATCAGCACATTAACACATGAAATTTATAGCTGAAATAGACATCATGCCCCACAAGGAGCTTTTGGACCCGCAAGGCAAAACCGTCGCTAAAAACATGAAAAACGTCCACATCGAAGGGGTAGAAGACGTGCGTATCGGTAAACACATCGTGATGAACTTGGAAGCTGAAAGCGAGGAATCCGCGAAGTCAACCGTAGAAACCGCCTGCCAAAAATTGCTGGCAAATCTGATTATGGAAAATTATCATTTCACTGTGAGGGCAATCGAGTAAATCCTCCAATCTTCCAATCTTCCTATGCTCTATATCGTACCCACGCCCATCGGAAATCTCGAAGACATCACCCTGCGCGCATTGCGGGTGCTGCGAGAAGTTCAATTGGTGCTGGCGGAGGACACGCGCACCTCGCGCAAACTACTCGATCACTATCAGATTGAAACACCACTGAAATCTTTCCACGCATTCAACGAACACGCTACCGTCAACAATTGGGTTGGGCAAATTAAAAGTGGCGCTACGATGGCACTCATCTCGGATGCGGGTACGCCGGGCATTTCTGATCCAGGCTTTCTGCTTGTGCGGGCGTGTATACAGGCGGGCGTACGTGTGGAATGCCTACCGGGCGCGACGGCTTTTGTGCCAGCGTTAGTCGCTTCTGGCTTGCCGTGTGATCGGTTTCATTTTGAGGGATTTTTACCGCATAAAAAAGGGCGGCAAACGCGCTTGCAACATTTGGCAGCCCTTCCAAACACGTTTATTTTGTATGAATCGCCGAATCGCTTGGTGAAGTGTTTGGAGCAGTTAATTGCATTTTGTGGCGCGGAGCGGCAGGCATGTGTGTGTCGGGAATTGAGCAAATTGCATGAAGACGTGCGAACGGACACCTTAGAAAATTTAAAAAATCATTATGCGGCGCAAGCAGCGGTGAAGGGGGAAATTGTGGTGGTGGTAGCAGGTAGAACCAGCGATGATAATTGATGTCATCACTTGGAGTGATGACATCAATTATCATCGCTTTGTAATTATTGCACCAAAACTCGTCGGGTTATCACGCCTTCTTCAGTATGAATTTTCACCGTATAAAGTCCGGGGAGTAAATTGCTGGTAGAAAGCTGCACTCGGTCGCCTTTCACGCGTTCAGTTTTCACCCGTTGTCCGGCAGCATTGAAGAGTTCGATGCGTTCGCCGCGCACATTTTGTAAATAAATAGACAACACCTCTCTTGCCGGATTTGGATAAATTTCTATTTGTTTTTGATTCGTACGCCGGCTATTTCTGGCAAGAATGTCGTTCACAATAATGATGGTCGCGCCGTCTTCGTCTATTTCGTTTGGTAATTCGTTGCGCTCCACATCCCATAGTTTCGCGTATTGCATTTTTACATTGAAAGGCGTTTCTTCTACATTCCGGCTGCCAATGATATCAGTCATAATTACAAAACTGACTTCTCCTATTTTTCCAAATCCACTCACGCTTTTACCATCATTTCGGCTGATAGAAATATTTAAACGTCCTTCTTTCAAAAATTCTGGAGATTTATTAAAATTCTGGATATCTTCATTTTTACCTAAAAAAGAGGACGGATAATATTTAAAAAAAGTCAAATCAGCTGCTATCACATCAGTAGGAAAAATTAAATCAAAAGAGGCAGCATAAAAACCAGAGACGGGGTGTTCTGAAGTGCCAATGTACAAATCGGCAGTTATTTCTACTCGTTCCTGATTTATAACGTAGACTTTGTCGGCTCTGAATTTTAGATATATAGGCGTCGTTCCTATTTGTCCGAATGTGACAAAAGAAATCAAGGAGAAAGCAGTCATTAATGCAATACAACGCCGTATATTCATATCACAAAGTACTTTGGAGTTAAATAAAAGGAATTACTTACCAGTTGAAGTACTTGAAATTATTTGCAAAACTTTTCCTAAAGATACAACTTCTTACTTTGTAAAACCAGTATTTTGTCTTTTTTGTAGTTAGCTGACAAATTTTTTTCTATGCCAAGCAAAAAATTGATTACGCTGCTGCGTTTGTTTTCCCGATACGAATTGAGCCGCTTCGAAAAATACTTGCAATCTTCTTATTTCAATGAAACTAAGGAATTAGCGTTGATTTATAACCTGCTTCTTGATAAATTGATACCTTTAAATAAAGAAAATAGCGAAGATGCCATCTTGGAAAAGCAGCAAATTTGGAAGCAGGTGTATGGTACACAGTTGCCTTACAATGACGGACAGACGCGGCGGCTGCTATCTGAGTTAACGCAACACGCACTTCACTTTTTAGCTTTAGAACACTTAGACAAAGACCCTATTAAAGAGCAAATTATATTACTTGATAGACTAAAGGATACGAATCTTGATTTGCATTTTTCAGGTGTATTGCGGCAGGCAGCCACTTTACAAACACAATCCAATCTACATAATATAGATTATCATTTCTTTCAACAACAGATAGAAGATATTCAGCATCGGCGTATAGAACGAATAGGGCATAAAATAGAAAATCTGGAAAATCTAGAAAATGCTGATTTCCATTTAAATAGTTATTACATTACTCAAAAATTAAAATATTATTGTGATGCACTTGAGTATGGTCAGTCCTTTTCTATGGAAATAGAAATTGATTTATTTTCTAATTTTTTTGAATGGATAAAAAATGATATTTACTTTAGACAAACACTAATCCATGCTTATTTTCTGATTGCCAATATGCTTTTAAACCCACAAGAAGAATCCTTTTACTATCAACTGCGAAAATTATTAGAACAAAAGGAGCAAAATATAAATTTTTTAGAGTTAAAAGCAATCTATATCCATTTAGTAAACTACTGCGTTGATAAAAAAATAAATGTAGGTTTGGTTGATTTCTTCGTTGAGTTATTTGAAATATTTAAATCTTCATTAGATAAAGCTATTTGGATAGAAAATGGCTACATTAATCCTCAATATTATAAAACAATCATCACCGTCGGCTTACAAGTCAAAGAATTCGCCTGGACGGAAACCTTTATCCAAACTTATGCGCCCAAACTTCCGCCCGAAGAGCGCGACAACGCACTCACGTACAACCTCGCCAAGGTGTATTTCGCGCAGCAGCGTTATGAAAAAGTAATCGAACAACTGCGGGAGGTAGAATATGAAAACCTAACCTACGCACTCGGCGGGAAGCTCATGTTATTGAAAACGTATTATGAATTGAATGAATATTTAGCGTTGGATTCTCTGATTGATAGCTTTAGAGTATATCTTCGGCGCAACAAACTCATTTCCAAAGAAGTACGCCAACAATATATGAATATACTTCGCTTTATCAAAAAACTATCCAACGTGCGCCCGGGCGATCCAACGGCGGTCGAAAAAATAGAAAAACAAATCAATGAATGTAAAAACTTGGCGGATAAGGGGTGGATTGTAAGTAAAGTTGAAGAGTTGAAGGGGTGATAGGGTGATAATTAGGTGATGGGGTCATGGGTTTATAGGGTGACCCAGTGAGACAGTGATTGGGGACATCACACGGGATCACCCCATGACCCTATAACCACATCACCCTTACTACATATGCAAAGCTCGATTATCCGTAGCTGCCAGCGATGCTTCGCGGAAAGCTTCGGTGTACGTTGGGTGCGCGTGGCTGATGCGAGCGGCATCCTCGGCGGAGGCGCGGAATTCCATCAGGGCGACACCTTCGGCAATCATATCCGCAGCGCGGGGACCCACGATGTGGACACCGAGAATTTCGTCCGTTTCTTTGCTTGCCAGCACTTTTACTAAGCCGTCTGTGTCCATGCTCGCGCGAGCGCGACCGAGGGCTTTGAATGGAAATTTGCCGACTTTATAAGCGATACCGGAGGTTTTGAGTTGCTCTTCAGTTTGACCTACGCTGGCTACTTCGGGCCACGTGTACACAACATTCGGAATCAGATTATAATCAATATGCGGCTTTTGACCGGCAATGCTTTCGGCTACGAGTACACCTTCGTCCTCGGCTTTGTGTGCCAGCATTGCACCAGTGATGACATCTCCGATTGCATAAATGCCTGGAACGATTGTTTGTAAATGTTCATTCGCAGGAATTCGTCCCTTTTCATCTAATTGAATACCAATATTTTCTAAACCTAAGTTATCGGTGTACGGTCTGCGTCCAATTGCCACCAAGCAATAATCGGCTTCGAGTACAAATTTGTTGTCAGAATCGCGCTGCTGCACGTCTACGGTTACGCCATTTTCGGTAGCAGTTACGCCTGTCACCGCGTGTTTGAGGTGAAAATTAATGCCTATTTTTTTCAGCACTTTCATCAATTCTTTACCACAATCGCCATCCATACTTGGAATAATACGATCCAAAAATTCTACCACGTCAATCTGCGTGCCAAGCCGTGCAAAGACGGAGCCTAATTCCAACCCAATCACACCGCCACCGATAATGACCATTTTTTTGGGTACTTCTGCAATATTCAAGGCTTCGGTGGAGGTGATGACGCGCTTTTTGTCGTAATTGAAATTCGCAGGGACGATTGGTTTAGAGCCTGTTGCAATAATTACATTCGCGGTATCAATCTCTTCTGTTGCGCCGTCATTTTTGGCGATGCTTATTTTATTGGCATTTACAAACGTGCCGTGACCATGATATACCTCAATCTTATTCTTTTTCATCAGAAAATCCACGCCTTTCACGTTCGATTCTACCACTTCATTTTTGCGCTTTATCATTTGCGGCATATTCACTTTCAAGTCGCTAATGTCAATGCCGTGTTCTTGAAAACGCTCGTGCGCATTGTGATAATGTTCGGTAGAATCCAGCAGGGCTTTGGAAGGGATACAACCCACGTTCAAGCAGGTGCCGCCGAGGGTATCGTAGCGTTCAATGATAGCGGTTTTCAAGCCCAATTGCGCCGCGCGAATGGCTGCCACATATCCACCCGGACCAGAGCCGATGACGGTAACGTCGTATTTCATTTGAAAAATATGTTTGTGTGTTATTGTGTTTTAGTGTTATTGTGCACCCGTTAATTGGTCACTGTTTCTCTAAATCACCTTAACCTTAATTTTAACCTTAATCTCAACCTCAAACTAAACACTTACTCCTTCTTCCGGTTGTCCCAATGCTTCTTCTTTTTAGGACGAAAATCTCTTTGTCCAGATTGCCCGTCGCGGGGCGGCTGATTATTAGGCGGATTTGGATTACGCTCTTGCGGATTTTGCGACGGTCGCGGCTGGTCGGCTGCATCGGGTCGCTTTCTCAATTCCGGCGGACGTTGTTCGCCTCGGTTTTCAGGTCTTTTCCGTAGGTCTTGCACATTCGCGGGGCGGCTATCAGGTCGGTCTCTATTATCCCGAGTGGGTTTCTTCTTCTTTTTTTTGCGAAGTTCATCCGGCAATTCCACAGCACCAGTTACATCTTCAAAATCCACGGTTGGGATGCCTTCATCCGTCACGTCTATAGGTGCCACAATTCCTTCTCCGAGGTCGGCAGGTTTTTCACCAGCATCATTCATTTTTTTGAATAACTTCACTTGCGCGAGCGGAAGGGCGTAGATTTTGCCGCGACCGTGGTCTTGTTCAAACGCATAAAACATCAAGCCTTTAAAAATATCGGTTTTTATTAAAACAGCGGAACCGGCTTTCGTAAATATTTTCTCTGCTTTTTCTGGGAAGTGGTCCAACGCATCCAAGTATGTATCTAATTCATAATTCAAACAGCACTTCAAGCGCCCACACATGCCCGACAATTTCGATTGATTAATCGCCAAGTTTTGATACCGCGCCGCCGTGGTAGAAACAGATTTGAAATCGGTGAGCCACGTAGAGCAACATAATTCCCGTCCGCACGAACCAATGCCGCCAATACGCGCCGACTCTTGCCGCGCCCCTATTTGGCGCATCTCCACCTTCACCCGAAATTCTTTGGCAAAGTGCCGAATCAATTCCCGAAAATCTACCCGCCCATCTGCGGTGTAAAAAAACGTCGCTTTTCGGATGTCGCCTTGATATTCTACATCGCCGATTTTCATATTCAAATCCAGCGTACGAGAGATGGCACGCGCTTTTACCATCGTTTCTTTTTCCATGTCGCGGGCTTCTTGGAGGCGTTCCAAGTCGCGTTCGTTTGCTTTTCGGAGGATGCCATACAGGACGGTATCCGGGTTGGTTCGCTTCTTTTTCATTTGCAAACGCACCAGTTCGCCCGACAGCGAAATGCGTCCTATGTCATAACCCGTCCCTGTCTCTACCACGACCATATCGCCGGTAATGGCATTCACAAAGTCTGGATTTTTATGAAAACTTTTGCGGGAGCCATTTTTAAAGCTCACCTCTACAATATCGAAAAAAGTTGGGTCTGGCAAATCCATATCCGACAGCCAATCATATGTATTCAAGCGATTGCAGCCACCGGTCGAGCATCCATTCGAACACCCTCCAACGCTGCCGCAGCCGCCGCCAGACTTTCCGTTACTACTTGTTGAACATCCTGCACAAGCCATTTTTCATCGTTTTATATTAAAGTTTATCGGTTTCTGTTTTCTGTTTGAGGTTCGCTTATTACTTGGTCTCCAGCAGATTTTTTCACGCAAAGGCGCAAAGTTTTTCTCTCGAATCGGGTATTCACTTGGTCACTCTTTCTCTTGGTCGCTCTTTCATTATGCATTCTTTCCCATCACCTCTTGCTTCTTCTTCAAAATCTGATTCATCTGTATCGAAGCGTCCAAAAACAGCACTTTTGGATTCGCATTGCGCTCCACGTAATAAGCGGCGTTGTTGAATAAATCCGCCATTTTTTCTAACTGTTCTATTTCAATCAGCGGCAATAAATTCTGCGCCGTCGCCCGTTCCTTTTCGCGCAAGCGTACTGCACCGCCGTCTGTCAATTTCAACACCATAAATTCCCGCAAAAAGTGCAAACCATAGCGCAAAAAGAGCTTTTGATTTTCTCGTCCTGCTTCCGCAAATTTTTCTACCCACCGCACCAATTCTACACCATTTCCTTTGTAACATCGGCGCAACCAGTCGAGAAATAAATTCGTATGGTCACTTTCTTCGTATTCTAACATTTGCAAGGCTTCGTTGAAATTGCCATTTGCCAAGTAAGCCGCTGCTTGCGCTTGTTCTAAACTCACACTTTTCTTTGCTTGCAAACCCGTCACCACTTCGCCATCTGGTAAGGGATTCACTTTTACCATTTGACACCGCGACAAAATCGTGGGCAAAATCTGGTCGGGCTGCTCCGCTATCAACACAAAAATCGTTTGCTCTGGCGGCTCTTCTATCATTTTCAACAAGCGGTTGCCCTCTCTTCCCAAGTATTCCGGCAGCCACATCAGTAGCACTTTGTATTCGCTTTCAAACGTCTTCAAACTCAATTTCCGTACAATGGTCGCGCACTCGTCTTTTGTAATATTCCCCTGCTTATTTTCCGCTCCAATTCGTTGCAACCACTGATTGACATCCAAATACGGATTGTCTAAAAGTGCCGTGCGCCACTGCGTCATAAATTGGTCACTCACCGCATTCGTTCCTACGGTTGGAAATGAAAAATGAACGTCTGGGTGAATCAACTTTTGCAATTTGCTGCAATGTCGACACGTGCCACACGACTCATCCGTGGTGCGATTTTCACACAACACATACTGCGCAAAAGCCAGTGCCAACGCCAGATTTCCACTGCCTGGCGTACCGAGTAGCAAAAGTGCGTGCGGCGTTCGGTCGTTCGTCACCATTTGTCGCAGCAACTGCTTTACCCCCGTTTGACCAATAACTTCGTCAAAAAGCATATCAATATTGTAAAGGTTGATGCAATTGTCAAAGTCGTGCATCACCCTATCACCACATGACCCAATCACCAGATTATCAGGAATTTAGCCAGTCCAGTATTTGCTTGTCGAGCGGACTGACATCAGAAGGAAGGGATTTGACCAACTGCCCGTGTTCATCGAGCAGGTACTTATGAAAGTTCCAACGCACTTGGCTGTCGGCTACGCCATTTTGAGTTGCTTGCGTAAGCCATTGATATACAGGGTGTACTGTAGAACTTTTTATATTAATCTTTGTTGCCAACGGAAACGTAACGCCGTATCTTCGATTGCAAAATGTTTGTATCTCTTCATTCGTCCCTGGCTCTTGCCCGCCAAAATCATCACACGGGAAGCCAACTATCACTAATTTATCTTGAAATGTGTCGTACAACTCTTGCAGCTGTTGATATTGGGGCGTATAGCCGCATTCCGATGCGACATTGACTATCAGTATCTTTTTACCCGCAAATTGGGCAAAGTCAATTTCACTTCCTTCAATTCCGCGTACCTTAAATGGGTGTATGGAATGCACAGTTTTTAATTTCAAGTAACAAAGTTAAACAAAAATTTGATTGTTGTGTGGTTTTATGGTTGGATTGTTGGATTGCACGTTGCTGGCAGCCCTTATAACTTATTTAACCGCAGAGACCGCAAAGATTTTCGCAGAGACCGCAATGAGGGCTTTGCGTCCTTTGCGGTAGAAAAAAATGCGAGAAGGGCAAAAAATCTTAGTAGTTAAATCAAATCACAACCATTCCACCCTACTCCTTGTTAGCCTTTCAAAAATTGAAAACAATATGAGAATTGCCGTTTTCCGACGCGCACATTTCAACGCCGCGCACCGGCTGCACAATCCCAGTTGGTCGGATGAAAAAAATCAACAAGTATTTGGGCTTTGTAATAACCCCAATTATCACGGGCATAATTATGAATTGGAGGTAAAAGTCATCGGCGAGGTGAATCCTGAAACCGGCTATTTGATAGACTTAGGATTGCTAAAAAAAATGATTGAAGAAGAAGTAGAGCAGCGATTCGACCATAAAAATTTGAACGTAGAAGTGCCTGAATTTAAAAACTTAAATCCAAGTGCGGAACATATTTGCTACGTCATCTGGCAACTCCTTCGTAAAAGATTAGATGAAAAATTCGACCTACAAATACGTTTGTACGAAACGCCAAGAAATTTTGTGGAGTATCCGGTTTAGCCAAATAAGAAATGATAAGATATGAAAATCTCACATTTCTCATTTCAAATCTCCTATTTGATTTAAGGTCTATACGACCTTTTATTCAACCGAATCGTCTTGACAACGCCTTTTTTATTCTCCAACAAACTCACTAAATACAAGCCATCTGGCAGCCCATCCAAATTATATTGCTCTCCATTGCTGATGGAACGAAAGGAGCGCACTTCCCGACCCAACAAATTATAAATCATGATGCGGTCTAAGTTATTACTGTTAGATACTTCAAAATAATTGGACGCAGGATTCGGAAATACGCGGATATCGCTCTTTGCAATGTCGTTGGTGGCGGTCGTCGCGTTGACGCTCGTGTTGAAAGTCACGGTATCAATAGGCGTATTGGGCGCATTCGTCTGCGCGAAAATCAACTGAAAAGTACCTTTGCCAGACACGCCGTTGGGGACGAGATATAAGCCTATATTAAAGGAAGAATCCGGCTTTAATATCATCGGCTGATTCAAATTCAAGCCAGCGTCTACATTGCTGCTCACGATGGGCGTGTAGCACAAATTATTATCACATACTTGGGTTTCCCAATCAATCGGTTGGTCTATAATCACACGTGTCCATTTGAGGCGCACTTCCTGACTGGTCAGGTTGGTCACTTTTGCGTATAGCTGCAATTGCAGACTGGGGTCTGACAAGTTTTCATTGTTGAAAGCGCGCGTCACCGTTCCCGGCTCCACTTTTATCACTTGCGCCTGCGCTATTACACTGACAAATAGGAAAATACAAAGTATAATTTGTTTCATGGGACTATTTTTAATTGGTCTAACCCTATTTTCATTGGTAAAGGTCTTACTAATTTTTGAATTCTTTTGCAATTAACAGACAATATACACGCATTGCAACCCCTATGCCAAGGATTATATTTTAATTAACTCTTTTGGAGATGCCAGATTAAAAGATGCCAGACTCCCTCACTTCTTATCAATCGCCGTTCACAAATCACTATTTACAACTTACCTTTCACTAATTAAAACGCAGCGACACTTTAAAAGTCACACTAATATTATTCTTTTTATATAAATTAAAATTATCACGCTGCCAGCAAACTGCTCCATGTTTTATCCGCGTAACTAAAAGTGTCTCTGTCAGGACACTCCGTTTATCCAATCTACTCTTACTTTGCTTTTGAAAATAGGTTGCAAAAAATGCACCCAATTTGCTAATTTGTAGCCAAATCGTCACCTCTATGCACATCGCCATTATCGGAAACGGAATCGCTGGCATCACGGCAGCGCGCTTCATTCGCAAGCTCAGTGACCACCAAATCACCGTTATTTCTGCCGAAACCGACCATTTTTTCTCGCGCACCGCACTCATGTACGTATATATGGGGCATATGCGCTACCGCGACATCAAGCCGTATGAAGATTGGTTTTGGAAAAAAAATCGCATCAACCTGCTGCGTGCTTATGTAGAAAGCGTGGACTTCGAAGCAAAAACTCTGCATCTGTCAAATTCAAATAGCTTACAATATGATAAGCTCTTAATTGCCACGGGTTCTAAATCTAATAAATTTGGCTGGAAAGGGCAGGATTTGCAGGGAGTCAGTGGGTTATACAGTTATCAAGATTTAGAAAACATGGAAGCGTTTACGCCCGGACTAAAACGGGCAGTCGTCGTCGGCGGCGGTTTGATTGGTATTGAAATGGCGGAAATGTTTCACTCGCGGCATATTCCAGTGACACTTTTAGTGCGGGAGCAAAACTATTGGGATAATGTGCTGCCGCTGCAAGAATCACAGTTGGTGAGCCGACATATTCGGGAGCATGGTTTTGATCTGCGGTTGGGCGAAGAATTGCAAGAGATTGAAGACGACGGAACGGGTAGGGCTTGCGCGGTCATTACCAAAAAGGGAGAACGCATAGCATGTGGCTACGTAGGATTGACACCGGGCGTGAGTCCGAACGTGGATTTTTTGAAAGGCAGTGGCTTAAATATTGGGCGAGGTATTCAAGTGAATGATTTTTTGGAAACCAATATCCCCGATGTGTATGCGGCAGGTGATTGTATAGAGGTTTTAAATCCAAAACCAGGCAGGAAAGCCATTGAAGCCGTTTGGTACACCGGGCGTATGGCTGGCGAAACAACGGCGTACAATATTTGCGGCAAGCGCGTGGTTTACAATCCCGGCATCTGGTTTAACTCTGCGAAGTTTTTGGATATTGAATACCAAATTTATGGGGAAGTGCCAACTCAACTAATCGAAAATCAAGATTCTATTTACTGGGAACATCCCGATGGTAAAAAAAGTATACGGCTGGTTTTTGATAAAAATTCCGGTCAAATGCTGGGTTTCAAGCTCATGGGCATCCGATACCGGCATGAAGTATGTGAAAAGTGGCTTGCGCAAAAAACGCACATTGAAGAAGTGTTACAAAACTTGAGTCTCGCTAATTTCGACCCCGAATTTTACACAGCGTACGAATCGGATTTAGTCGCACTTTACAACAAGCAGACTGGCAGCAATTTACAATTGAAGCAAAAACGGAATTTGAAATCGGTTTTAAAATTTTTAGCAAACTCGTAATGTTCAATGGTTTAAAGTTCAAGCGTTCAATAATGCACGTTGAACATTTGAACTTTGAACATTTTAACTATTAAACCTATAAATCATGCAAATTTCAACCAACAGTCGGGTAGAACCCAGTATGTCCCTCGCCAATCCGCATCCGGCGAATACGAGTCCTTTACAAAAATTAGCGCTAGCGTTGGTGGGCATTGCGGTGTCTATTGCGCTCATTGCGTGGGCGAGCGGCAAGGCTTTTTATCCAGCGGTGACGCTGCCTTTGAGCTTGATTTTGGCGACGGTCGGCACGATTTTATATACTTATGCGTCTTATGCGCACGAACCGGCGGGCATCAAAAACAACGGCGTTTTTTTTAGAGACATTAATTATCGGGGCGTGTCGGCATGGATATTAGGCGTGATGTTTACTTTTTTTTACATCTGTTTATATTGGTTTCCCGGTTGGCTGAAAGGTTTAATCGAATTATTTAATCCATTGAGCCAGTTATTACAAAACAAACCTGCGAATCAATGGTTTGCGTATGGTTCTATTTACACAATCGCTGTTTTAGTAATGGGTATCAAATTTGGGTATAAATATCGGCACAATCGCTATCAGTTGATCCGCACGATGTCGGTTATGTTTTTTCAATTGATTTTTTCCTTTTTAATACCTGCTTTTCTTGTTTTTTTGAATGAGCCCGAGTTTTATTTCAGCTATTTCTGGCCTTTGAAAAAGGAATATCTCTTCCCGAATGACTTGAGTTATTTTATGAAACAAGGCAATCTCGGCGTGTTCATGGCGTGGTGGGCGATTATTATGGCGCTTGTAGCCGTGCCGATTTTGACGTATTTTTTTGGCAAACGCTGGTATTGCTCGTGGGTGTGCGGCTGCGGCGGCTTGGCAGAAACGGCGGGCGACCCGTTCCGGCATTTGTCGGATAAATCACTTCGAGCTTGGAAAATTGAGCGTTATTTAGTTCATGGCGTTTTAGTTTTCATCGTTATTACTACTTTATTACTATGGGCGAATTCCATTTACAAAGGCGAAATCCTCGGCGATACCGGTAAAAACTGGGCGAAAGTGTATGGTTTTCTCATCAGTTCCATGTTTGCTGGCGTGATTGGCACGGGTTTTTATCCTATTTTTGGAGCGCGGGTGTGGTGTCGGTTTGGCTGTCCGCAAGCGGCAATTCTGGGTATTTTTCAACGATTTTTCTCGCGTTTTCGCATTACTACCAACGGCGGACAGTGCATTTCCTGCGGCAATTGTTCTACGTATTGCGAGATGGGCATTGATGTGCGGGCTTATGCGCAGCGCGGACAAAACATTGTGCGAGCTTCTTGCGTAGGCTGCGGTATTTGCGCGGCGGTGTGTCCCAGAGGCGTTTTGAAATTAGAAAATAGTTCCATGAATATTTTGGAACGGACGGATAAATTGCGGACGGTGCATATTAGTGAAAGTGATGTACGGATTTTGTAGCCCAGCGTTTGCGCTGACCTCGTCCCCCAGCCTTTAGGCTGACAAACACAGCACGAGTATTGGTGCTACGTCAAACATAGCGAGGTGCGCGTTTTGCATTAAGCAATTTTTAGCTTATTTTTGTATAAATGTAAATGATATGACTGCATCTGCCAATTTTAAAGAAAAAATCTACACGGTTGAGGAATATTTGGAGATGGAAGAACGCTCGCAGGAGAAGCATGAATATTATAATGGAAAAATAATCAAAATGCCGGGAGCTACTTTTAATCATAATTTAGTTGCAATAAATGTTGCCACTGCTTTGAAATTTGCACTGCGCCAGCAAAGCAAAAAATATTTAGTGTTAGGTAGCGATATGAAAATTCAAATTGCAACACTTCAGTCTTTTGTTTATCCTGATGCAGTAGTTGTCTTTGAAAAACCAACATTCTATAAAAATCGTAAAGATGTAATTATCAACCCCTTATTAATTATAGAAGTCCTTTCCAAATCTACGGAGCAATACGATAAAGGTAAAAAATTCGATTATTATCGCACTTTGCCTTCCTTTCAAGAATACGTGTTATTGAATCAAGATAAGCCATTTGCCAGTGTGTATCATCGGGAAACCGTGGATACTTGGCGTATTAAAGATGTGAAAGAAGGTTTGATTGATTTAGAATCCATTGGCTGTCAGATTTCTTTAGCAGATATTTATGAAGATATTGTTTTTGAAGTGAATGAATCGGAGGAGTTTTTATGATTTAAGCAATATTACATCGCTCCCTTTGTTCATAAAGTTTCACCAACCGATATGGATTGCAAACGGCTAAAATGATTAAAAAGAATAAATTATTAAATCCCATAAAATGATAAAAATCCAAGATATTAACTAAATAATTTCCGATGATGTCGCGCCCCATGATGGACAGCGTGAATAGAAGTAAAGCCGCTAAACCTCCGATTATTTTTTCAAGGAGATTGATTTTTAATTGTTGTTGCATTATAAATAAGTAATAAAAAACAACATAAGCACCCACCGGAACAAAATACAGCATGGAATATTTCATTTGGTGCGGAAAAAGCAGCAGCGTTATCAACATCAAATAAGCCATTTCCCAGAAAAAATATAAATATTCATACTGCAGTTGTCGCTCTTTGCTACGGTAAAATATAATGAAAGGGATGATTAACAGTAATAAAATCCGACTCGCTTGTAGAATTATTGTCAGTGTCAGTTCTGGTAAATATGCAATTTTCCGTTTAAAATTCCAGTTTGATTGCTGCTTTTCAATCGTAGAAGGCTCGTTAAAATCGTACAAAAATGCAGGAAGGACGGCGTTCAGCGAGTGACAGCCATCGTTGTTTTCAAACACATATTTTTCACCCGAAGGATTGATGATATTTTTCCAAGTGTAAAGCAGTTTATTATTAAATTCGATCCCAATAAATAATACCGGTAACAGCAAACTCATTCCTACTAATAAAACCGTGTACGTAATTGCTCGTATTTTAATCTTAAAAAATAGATAGACCAAAGCTAAAAGTGGGATAATTTTAATATTAATTCCTAATGCTATTAAAATTGCTCCTTTTAATTTTTTATTTTTATTAATTTGAAACAGCCCTTCAATCGTGAGCCAAAGTATCAAAATAGTGACTTGCCCTAAATTAAAATTATGATTCAAGAATCCAAAAGACAGCACTGCTAGTGCAATATTCCAGTAAAATTGATAGCGATTTGATAATAACAATACTCCGGTTATTAGTTTTTTTTGAATAACCCACAAGCGAGCTATCATAACAATATTAAGTAATAACCAAATAGCTCTTGCCAAACCTGCCGGAACGAACACCAAAGGCACGAGTAGCACCGCAAATAAAGGACTGTACAAATAATTATTGAATGGATTGAGGATATAAATGTTACTGCCATTCACTAATTGCCGGGAAGCATGAATATACACATTGATGTCATTACCACTCAGTATCGCTTTTGAACCCAAATAAAGTAGGACCCCTACGCTAATTAAAGCATAAAAGAAGTCCTTCCAACTCCATGCTTTGGAAAGTGATTTTGTTATTATCCGCATTCTCTAATTTATAGATGCACCTGTAATTTTTACAGAATTTAAATATTCAGCTTACTTTTTATATAATATTCTATTATATTACAATAACAACAAAACAACCAGCGCAATGATGGCGGGTAAAGCTTGTATGTAAAAAATAGACTTTTGCGCTGAAATCCCTCCGTAAATACCGGCAACTATTACACATCCCAAGAAAAATATGGCTACGTTTTTCCTCCAAATCGGGTCGGTTATAAATATGGACCAAATTAATCCAGCAGCTAAAAAACCATTATACAATCCTTGATTCGCAGCCAGCGCCTTGGTGGGTTCAAATAATTCGCTTGGAAACGAGCGAAAAGTGCGTCGCCCGGCAGTTGTCCACGCAAACATTTCCAGCCAGAGAATGTAAATGTGCTCAATGGCTACGATGGCGATTAAAATTTGCGAGAATAGTTTCATAATCAATGGGTTGTAAGTGTTTAAACTTATAAGGCTTGCTAAAATTTTATATTTTTTAATTAATTTTCAATAGTAACTTCCCGATTTTATCTCCTTCAAAAAGCAATAATAACGTTTTATGAAAATCCTCCACGCCGCCTTCTACGATGTATTCCGTTGATTTCAACTTGCCTTGCTGCATCCAACCTGCCATTTCCATCGCTGCTTCGAGGTAACGGTCGGCATAATCAAAAACCACAAAGCCTTCCATCTTCGCTCGATTCACTAACAAGGATAAATAATTTGCCGGACCTTTTACAGGCGTTTCATTATTATATTGGGAAATGGCACCGCAAATGACGACTCGCGCTTTCATGCGCAACATTGACAGGCAGGTATCAAGCGTTTCCCCGCCCACATTGTCAAAATACACATCCAGCCCGTCGGGACAAGCTTTACGCAATGCGGAACGTAAACTTCCTTTTTTATAATCAATGACTTCATCAAAGCCGAGTTTGTTTTTCATATACTCGCACTTATCTTCACCACCGGCGATGCCTATGACTTTACAACCTTTAATTTTTGCAATTTGTCCTACGATAGAACCGACCGCACCCGCTCCGCCAGATACCACTACGACATCTCCCTCCTTTGGCGAACCTACATCCAGTAAACCAAAATACGCCGTCATTCCAGTCATACCCAACACACTCTGAAATTTCGGCAGCGGCGCTAATCGCGTATCCAATTTCGTCAGCCGTTTGCCTTCTTTTGCAAGAAAATATTCTTGCACGCCAAAAGTTCCCGTGACGGAATCGCCAATTTTATACTTTTCATTTTTAGAATCCACGACTACCCCTGCGCCTCCAGCCCGCATCACTGCTCCGATTTCCACCGGTGGAATGTAGGAACGCGCCTGATTCATCCAGCCGCGCATGGCAGGGTCGAGCGAGAGATACAAGATTTTCACCAGCACATCGCCGTCTTCCAAGAGGGGGATTTCTTCCACTGTCGTTTGCCAGTCGCTATCTTTCGGTAAGCCTTGCGGACGAGCAGCGAGGCGGATTTGGATGTTTTGCATTGCGAATATTTATCTAAAGCTGTTGAATTTCTTCTGTTGATAATCCCGTGTATCTTATAATTTTTTCTACAGATTCGCCGTCGGCTTTCATCTGTCGGGCAATTTCTTGTCTGCCTTCTTGTCTGCCTTCTTCCAAACCCAACTGCCTACCTGCTTCTCTGCCTTCTTCATTCGCCGTATCTATTACATTTTTCATATCGCGGAGGTATTTCAAGCTATCTTCATATTTCATGCGGTCCTCTGGCGTAAATTTAGCAATTTCAGCCGCTTCAAATAGCTTTTGAAAAATCCGCTCTTGCAATGCTTTCGGACGATTTTCTAAGTCGGGTAAATGTTTCAAAACATAAAGCCATTTATCAAAATCAGTTTCTAACTCCTCCTCCGTTTTTGTAAAATGGGGCATTTCAAGATAAATATAGGTGAGTTTATCATAAAAAATGCGGTTATGTTGGTCTTTGAGTTGCACCTCGTGTCGCACTTCTTTTTCCCATTCATCTTCTGAAAAAACAAAATCCAGTATACCGACCGTGTAAACAGCAGCCAATTTATAATTCCAAATTCCTTTTAACACTTGCTCTTGAATCGGAAAAGAGGAGTAATAAATCGTTCTATCTTTAAAATAATTTTGCTTGGCTTTTTGCATTTCTACAATGAAGCGTTCCCCCGTTTGGCTGATGCAGTAGAGGTCAAAAATTGCTTTGCGGTCTAATTCCGTACTGCCTAAATGTTCTGATTGCGAATAAGAAAGCTCTTGAATACGATGGCGCGGCGGCAACACTTGATTCAAAAAATCAATGAGTAAATCTTTATTTAGCTCGGTGCCAAACAGTTTTTTAAAACCAAAATCGGTGAACGGATTGATGTATTTTTCTTGCAGCATTCGTTATTTGATTTGCCTTTCAAAAATACACTTTTTAAGTTACAACGGCAAATCTTGTGGAAAATCAGATTCAGGTATTAAATAAAGAAAGGAAAAAAGCTAAGAAAATTAATACGCTCTTTTATACTGAAATGGAATTTCTATTTCAACTTCTAATTCTTTGGCTGCCTGCATCGTAAAATAAGGATTGCGTAAATGTTCTCTGGCTATTACAGCGTCATGCCTCTCACCGTTAAAATTGAAAACAAATTTATATCGCTCATAATTATTTTCATTATAATGGTTTAGCCACGGGTGTTTGATTCCATTTTATAAAGCCGCGCGTATTCGTTACTAAAAATATGATATTTCCAATTACAATCGCATAGCTATGCAATAAAAGGAAGCCCAATAAAATTAAACCACAGAGGGCACAAAGTTACACAGAGACTAAAAGTGAAATACGCTGTGCGACTTTGTAAACTTTGTGGTTAAAAATAAATATGCTAATTACTTAGCACTGCTTTTAAAGGCACGCTTACCACTTTGAAAGGCTTTTCGGGCGGCGTGTTGAGTTGTCCGTCCGCATCATCTATGATATGATTGAGTTGACTATTTACGGTGTATAATCTTCCATTATTGATGGCAGAAGCCGTAGGTCGGTCATACACATTTTGAAATTTATCTCTTATTTGCAAAGTCGCAACAGAATAATCTTTATTAAACAAGGCTGTAATAATCGCACCTGCTTTAGAAAAAACATTCACCATAAAGAGTTGTCCTTTGTAAAAAAACATTCCATCCGAACCCGCAAACGCTTTGACCGCTTCACTGCCTTTTAATGCTATCGGCGTTACGGCTTTGGTAGCCAGATTGATACGCACTAATTTCCCGTCGCCAGCATCCAATCTATCCATGACGGAAGCGATTAAATATTTGTTATCAGATGTAATAGTCAACCCATTCAAATCAAAAGGCTGGTCAGGCGCAGGATTCGACAACAAATCATTTTTCACAAAAATTTCCGCTGCATCCATCTCTGCCGTTGCCGTCCATATTTGCGGATTGAAAGTGTCTGATACGTACGCTCTTCCGCTGTCATCCAAGATTACTTCGTTAAAAAACACGCCTTCGATAAACTTTTCAGGAAGAGTTTTCAACAATTTTCCACTCGTCAAGTCAAACACTTTTAAATTACTTCCCGGCTTGCCACTTTCGGTTTTGAAATTAAAATTAGCGACCCATAAGCGATTCCGTTTTTTATCTACCGCCATTCCGACTGCTATCACCATGCCATTTTCGCCTGATTTGCTGAAGTAAGAAACCTTTTCCTGCTTATCAATTTTTTGAATCGAACCATCGCCAAAACCGCCTACCAGTATTTCGCCGTTCGGTAATGTAATAATGCCTTCGGGGAACAGCGCGTCGCCCAACAAATGGATGTACTTTACTTGATTGTTTTCATTATTGGATTGACTAAAAACGGCGTTTATCGTCAATACAGATAACAATAAAACTATGATTATTTTATAATTTTTCATGTGAATTTTTTTTATAATATATTTTGATAAAATAAATACTTTTAGTATATTTAACCACGGAGACGTACCCGTTCTTCAGCGAAATCGCTGCGTTCTCTGCGCCTCTGCGGTAAAAAATCTTGAGAATAATTGATTTACATCTCTTCTGCCACTGGAAAATCTATTTCCAATCCCGTTAAACCGTGAATGTAATTGCTGATAATTTTATCGCCCATTACCATTACTACATCTATCATATTTGCTTCCGTATAGCCTGCGTCAAAGAAATTGGCTTTCACTTCTTCGCTCACATTTGCTTTGTTTGCTACGACAGCGTAAGTGAATTTTGCTAAAGCATCTAATTTTGCAGCGAAGCTGGCACCGCCGGTTCTGAGCTCCATGATTTGTTCGTCCGTAAAGCCATTCATTTTGCCCATCGCGGTGTGCGCCGATTGGCAATAGCGGCAACCGTTGAGTTGGCTGGTTACTAAGTTTATCACTTCTCTTTCTTTGGCTTTCAGTGTACTTTTGCGGTTTTGCAATGTCAAATAATCGCCCAATGCCGTTTCATTTTTACCAAAATAGGCATACAAATTGGGAACGAAACCCAATCCTTTTTGCAGATTGTCAAAAATCGCTTGGTTGTTGGCGGATACGTCTGCTCTGGTTGGCATGGTGAAGTTCTTTACTTCATTTAATGTTGCATTCATTTTTTAAAATATTTTGTATTGTTTTGTAATTAAATTTTACAATACAAAGATGCAGTAGTTGACGGCGGATAAAAATGAAGTAGATTAGGAAAGACACTTGAAGTAGTTCAACTTTTTTTGGAAACCCGCTTGTTTCTTATCTTGGAGAGAAATTCGGTGGTCATACCGAGGAAAGAAGCCAGTGCATATTGCGGCACTTTTTGGGCGACTTTAGGATAATTTTCTACAAAATGAGCGTATCGTTCTTCATCAGTGTGTGTCAAATTAGAAATGATTCTTTTTTGTAAAAAGGCAAACGAACGCTCCGCTATAATTCTAAAATAGGTCTCCATTTTTGGATTGGACTTTTTGAGCATTTGCTCGCTTTCATACGCTATTTGCAAAATAACACTATCTTACAGCGCTACCACAAACATCGTAGCCGGCTGCTGAAAAATATAACTGCTGTAATCCGTTATCCACCACTCTTCTATCGCAAATGCAATGGTGTGGTCTTGTCCCGCATCGCCAATTACATACGCCCGAAACGACCCTTCCACCACAAAATTTCTATACTTGGCAGTAAAATCGGGCTGTACAATAAACTGCCGTTTTTTAATTTTTTTGAGTTGAAAGCAGGAAATGACTAATTGCTTTTCTTCGTCGGTAAGGGTGATGTATTTTTGTAAATAGTTTATAAGAATATCATGTTCTGGCATAATATTTTAATTGCTGGTGAAAAGCGATTGTTTAGCCACTAAACACCAGCAATGTAGGGATTCTTTAGTAAGAAAGTGGCGGACCGACAATCTTCATATCATGATTTTCAAAAATGATAGCGCCTTCTTGTGGCGACGGTGGCGCAGTCAAAGCACCAATCACTCTAAAATAATCCTCCATTTTGCCAGATGGCTGCATGAAAAAGAGCATTTTCCCTTTCTCGGACAATTGGGCAAACGTATGCGGCACTTTTCGCGGCAGAAAAATCGTGTCACCGGATTTCAGTTGATACTTTTCCTCGCCAACCTGAAATGCGTATTCTCCTTCTAAAATAAAGAATATTTCGTCCTGTTTAGGATGAACGTGCAGCGGCGGACCGCCTTTTTCATTACCCGTATATTCAAAAATCGTTAAGTCGCCGCCCGTATCTTTAGAGGAAACTTTGATGTCATTGGGGCTTTTTCCGCCAATCATTATTTTTTCACCAAATCTACTTTCAGTGGCTTTCACCACGAAGCCTTTTTCAGAACGCTTGGGTTGCGGATTTACATTTTGACCGATGGCAAGCGCAGGAATACTCGCTGCGGTGATTATAATAAATTTCCTTCTTTGCATAACAATTAGTTGTTTTAAGTGAATAATTAGAATTATGTTATGCAAATATGGAAGTAAAAAGCAGCAAAATAATGGTACGAAATAGACATTTTAAGTTTCGCTCCATCCAAAATTCTCTTCTGGTGTACCTAAGCGATGAAATGCACTTGGAGAATGACCTGTAAATTCTTTGTAAGATTTCGCTAAGTGTTGATAATCACAATAGCCACAATCAATTGCAATACTCAACCAGTCGAGATTCGGATACCGATTTTTCATTCTAAATGCCTTATCAAATTTTACAATACGCGCAAAATATTTTGGATTAATGCCCATCCTTTCGTTAAATTTTCTTTCAAATTGTTTGCTACTCAAGCACGATTCTTTTGCCAACCAATCCAAGGAAGTATTTTCTACATTTTGCAACATTAAATTTCCAATCCTATCCACCGCATGATATTCTTTTTTATTTTTGGCAATCAATTGATATAAAAAAGTTTCTACAATTTTAATCATATCTATGTAATTATCAATACTATTCAGCCTTGCATTTACTTCGCGAATATCTTTAGCAAAAATGGTTTCCGCATCTAAATAAGCATTGGTCAATTCGTAAGCTGGAATGCCGGTTAATCGAAATAAGGCACCGGGCTGAAAAATGACTTGAATGACCAAAAAGTCTTTTCCGACGTGGCGATTCGTCACCACGCTATGCTGTCCTATCAGAGCAGAACGAATATTATTGATTTTTGTCGGCTGATTCGGATATTCAATTGTCTCGGTATCGCGGGGATAAAAACTCAGGCAATGCTCTGGGCGCGGCGGGTAGGGTTTGAAAGGAATACTATCTGAAGCCGAAAAAAGGAATCGCACCAGCCGATATAACCGGACGTACTCCATTAAAGCCGGACTGGGCGGAAAATCTTGAAGCAGCATGGCTCATGTCTTTGGCGGATTAATTTGTAACTACTCAGGTACTCATTATTTTTTAAATAACTGATAATCAATTATTTGCAATTTAAAATTATTTTTAACAAATATTTAACATTTTAGTTAATATACTGAAAATCAGTGATTTATAAAAAATAAATGATTTTAAAAATTGATTTTAAGGTTTTTTAATAAATATTTTAAATTATAATCAACTGAATATCAACACTTTAAACCACCTGAGTAGTCACGATTAATTCAATTCGATTTCTATAGCATGTTTTTTGATTTCCTCTAAAAACGGGTCGCTTTTCAGAAAATATTCGGTTGGGTAAGGGTGGGTTTCTATAGTAGGATAGTGGATGTTTACTTTGATATACATTTTGCTGTTTTTCAATGTATTGTTTATAAATTTGTCTGATACCAGCAAAACATCTATATCCGACCACTCATTAGCTTCTTCTCTGGCATAAGAATCAAACAAGTAAACCTTTTTAAAATCTAATCCGATTTTTTTACAATCTTCTACAAAAGATTTTATCATATCTATTGCAAATTCTCTTTGAGCCATATTATGGGTATTCGCATTTAATCTGCCTTATCTATCGCTTCCAAAAACGCACTCATTCTCAAAATTTTTGTCTTACCTATTTCGTTTAATTCTAATAAATCAGGGTCACCTGTAACTAAATAATCCGCTTTGCCATCCACTGCTATGGATAGTAAATAATTATCCTTTTTATCTCGACTGGCTTCGATGCGCGTCCTTATTTTTATTGCAGTTAATTTCACAACAACAAGAGTAATAAATCTTTCAACCTGATATAAAGTAACCCACTTCCGAAATTTCTCTCTACCCATAACTTTTTGATATTCAGCTAATAATTCTGGCGAATATAAAATCTGTAATCGGCTATTTACCAACAAACTGTAAAGTTGTCTTCGTGAATTTCGATTAATAGTTGCGCTGACGTACCAGTTGGTGTCCAAAATCACCTTAATTTTCTTCGCCATAGCGCACTGCTCTTACTTCCGTCATGATTTCCTCTTCTGACATTTCGACATCTGGAAGTTCCGAGTCTAAGACGCCCCACTGCTTCTCAAACGTTTGTTGCAATATTTTATCGGCAATTTTCAATTGTTCTTCTTTTGAGAATTGGTTGAATAATTGCAAGAATTGTGTAACATTGATGTTAGTTGTTTGCATTTTATCTTGATTTACATTTCAAAATTAGACAAAAAGTGGCTTTTAAACAAGTCTGCTGAATTGAATTTACGGGTGCAGATGCTTTTTGTCGAACGTTTTTTCCACTCGCGCTGTTGACCATCCAACGAATAGCGGGCTTTTTTGTAATTTTGTGCAAATAAATTTCTACCTCATGCAAGACAATCTGATTCTTATGGGTATCAACGCGCCGCGACAGCATCAAGCGATTATCACGAAGTTGATTTATGGTTTGACGGAATTGTACGTGCAGGGCAAAAATAATTTGTTTCCATACCCAGAGACGATGATTGACGAAAGCCAGACCAGCCCCGTGTCAGATGTCATGCTGATAGATACCAAAACTGATTTGACCAAAGTTATCATTGAAATCACCCACACGCAAGGCGTGAAGAAAGATTTGCAAAAACTGGTTTTGTTGATGAAAGATTATGATGTAGAAGAAGGTTTTGTGTATGATTATAAATTGAAAGTGTGGCACAAATATAGTTTGAGTGAAGGTAAAGTTGAACAAGCGAATGCATTTAGCAAGGTTTTGTATGCAGATTTAAATGTGCTACTAAGTTTGAATGTGAATTAAATCGTACTTCGTACTTAAAATTATGTTTCCAACATACGATGTAATTGTGGTAGGCGCTGGTCACGCAGGATGTGAGGCGGCAGTGGCAGCGGCGAATCTCGGCTCGAAGGTATTGCTGGCGACGATGAATATGCAAACCATCGCGCAGATGTCGTGCAACCCAGCGATGGGCGGCGTGGCAAAAGGGCAGATTGTGCGCGAGATTGATGCCTTGGGCGGTTATTCGGGGATTGTAACGGATCATACGATGTTGCAATTCAGGATGTTAAACTTGTCGAAAGGACCGGCGATGTGGAGTCCGCGCGCGCAGAGCGACCGGATGCTGTTTGCGCACAAGTGGCGCATGATGCTGGAAGCCCATCCGAATATTGATTTTTGGCAGGAAATGGTCGTAGGGTTAGTGGTGAAGGGTGAAAGGGTGATGGGCGTAAGGACTGGCATGGGATTAGAGATTCCGGCTAAAGCCGTCGTGTTGACGAATGGCACGTTTTTGAATGGACTGATTCACATTGGCGAGAAGCAGTTTGGTGGCGGTCGCGCTGGCGAAAGTGCGGCGAAAGGCATTACGGAACAATTGGTGGAATTTGGTTTTGAATCGGGTCGCATGAAGACGGGTACGCCGCCACGTGTGGACGGGCGCTCGCTCGACTACACCCGCATGGAAGTGCAGCCCGGCGACGAAAATCCGAGCAAATTCTCTTATACCGATACGCCAAAATTAAGTAAACAACTACCGTGTCACATTACATACACGAGTAATGAAGTGCATGATTTATTGAAAGAAGGTTTCGACCGCTCGCCGATGTTTAATGGGCGCATTCAAGGTTTGGGTCCGCGCTATTGTCCTTCCATTGAAGATAAAATAAATCGTTTTGCCGATAAGGATAGGCATCAGTTATTTGTAGAACCCGAAGGTTGGGACACTTGTGAGATTTATGTAAATGGTTTTTCGACTTCGCTGCCGGAAGATGTACAGTATAAGGCGTTGCAAAAAGTGCCGGGATTTGAGCATGTAAAAATGTTCCGACCCGGCTACGCTATTGAGTATGACTACTTTCCGCCGACGCAACTGCAATTGACGCTGGAAACGCATTTGGTCAAAAATCTCTTTTTTGCTGGTCAGATAAATGGGACGACAGGTTACGAAGAAGCAGCTTCCCAAGGTTTAGTAGCTGGAATCAATGCACATCAAGCGATTAATGAATTAGAACCATTTATTTTAAAACGCTCAGATGCTTACATCGGCGTGCTGGTGGATGATTTGGTGAATAAAGGCACGAAAGAACCCTATCGGATGTTTACTTCGCGGGCGGAATATCGGATTTTGCTGAGGCAAGACAATGCGGATATTCGATTGACACCATTGGCACAAAAGTTAGGCATTTGCGGTGCGGACGAGCGAATGGAGCGGGTGAATTCTAAAATAGCTGCGGCTAAAAATATTCAAAAATACTTTGAGGAAACGAGCGTCGCGCCAGATAGTGTGAATGGACTTTTGGAAAGTAAAGACAGTGCGCCGATTCGTCAGAAGGTGAAATTGCAAGGGATTTTGCTGCGACCGAATATTGGTATTCCAGCATTGCGGCAAGCGCTGCCAGACTTGGATACTTTTTTGAATCAATACGATTCGGAATTTGTGGACTTATCTGAAATTAATATGAAATATGAGGGCTACATTCAGCGCGAGCAAGAGATGGTGGCGAAGCAAATTCGGCTCGAGGAAGTGCGGCTGTCGGACAATTTTGACTATTCAAAAATCAATTCGCTTTCATTTGAGGCACGGGAGAAACTGAATAAAATGAAGCCCCGCACCATTGGTCAGGCAAGCCGCATCAGTGGCGTGTCGCCAGCGGATGTAAGCGTGTTGTTGGTACACATGGGACGGTAAAATATAATATATAAATTTAAACTATAATCCCATGTATTTAATGTATGTAGATGAAAGTGGTGATACTGGTATTCAAAATAGCCCCACGAGATATTTTGTTTTATCTGGAATAGTCCTGCATGAATTACGATGGAGACCCATTTTAGAGAGCTTGGTTAATCTACGAAAAGAACTAAGAGATGTCAAAGGACTTAAATTAAGAGAAGAAATACATTCTCGTGATTTTATAAGTAGTCCAGGTGAGCTAATAATACCAGTATGCAGTGGCCTGTACGCAGTTGGCAGCTGGTAATCGATTGATTTACGTGATTTTAAAAAGATTTGAATACGTCGTTTTAGTTTTATTTTAGTGTAAGAATAAAAAGAAATGATAGGTTAGACATTTTAAAAAAATGTATTGATTGGTTGAATACGCAACCTGATTTAAGTTTGATTACAGTTGTAGTGGATAAAAAAGGAAAATCTAATGATATATTTGAACTAGCATGGAATACTTTATTGATGAGATTCGAGAATACTATTAGGCACAAAAACTTTCCTGGTCCTTCCAACCCTGATGACCGAGGAATGGTTTTGCCCGATAATACGGATGGTGAAAAGCTTACAAAGTTAATCCGAAGGATGCGCCATTATAATTATGTTGCTAATAGAAGAGATTTATATTTAGGAGGTTCTCGTAATCTTAAATTAAACTACATTATTGAAGATCCATTTTTGAAAGATTCGAAAAAATCATTTCTACACCAAATTGTAGATGTCGTGGCTTATTTTGCCAAACAATATTATGAACCTAATAAGTATATTAGAACAAAAGGAGCAAAAACTTTCTATGAACGACTGTCAAATGTACATTGTAAGGTGGCAGCGCCAAAACATCCTTTAGGCATAGTGGAATTGTAGAAATAAATAAGGGAACGCTTTCGCGTTCCCGGAGGAATCCTACTCCAAAGGCTAGCTTTGTTTCAGATTCATTACAAATTTACAGAAAATTTACTAGAAAATCAAGTATTTGCGTTAATAGTTGTTTAGATAACTACCAGATTGCATCACCCCGTCGGATATTTCGGTGTTTTTGGTACACATGGGACGGTAAACATTCAACATAACGCAGGCGTGAAAATTCGGATACTGCGCTACTTATTCTAGTATTCTAAGTACTTGTTTTTCAAAAATACTGCCCCAAACCCAGCACCAGTCCGCCTTGCTGTGGATTGTAAACATCAATACCATAATCGGCACGAAGAATAGCATTCCACGCTTTTTTGTAAATGAGCCGGATGCCGCCGCCCGCAAAATGCCGAAAATTAGCTGCCTTTACGAGGTCATCGAGCGTACCACCGGGCTGTCGCCAAGTACCCAAGTCCGAGAAACCCACCAGCTGTGCAGCGAAAAGATTGGATTCAAAAACGGTTTGACGATACTCCGTATTGAGGGTGATGGTGGCAGTACCCCGATCTACCCGATTACCAGAGCCGCGAATATTAAATTGACTGTCTAAGATAAAAGGCGCGAAAGGCGAGTTGTTATTAGTAGAAATGCCAAGCCGTAGCCGTAGCGCGAGGTTGCCTCGCTTGCCATAACGTTTGTAAAAATGGGTGTCGCTCACCAACTGACGAAACCAGCTTCGGTCGTGCAGAGCATATACCGTCTCGTAGCGCGTGATGTTGTCAAAACCAGCGCGGTAAAAAAAATGGTTATTTACTCGATTGAAGCGATGAATGATTTTGAAAAGCACTTTGGGCTGCTCCAGTTGCGTGGGTGCGCTCGGGAAGGATTGCCCACTCTGCAAACGATGCCGTTCGACAAAAAACAGCCCGCCTACCTCCAGTGAATGGTTGAGTTGAAATTCGTACATACCTGTACTACCAATGCCATAATTTTCAAAATCATATATCGCTGTCCCTTCCGGGAATTGAAACGGCTCGGTAGATGCCCAGCGAAATAGATTCGCCGAAATACCCCAGCGGCTTCCCCCAAGATATGGAATGCGATAATAAAAATGGAAATTGTTGTGTCCGTTGTTATTCTGGTAGTAAGTGGTGAACTGCATACCACGCCCTAGCCAATTGGCATCGGTAAGACCCAGTTGATACCAAAAATTACCTTTAATCCCACCAAAGTTGACAATTGGGAATAGTGTTAAATTTTCCGTCAGTTGAAACCTTACTCCTATGCCTTCGGGCGTAGTATCAAGTTTGAAATCGGCGTTGGCAAAAGCCGCGAGATTGCGCAGTTGCTGTGCGTCTTTGCGCAGTTGTGCCATATCTAATGAGTCGCCGACTGCTGATTGTAGAAAACGTTCGGCATAACTTTGCTTCGTGCGTTTTAACCCTTCCAACTGTATGCGCGTGATGTGCAAATCTTGCTTGGTCTGCGCTAACACCAGCAAATTAGGCAACAGAAGCGACAGAATAAATAAAATACGCATATTCACTGGCTTTTCGCGCTACTAAAATCTTACCGATTGAAACGGATACCTACGTTGAACGTAGAAGCTCGTCCGTTGGTATCGGACAGAAATTCATTGGTAAAATAGGTGTATAGGGCTTCTACTTCAAATTTGGGTGTAAACTGATACTTTGTCCCCACGCCCGCCTGCCAGAAATAACTGCGCTCCGGCGACCAGTAAGGCGAGTAATTTGTCAATAGATACAGGGTTGTTTTCGGCGTGGGAAAATAGCTGCCAATAAGCGTCACCGGCGTAGAAAACCGATTGAGTGCTCCTTGGTCACGGTTACCGATGTCTTCCCACAAGGCATCTATTTCCGCAAAAAGAGCGAAACGTTCGCCAATCGAAAAATCGTTGAAAAACTGGGTCCACCAAGTGGGATTGTTCCAGTCAAGGTACGGGCGGTTATCGGAGCCTTCCCAGTCGTTGCGCAATGGAAGCCAAAAGGCACTCTGTATGGAAAAATTGGGTAATTTATCGGAAGGTGCATACCGGATTTTCGGACCAATTGTGGTCACGCCGAAGCGCGATGTGGACGACTGCTCAAATCGAAATACCTCGAGCGGCGAAGCCGGTAGCGGGTCGTAAGTAGCCTGCCGATAGCGCAGTTCCAGTCCGACATTTAGACGATTGCTCAATCCATAGAGCGACGAGATAAAAGTGGTAAAAAAATTGGCGCGTTCCGTCCGGTCGCCGTTTCGGTTGCCGGTTGTTTGGGTATAAAGGTTATTAAATATTTTGGTTTCGGTACTGCCTTTCGGAATGACGGAAGAAACCACGTAGCGATAGTTATTATTCGATTTTTGCACATCCACTGGCAAAGTTGGCTTCGTTTCGTTCAACGACCAGTCATATTCATAAAACGTTACTTTATAATCCATTGGAATTGGGGCAGTTCGATAGCGATTGATGAATTGCAAGATTTTTTCATGGCTACCGCCAAAATCAGCACCATACCATTCAAAAATTTGCGAAATCACTACTGCATGAGTCGCTTCGTTGATGCGGATAAAAGTTGAATCGTTCAACGCCTGTTGAGTTTGTTGTTCCAGTTGCGCGTCCAGTTGCGCTGGGCGGTAGGCAAAATTGGTGATGGGTGGGCATCCAATCGCGCCGCACACGAGGACGAAATGCAGGCGCGGGTCTTTGTAAACCGCCAGCAGCCATTCTTTCTCTAATTCATTGAGCGAAAGCTGCTTTCCGCCGACGGTGTATTGTTTCACATCAAAAAAATTAGGGGTCTTTAAAACGGACGCAATGGGGTAGTTTTTTAACACGCCCTGCACGACCAACAGATTATAAGCATTTATGTAAAAAGCTTTTTTGGTATTTGCATCCAGTTGGCGGAGGTCGGTTTGAGCAATTTCTTGGATTAATGGTTGCAAATCAGCAGCGTTTTGCTGAAGAAGTGCGTAATCAACCAAGCCATTTCGAACGTAGGTCTTAAAAAAAGTATCCGCGCGGTCAAAAAACGAAACGGCGGCAGCGCATTGATTCAGAAAGAAGATTATCAACAGAAAAGAGGTTGCAACAGGCTTCATAGTGGCATTAGGTTTAACCTTTTAACGAGTGCCTGAAAATTATGTTTTCAAATGATTGGAGAATCTATGTGAAACGTCCTGCCTGTGACATCTATTGGTTTATTACAAAAAAAAAGGACGGTTACGGCTTCAAGAGCAGCAACCGTCCTTTTTAATTTCAAAGCGTATTCGCTTTACTGCCCTTTAACTTTCACTTTGTAATGCGGCGTTGGATTAAGCGGGCAACTTGACTGCTGAAAGATAGCGTGGCTTAATGGTCGCAGACCTTCGAAGTAAGAACCACCGGATGCAATCCGGCGCGAGCGGGCACTTTTATAAGTAAACTGCAAGTGAAACAGTTGAAGCGAAAAGAATTATTGCTATGGGAAGGACAAGTTTGCAAAAATTCCTACTTTATAAATAGCGGTTGTTTACGTTACTATTACGAACTTGTTTAAAATTAATAATTTTTCATAATACGTTTACTGAATCTCCGCAGAAATAGGTGCATCATACCC
>Ga0163149_10000098_pt1 | contig 103113 bp, 81 predicted proteins | sample OliLakLV19MP5G1_FD_148604 | JGI IMG/M metagenome (GOLD analysis project Ga0163149, IMG submission 148604) | Freshwater microbial mat bacterial communities from Lake Vanda, McMurdo Dry Valleys, Antarctica - Oligotrophic Lake LV.19.MP5.G1 | ecosystem: Environmental > Aquatic > Freshwater > Lake...
ATCTTTGGATTTGCAATTTCATACCCAATTTTTATAGCAGTATCTTTGCCAATTTGCTTATAGGCAGTTCCAATGCGGGCTCTTTCTATATCATCAAATAATGGAACGTTAATTGCATTAGGAATGTGACCTTGTGCAAACTCAGAAGGTGAACGAACATCAATAATAGGAGAAGTATTTGCTTCCTTAAGAAAATCATTAATTGGCAGTGGAATGTTCATGTTTTAATCTGTAACTAGGCTAAAATAGGTATTCCAATCCCATTCGCCACCGTAAAAACATCCATCGTAATAATAAATAATATTCATATTAATAAATGCGCAGATTAAGCAGAAAGTAAAAAAGCTAAACCATGCTACTTTGTTTTTTATTTGTGAAAGCAGTAATGTAAACGGATACATAAAGAGGGAGTAGTACTCCACAAAGCTTCTAGCTCCTAGGGCGCAACCAAACCAGTAATTCCACCAACTTGAAAAAATATAGCTAGTAAGAAGAAACATAAATAAAATTAAAATGCCATTGCTATTTTTCTGAAGTAAGGCAGTAATCATTCCTATCACACTAATTATTAAAATGGGTGCATAGGTAAATAGGCCGTTGTTGGTGCTAAACCAAACTAAAATAAGTTTTGGGTTTAGTAAAAACGAAAAACCTTCATCTCCATAAGAATATACAATGGCACTCCCATAGCTTTGTTTCCAGTAAATAAGCTGTGGGATAAATACTATCAGAGATAATAGAGCAGGAAGAATAAAGTGTTTAAAATTACTTTTTAAAAATACTAACCGGTCTTGAAAATTTGTTTTTACGTCAAAGCATAAAACAAATATTAACAGTACCACATTAGTCGGACGAATAAGTATTGCCAGTGATAATGCAAAGAAAAAAGGCAATATATATTTTGTAGTAGGCGTCTCGTAAATTTTTGTTGTAAGCCAAGTAACTGCAGCTATTAAGAAAAATGAATACACATGTAAAAATCCAGAGGCATCTAGCGTATAATAGTACAAGTTGGTGCAAAGAAAAAATATTCCTACCGTTAATAAAGATATTTTTTCAGAAAAAAACCTTTTCAAAAATAAAAATGAAAATAGTAAACCCAATAAGCCATAAAGAGCTCCTACAATCATAATCGCTCCATGATAGATAGGGCTAAAACCATTAGGTTCAAAACCTAGTGGAGCAGCTAAGAGATGTGCAGTTAAAAAAAATGGAGCTTGCAAAATTGCAACGCCCGATGTGTATTTGGTAATTATTCTTTTAGTGTTTTCGTTAAATGAAAACCCTGTTCCGGTTTTGTAATTAACGCTATCAGGCATTTGCGAACAATTATTTCCATAAATAAACCAGATAGGGTTGTATACATGATAGCCCGATGCATCGGCCCACAGCACACTGCGATAGCTGCGATAGTCATCTTTGCTATGTTTGTTGAAGGCAAGGAATAAAAAAAGTGCAAATAGTAATATGCCAGCAGCAATTCTTTTCATCCTATCAATGTCTGATAATTATTTTACCGAAAGCAATACGCTGCGAGTTTTTTAACTGAATGAAGTAAATGCCATTTGGTAGCGTAGTGGTGTTAACAATATTTTTTCCTTGATTAATAGTTTCAGTAACTAGCGTTCTGCCAAGTGGATCAATTATTTCTAGTGTTGATTTTTTTGTTTCTTCTATAGTAAAATAATCAGAAGCTGGATTAGGATAGACGCTAATCGTTTCATGGGGGGTTATATTTTCTTCCGTACTTACCACAATCAAAACGGTGCCTGTAGAAATTAAATTGCTACCTGTTTTTAAAACATAAATATTGGGTTTGCCGTCTCCATAGCTTTCGGTTACTCCAACAACAACATAACCACCATCGTACGTTTGTTTTACAGAAAACGCATTTTCAAGTTGCTGTCCACCATAATTGCGATAGTTCTGAAAAATTCCAGCTGCATCGGTTTTATACAAATACATGTTGTACTCAGCAGAATTATCATCATGTCCGGTGTAAATATACCCTCCATCGGAAGTTGTGGCAATAGAAGTAGCAAAGCGATTGAACGAAGCAGTATCTCTGCGCGTCCACATCGAATCGCCATATGAATCGGTACGAATCATCCAGTTTTCGTAAAACCCTTTTGGAGAAAAACTATTTGAAGAACCTATCACAATAAATCCACTGCCTGTTGTAAGCTTGCTTTCGTTTCCAACGTCATTGGCGGTGCTACCATAACTTTTTGACCAAAGCTTATTGCCATTTAAATCACTCTTTATTAAATAAACATCAGTACCGCCTAGCCCAAAACTTTTAGTAGTTCCTGTAACCATATACGTACCATCTGCTGCCTGACAAACAGAATTTCCTACATCTTCTAGGGAGCCACCATAAGCGGAATCCCAAAGCAAAATCCCATCTGCATCTGTTTTTAATAAATATACATCGCCATTTCCATTCCCATAGCTGTAGGTAGTCCCTGCAATTACGTAGTTGCCCGTATTTGTTTCTATAATACTGTTGCCAAAGTCCCAATCAAATCCTCCATAGGTATTTGACCATAGCAAATTGCCGCTAGAATCTGTTTTGGCTAGATAAACATCATAGCCACCGTTGCCTGAGCTGTTGCTGTATCCGGTAATAGCAAACCCTGAATCTTTAGTTTGTATTAGTGAATTACCTTTTTCAACTCCCACTCCTCCTAGACCATGCTGCCAAAGCACTTTTCCGTTTTTAGAAATCTTAGTAAGGTATACATCCGATTGCCCACTACCTAATCCGCTGGTGGAGCCCACTACCACATATCCACTGTCGTACGTTTGTACCACGCATTTTGCGTCATCATATTTATTAGTGCCTGTAATAAGTTCGAAATTAACACCCTGTGCGTGAACGGATGTAGAAAAAAGTATCAAGCAAGAAGATCGTAGAAATCCATTGATTAAAAAATTGCTAATTTCGGAATATCTGGAGGTGGTTTTCACTCGTGAAATCGTTTCTTCAAATATACAGAACTTTTGACTTATAAATTTTGCTTAATAACTTAGCTATATGATACATAAAGAAGGAATTCCAACAATTATTATCTCCATACTCTTTGTTTTGCTTTTGAATGGCATAATTTATTTATGGGGATGTAAAGATGTTGTAAAGTGGGCAGGATATATTTTTTCAGGTTTGTTAATGGTTATTGTTTTGCAGTTTTTTAGAAATCCTACCCGAACTATTCCGGTAAATGACAAACATATTCTTTCTCCTTGTGATGGAAAGGTTGTTGTGATTGAGGAAGTAATGGAAGATGAGTATTTTCACGATAAACGTTTGCAGGTTTCTATATTTATGTCTCCTATTAATGTACATGTAAATAGATACCCCATGGATGGCTCAATTGCTTACTATAAATATCATCCAGGGAAATATTTATTTGCATGGCACCCAAAATCATCCACCGAAAATGAACGCACAACCATTGTTGTGAAAAACGAAAAGATGCCAGTTTTATTTAGACAAATTGCGGGAGCGCTAGCTCGTAGAATTGTTTTTTACGGCAAAGAAGGTGAAGCGGTTAAACAAGGATCTCAATGTGGATTCATTAAGTTTGGTTCACGTGTAGATTTGTTTTTTCCAATCGGCACAAAGTTGAATGTGAAATTGGAAGATGTTGTACAGGGTGGAACTTCGATAATTGCCGAAGTGTAATTTTATCATCTTTTTTAAACTAAATAAGCCCACTTAATTTCTTAAATGGGCTTATTCTTTTAATGAGAACAAATAATCAACTTATACCATTACTGATTATATATTAGTCCATAACATTTGGTATAATGCCGATCAAGTACAAATTATACTTGGACTAAAAGATATGAAGCATCGGTATTACAAGTTCTTTCTTTTTGATGTTTTCTGGTCGTAGCGCACGTACTTGTTTCCCTGCTTGCCAAAGCTCACTATCGCGTATCTGCTTCAGTTCTTTATCTAAATTTTGTCGATAGTCGCTTTTGTTATTTGCAGCGATAACTACTGCAGCTTCCTTGCCTGATGCTACGCTTTCATACAACTCTTCGAAAAGTGGTAGCGTTACATCTCGGAATTTATGTCTCCAATCCAACGCCCCACGTTGAGCAGTGGTAGAAGTATTTGCATACATCCAATCCATACCATTTTCTGCAACCAGTGGCATTAAACTTTGAGTAAGTTCTTCTACAGTTTCATTAAAAGCTTCGGAAGGGGTGTGCCCATGGTTTCGAAGGACTTTATATTGTGCTTCAAACAAACCTGCTATAGCACCCATTAATACTCCTCGTTCTCCGGTTAAATCAGAATACACTTCTTTTTTAAAATTTGTTTCAAACAAATAACCTGATCCTATCCCTATGCCAACTGCTAGTGCACGCTCTTTTGCTCTGCCGGTAAAATCCTGAAATACTGCATAGCTGGAATTTAGTCCTTTGCCTTGTAAAAATAATCTGCGCAAAGAAGTTCCGCTGCCTTTAGGAGCAGCCAAAAATACATCCACATTTTTTGGCGGAACAATACCTGTCTGTTCGTGAAAGGTTACTCCAAAGCCATGCGAAAAATATAAACCCTTTCCTTCAGTCAAGTTTTTTTTAAGCATAGGCCAAAGTTGTATTTGTCCTGCATCAGATAGAAGAAACATTAACAAACTGCCTTTGTGTGCTGCTTCTTCGGGCTCAAAAAGATTTTTGCCTTCTTCCCATCCATCTGCAAGAGCTTTTTCCCATGATTTTGAATTTTTACGCTGACCAACAATTACATTAAAACCGTTGTCGCGTAAGTTTAGTGCTTGTCCGGGACCTTGCACTCCATAGCCGATTACAGCTAACGTTTCGTTTTTTAAAACCTCTTTTGCTTTTTCAAGCGGAAACTCTTCCCGAGTCACTACTTCTTCCTGTACTCCTCCAAAATTTAATTGTGCCATTTTTGTTTTATTTAATTGATTTATGTTTCTTAGTTTATAAATATTTGTTTTTCATTTAAGTAATTAGAAAATGCAACCATGGGCTTAGAAATTGCAACCCTGCCGGAGCGTACATATTCTAAAACATCAAATAACTTTAACTCCTCGAGCAATAGTTCCAAATCTTCTTCATGACCTGTTTTTTCTACAATCGCGAATGAGGGCTCTAGCGCAACCACTTGTGCATGATGCTTGCGCAGAATCATTTCTAGCTTTCCGCTAAGTTTTTCAATTGGTAATTTGTATAAGGCAATTTCTCTAAAAACTGTTTCATCGTTTAGATAAGAAAATGCTTTGAACACTTCTACTTGTTTTTCAATCTGCAATACCAATTTTTGTGCTTGCTCTGTTGTACACTTTATGACAATTGTATAACGACATACTTCCTTAATTTCACACTCGCAGGAGGTTATGCTTTCTATATTAATTCTCCTGCGTGTAAGCAAGGTTGTAAGTCGGGTAAGCATGCCCAATACGTTTTCGGTAAATACAGATAATGTATATTGATTTTCCATTTTGTTTATTGTTCTATCTATTATTAACTTAATCTAACTTCATCAACGGCAGCGCCAGTAGGAATCATAGGAAATACATTTTCTTCTTTTTCAACTACTACTTCTAAAATAAATGTAGTTTTACTATTCACCATTTTTTGCATTCCAACTTTTAATTCATCTCTTTTCGAAACTTTTAAAGAATTAATGCCAAAGCCAGCTGCGAGCTTCTGAAAATCTGGATTTACAATTTCTGTTTCCGAATATCTTTTCGAGAAAAACAACTCCTGCCATTGCCTTACCATTCCCAAAAAATTATTGTTCAGAATAATAATTTTTATGTTTTGTTTTTCCTGCGCTATTGTTGCGAGTTCCTGAATAGTCATTTGAAAACCTCCATCTCCTATAATGGCAACAACTTCCCGCTCCGGTGCGCCCATTTTAGCACCCAGTGCAGCAGGTAACGCAAAGCCCATAGTGCCAAGTCCACCCGAAGTGATGCTGCTCCGTTCTTTTTCAAATTTGAAATAACGCGATGCAACCATTTGGTGTTGTCCAACATCCGTTACTAAAATGGTATCTGGAGTTTTGCTTTCATTTAATACTCTTAATACTTCGCCCATCTTTAACGCAACAGAAGTGGGATAAAGATCATTTTCTATTACTTGTTCTTGCTCTGCTTGACACAACAATTTAAATTCTTGCATCCATGCATTATGCTCATTAGGGTTTACTAATAAGTTCAATAGACGTAAGGACTCTTTGCAATCACCAAGTACTGCTACATCGCAGGTTACTACCTTATTTATTTCTGAAGGGTCAATATCCAGATGTATTATTTTGGCTTGCTTGGCATATCTGTTTACTGCACCAGTTACTCTATCATCAAAGCGCATGCCTACAGCTATTAGTACATCGCAATAATTGGTTAGTAAATTGGGTGCATAGTTTCCGTGCATACCCAGCATTCCCATATTTTGTGGATGCTCAGTAGGTAGTGCTGATAAGCCTAAAAGAGTTGAAGCTGCAGGGATTTTGGTTTTATATAAAAGCGCTTGCAATTCTTTTTCTGCATTAGCCAGAACTACCCCCTGTCCAAATATTACAAATGGCCGCTTTGCATTATTTATTAACATTGCTGCTTTTTGTACCTTGCTAAGATCAACCCGTAATGATGGATTGTACGTGCGCATTCCTAAACATTTTTTATATTTAAAAATCGCTTTTTCAAACTGTGCATCTTTGGTGATGTCAATCAATACAGGTCCTGGTCTACCACTTTTTGCTATGTAAAAAGCTTTTGCTACAGCTGCTGGAATTTCAGAAGCCTTTGTAACTTGTATATTCCATTTTGTAACAGGAGTCGAGATTCCCATTACGTCTGTTTCTTGAAACGCATCGGTTCCTAGCAAATGACTCCCTACTTGTCCTGTTATACATACAACAGGGGTGCTATCTGCCATCGCATCGGCAAGACCAGTAATTAAATTTGTAGCACCTGGTCCAGAAGTTGCTATACATACTCCCGTTTTTCTACTAGCACGTGCAAAGCCCTGAGCTGCGTGAATGGCGCCTTGCTCATGTCGAACTAAAACATGCCGCAATTTTTCTTTGTATCCATACAGCGCATCGTATACAGGCATGATTGCGCCACCAGGGTAACCAAAAATGAGTTCAACATTTTCTTCAAGCAAGGATTTTACAAGCAGCTCAGCTCCTGAAAAACTTTTATTATTTTCTTTTATTAATTCAGTATTTATATTTTCTATTAATGTTTCCACGTTATATTATTTTATTCCTCTCTTTTTATGAGGAGTCATTAATTATCAGTTACACAGCCTTCGGATGCTGATGAAACCAGTTTTGCATATTTATACAAGTAACCTGATTTCACTTTTAGCTCAGGCTTCTTCCATTCACGTCTTCTTTCTTTTAATACATCGGAAAAAAGATGTGCGTGTATAGAATTTTTATTGATGTCAATGCTGATTTTATCTCCATCGCGTAGCAAAGCAATCATTCCTCCATCATACGCCTCTGGAGAGACATGTCCTACTACAAAGCCATGTGAGCCACCAGAAAACCTTCCATCAGTAATTAACGCTACATCTTTTCCTAACCCAGCCCCCATTAAAAGTGATGTTGGCTTTAGCATTTCAGGCATACCAGGCCCTCCCTTGGGGCCAACGTAACGTATGACTACCACATCGCCTTTTTGTATTTTTTTGGCAAGGATCGCGTCATTTACCTCTTTTTCTGAGTCAAATACTTTTGCTGGTCCAGAAAACTGCTCACCTTCTTTCCCTGATATTTTAGCAACGGCTCCATCGGGAGCTAAGTTGCCAAATAATATTTTCAAGTGACCACTTTTCTTTACAGGTGCATCAATAGGTAAAAAAACTTTTTGATTTTTCTTAAACCCGGGAACTTTTTGGTAAACTTCTTCAAGAGTTTTTCCAGAAACTGTAAGACAACTTCCGTCCAATAGTTTTTTATCTAATAAATATTTTATTACTGCTGGTGTTCCGCCAACTTCATGCAGATCTTCCATTAGATATTTTCCGCTGGGCTTTAAATCTCCTAACACAGGAGTTCTAGCGCTGATTTTTTCAAAATCATCTAAAGTCAATTTCACTCCAGCAGTTTTTGCTACCGCTAGTAAATGCAATACTAAATTTGTGGAACCGCCTAAAGCAACTACAACTGTAATGGCATTTTCAAAAGCAGCTTTAGTAAATAATTTTTCAGGTAATAAATTTTTTAGCAATAGTCTACTCATCATTTTTCCAGCTTCTTCACATTCTTTTTTCTTGGCATTGCTCATGGCAGGGTTTGAAGAAGAATAGGGTAGGGTTAGTCCCATCACTTCCATAGCAACAGCCATGGTGTTTGCAGTATACATGCCTCCGCATGCTCCAGCACCCGGACAAGCATTTTGTACTACTTTATTAAATTTTTCATTAGACATTTTGCCGGATAGTTTTTCACCCAATGCCTCAAACGCACTTACTACATCTAATTTGTTTCCATCCAAGCATCCGGATGCGATGGTGCCTCCAAATACTAAGATGGCAGGACGATTTAATCTAGCCATTGCCATCATAGCGCCAGGCATATTTTTATCGCAACCTACTACCGCTACAAATCCATCGTAATGCTGTGCGTTGACAACTGATTCTATACTGTCGGCAATTATTTCTCTCGAAGGAAGTGAGTATCTCATGCCTTCTGTTCCCATAGATATCCCATCACTAACGCCAATGGTGTTAAATATTAATCCTTTACTCCCTGAATCATTGCAACCACGTTTTACTAATGTTGCTAATTCATTCAGGTGCATGTTGCATGGGTTGCCTTCGTACCCAGTACTTACAACTCCTATTTGTGCTTTTAAAAAATCTGCTTCTAAAAAACCAACAGCATGAAGCATTGCTCTTGCTGCAGGAAGCTCAGGATCTTGAGTTATTAGTTTGCTATAATTATTCATGATACTTTTTCTTTTTTTAGTAAATAATTTTTTTCTCTAACTTTTAATGAATATGCCTTTTGGATTTTTGCTCCTAACGTATTACTCCATCGTTCTTTGAACGGAATGTCATTGATGGAGTGTATGCCTATAATTTCAGCTGCTGTACCACAAAAAAATGCTCCATCCATTCTAAATAACTCTGCGGGGTGAATTGCACAAACTTCAAAAGGCATTTTCAATTCTTCACATAATTCTAAAACTGTAGCACGTGTTATCCCAGGTAATATGTTTCCTAGTGGAGGAGTATATAGTACTCCATTTTTTTCGCAAAAGAAATTTGCTCCTGGCCCTTCAGCAATGTTTCCATTCATGTCAAGTAATAGTCCTTCATCAAATCCCTTTTCTTTTGCCTCAACAGTTGCAAGAATTGAATTCACATAATGACCGCATGCTTTGGCTTCCACTTTTACCGATTTTGGATTCGGACGCTGGTATGTGGAAACACAAACACGTAATAACTTATCTCCTAAATAACTGCCCCATTCCCAAGCACATATCATTAAGTTTACTTTGTTAGGTTTGTTTAAGCTCATATTGGGATCGCAATAAACGAGTGGTCGCAAATACGCATCTTGTAAATTATTTCTTTTCAATAGCTCATAGGACACGTGCTCTAATTCATTCGATGTGTAATTGAAGGGTATGTGTATTAATTCGCAGGATCTTTTAAGTCGATCATAATGCTCTTTGGCTTTAAAAATTTTCACTCCCTCCAAAGTTTTATAAGCGCGGATTCCTTCAAAGGCTCCATATCCGTAGTGCATAGTTTGACCATATAGATCAGTTTTAGCTTCCATTGCTTTTAAGAATTCTCCATTGTGGTAGAGTATTGTTTTTTCGTTGTAATACATGTTGAGTGTTGTATAATTATTTATTTTATTTTTCTATTTACTTAGCAATAGTATTGCGAAAATCGAACTGGTTTGTTTGAATTATTTTTATTGCTACTATGTCCAAACTTGCTTAGTAATGAAGTTGTGTGCTTTTTTATGGCATTTATCACATGATAAGCTACTATATCCAAATTAGTTTTTGCGTAAAGCATCGAGTAATAAGCTATTGTATTTTGCGAAGTAGTTGTATTTGGGTTATTACTGAGTAGTAAAAATCTTGTTCTGTAGTTTGTTTTATTGTTTTTGTTCATTTTATGGTTTTTATTTATTGTTTTAAATTCAAAAAGCCCTTCCGCAGTTTGAGCGAGAGGGCTTTTTCTTTGTTTAAGATATAGCATTCTCACCCGGGTGGTTTCACCGTAATGACAGTTAGAATAATAATAATGCTATGTGTTTTCATTTTTTATTTCAATTTTTAAACAAACATCTTTAAAGCAAAAAACCCTCTCCGCGGGGCGGAAAGGGTTGTAATTTTTTTATACAAAACTCTTCCGCTACCTAATTAAAGGTGTAATGACTTGCGTTAGAATAATTGTGTTGTTGTTCATTGCGATGCAAATGTAAATTCTTTTTTTAATGTGAAATGCCTTTTAATAAAAAATATTTTTATTCTTCATTTTTAATTCGTTTTAAAAGAAATAAGCTTGCCAAAGAAACTAAACACATCAATAAAAAAGCGAAACTATAATTATACGAAACAACAACAAGGCCGGAAATCCACACCACCCATGCTTCGCAAGCATTCGTTGCAGCCATAAAAGTGCTGAATTGTGTTGCAGCAATTTTAGGATTTGTTAAATCCATAAATAGCGCATACGAGGATGCGGTAAACATGCCGGTAAAAAAATACATTATCGACAAAAGAGTGAGTAGAACATAAATGGGTGCTTCTGAATTTAAGAATCCTATTCCAGAAATGATGGTTACTAAAAATACTACCCCAAGCAAAAAGATAAACACCGCTTTTTTTCGTTCTATATAATCTGACAAATATCCACCAGTTAAACCACCTAAAAGCATGGATATAACAACTGGAAGCCCAAAGAAATATCCAATCTGTTCCATGTTTATTGCCTTGCTCTTTAAAAATGGGCCCACAAAAGCACCTACTACTTCAAATGCAGCAGCAGCTGTAAGTGCAAATCCAAGGATATGCCAAATTTGTTTTGTTTTAAAAGTGCTTAGTAAACTGTTTTTAAATTGTAGTATCTGATTATTTTCCTTTTCCCTACTTTCATTTACAGAAATAAAGCGCAGCAAAAAGATAGTACATAATGTAGAAGCAATCATGAGTCCAATGGTAAGTGACACATTTGTTTTTGCTAAAAGAATTAATGCTCCTCCACCAAAAATACTTCTAGCAACTAGCATTCCTGCTTGCATATAACCGTTTAATGCACCATGCTCATTTTCTTTAGTCGTATTAATAATCATTGCATCAACTGAAACATCTTGGGTTGCAGCTGCCAGTGAATGAAGAAATAGAAACATACCCCACCATAATATATTTCCTGAAATCGGAATAAAAAGTAATGGAATTAAAGTCAAACACATTGCTAATTGAGAAACTCCAATCCATTTTTTAAAACCAAAATTTGGTGTGCGAAGTATATCTATTAATGGTGCCCACAAAAATTTTAATATCCAAGGTAGTGTTAGTAAGGCTGTAAATGAACCAATAACATCTACTTCAACACCATTTTGATTTAATAAAGTAGGCATAGCCCACCATATGAAGCCAATAGGTATTCCTTCGGCAAAATAAAAAGCAAAAACAATAAATCTTGTTCCTGCCTTACTCTCTAAAAGGTTTACTTTTTTTTGTTGGTTAGATTCTTTCAAGATTTTCTTTTGTACGCTCACCACCGCTTTCTCCGGTATTAATGGTAGTGGCAGGTTCAAACAACAGGATAGATACTTCGTTTTCAGCAACAGGTTTGTGTTCAACGCCTTTGGGAACTATTAAAAATTCATTTTCTTTTAGCAAAATTTTCTTGTCACGAAACTCCATGGTAAACTCTCCCTTTAATACATAAAACATCTCATCTTCATTATCGTGTTTATGCCAGATAAATTCTCCTTTAAACTTTGCTAGTTTAACGTGCTGTCCATTCAGTTCCCCAGCAATTCTTGGATTCCAATAATCGTCAAATAGACTTAGCTTTTCTGTAATGTTTACTTTGTTCATTTTATTTGATGTATAAATACGTGAGGTGTAAATTTAATAATTTGAATTTTAATGTTTCATCGCTTAAATTATTTACTTTTAACTACTATGAGTATTAATGATTTTTTGGATTTTAATATAATTGACGCAAAGAATTATCATATATCGGTATTTACAATTGTTGTAGTTTTTGGGATCATCATTGGTACATGGTTTTTCCTTACTTTATTAAAAGCACTTATTGCACGCTCTACAAAAAATTTGCCGTTTGATGGCGGCAGAAAGCATAGTATATTCTTGATTTGTAAATACATTACTTGGGTTGTAAGTGTGCTCTTTTGTTTACAAGTTCTTGACATAAAAATTACATTGTTACTTGCCGGCTCTGCTGCGCTGCTTGTAGGTTTAGGGCTTGGAATACAACAAATATTTAATGATTTGGTAAGTGGAATGTTTCTTTTATTTGAAGGCAGTGTTCAAATTGGCGATATATTAGAGATTGACGGAATGGTTTGCCGGGTGAAAGAAATTAAACTTCGCACTAGTTTAGTTGAAACTCGCGACAGCATCGTAAAAATTGTTCCTAATCATAAATTTATAAATGATACTGTAACTAATTGGAGCAGGCAAACCAGTAACTATGCGCGTTTTAGGTTGATAGTTGGAGTTAGTTACAAATCTGATCCTGAGCATGTTAGAAAAGTACTTACTGATGTTATGGAAAGAAATTCAGATGTTCTTGACATAAAAGATAAAGAGCCGAAAGTTAGATTTTCGTCTTTTGGCGATTCTTCCATAAATTTTGAAATGGTTTTTTGGAGTGAGCGTTTATTCAGAATTGAGAATGTGTTAAGCGATATTAGATACGAAGTGTTTAAAAGACTTCGAGAGGAAGGTATAGAAATACCATTCCCTCAACGCGATATTCACTTGAAAAGCAGTAATATTGGCAAGTTTTATAAGGAGGATTAATGTTTCTAAAATTAGGAACGATTATTGTACTTCTTTAACTAAGTTTGAAAACTATAACAGGTAATAACCATTAAAACATAATAAAATGAAAAATCTATTTTTAGCATTCGCATTAACAGGATTTGTTGGTGCTGCTACAATCAGCACTGCTGCAGTAATTACTCACGCAAAAGTTATTTATTCAGGAGGCGAAGAGTGTAAGAAATGTAAAAATGGTAAGAAGGGAAGCACTTGTTGCAAAGACAAAGCAACAACAAATGCAAATACTGAAAAAGGCTGCTCCTCGTCTGCCACTAAATCTTGTTGCACAATGCCAACAGGCGGGCATTCAACAGCGGGTAATAAAAAGCCAGCTCAAGCTCCTCCAGTAAAGTCTAGCACAAAAGTAGCAGAGCAGGAAAAATAATCAAATTAATTTTTTTAAAAAGGCTGTTTGGTAAATCTAAGCAGCCTTTTTTATTTTCCTATATGAAGATACTGAGAAAGTTTAAGAAAATGTGCTGCGCTATTAAGCAATATTGACCAAAGTAAAAGCGCAACAAATAGTAGTGATAAGTTTTTTATTTTGTTTTTGTAAAAATGTTGTATGACAAAGCATCCAATAGGAATAGAAAGGATAATAGGTGTGGCAAACACGAGACCCATTAGGCCAAATTTTTGTTTAATTTTTACTACAAATTTATTCATCCAAGTAAATTTCTTGTTCTGCTTATTTTTTTTTGTAAAAAAACTAATAGTTCTTTTCCATGCATAGGATATAGCTTGCCCTATGTAAGTGAACAAAACAATGCCAATTAGTCCGCCAGAGGTCGTAATAATAAATGCTTCTTTAAAATTCAAACCTTGACGTTCTGCTTCGAAAGGAGATAAAAGAAATTTAACGCTTGCAAGTAAGCCTACTTCTAATATTTTAAGTAGATGTATGATTTCTTCTTCGTTCATAAATTATAGCTTATCGCCAAATGCTAAATCTCCTGCATCTCCCAATCCGGGAACGATGTAAGCTTGCGATGTGAGTTCTTCGTCAATTGCACAAACCCACATAGTGACATTAGTAGATAAATGTTTCTTTACATAGGCCACCCCATCTTCGCTAGCTAATAATGAAACAACGTGAATGTGTTTGGGAATGCCATTTCTTTTTAATGCTTTAAATACTAATTCTATAGATTGTCCCGATGCCATCATAGGGTCGCATAAGATTAATGTTTTTCCATTTAAATCAGGGCAAGCCATATATTCTACCTGAACTTCAAAACTTCCATCCGGATGATGCTTTCGGTAGGCAGAAATAAATGCGTTTTCTGCTCGGTCAAAATAATTTAACATACCTTGATGGAAAGGTAGTCCAGCCCTGAGAATGGTAGCAATTACAGGCTGTTGTTTTAATACAGATACGTTAGATACGCCTAATGGCGTAGTAACTTCTTTGGGTGCCCATTCTAATTTTTTACTTATCTCATAAGCGCATATCTCCCCGGCACGTTCTAAATTTCTTCGAAAGCGCATGCTGTCTTTTTGTATTTCTTCATCGCGCATTTCAGCAATAAACTGATTGAGAATGGAATTTTCTTTGCCTAATTCGTATATCATATGTTATTTTTTTAATTACTTAATCCAACGTACTAGCTTTGGTAAGTTATTTTTTCTAATTTGTAAATATACTTTTTCTGAAGAACCAAATCCTTTGTAAAATCTAGCTAAGCCTGGAAGGTTGGAGCCTTCAAAATCAAGAATACTGTTTTTAGTAGCATTCTCTTTAATAAATGTATCTATCAAATAAAACATTGCGCCATTTTTTTTAGCCACTTCATTGGTTGCAGAAAATAAAAATATGCTTCGGTTTCCCTTACTGAGCCAAACCACTCCAGCGCATAATTTATTTTCAGAAAAAGCACCCCACGCCTCTGCATATTTTTTGTCAATACATCTAGTAATTAATTCAAGAAGTACTTTGTAGTTTTTATCTGTAAGGTTATTGATTTTCTTACCAATATTTTTTCTGAAAAGATGAATCAGTTTTTCGGGAGATACATTTTTTTTTATTTCTAAACTATGTTTTCCTGATTTTTTAATATTACGCTTAGTGTCTTCGGAGTATTTTTTGTGAAGTAATGAATAGTCTGAATTTAATGTAAGTTCAATATTGCAGTTATTTTTTATTTTATATCCGCCTAAGTTAAAAGTGTTTTGGGTATTTAAATTTGTCTCAATAAATTTATATTTCTCAGGTATAGATTCAAGCATTTCTTGAACTAACTCTTTAGATAGCTCTTTGATTGAGAAAACACCAAGTTGTTGGGCAAAGTATGGTGGATAGAGGTATTCAATGCCATATTTTTTATTTCCTGTAAGAGGCATTACCGTTTCGTAATTATTCTGAATAAGAGCATTCCAATTGGGAGAAACTATATCCAAGTACCAAGAGTAGGCGTAAACTAACTTGTTTGTAGATTGATCTATAGCCTTATCCCATTTTTTCTTATCAATTTCTTTATGAGTTAAAAATTGTATCATCTTAAGAAGGCGTTGCTGCTTTTAGTACTTCTTCATAAAATAATTTCCAACCTTTCCATTCTCTCCAATCACTTAATGTTTCATTGTGCCATATGGATATGAATTCTCCATTTACTTTTTTTGTTTCTGCTATCACTTTTTTTACTTCTTCAATTGCATTTTCAGGACTTAATTTTAAATAAGAATTCAACGTGCCGTCCATGACTGCAAATGGATGGATGGTTAGTGCCGTCTCTTTTTCATTTACTAAATCATAAAATTTATAAGGACAACATAGGCCAGATCTAAATCCAAGAGCATCAGCATAGCCCATCGTATAATCATCTGTAATACCTGCTTGTATAAGATTTCTGTAAGTATCGGGAAAGCGGAGCATTAAAAAATGTTGCCTGCTATTTACAACAATTTGATTAGTAATTTTTTCTAGTCTGCCTTTTTCTTTTATTATTTTTTTAGAATCACTATTTGATGCATAAGAAGGATGAATCCCTATTCCTGAATTTATTTTTAATTTTTTTATTAAAGATTGCATTTGCTGATTGTCGAATGGCAAGTTCTTGTCATTTGTAGCCCAATCACCAAGCAAGAAAAAATAGATTGGTTTTAAATTATATTTATCATGAAGCAACATTTGATATTCATACGTGTCGTATGGGTCTTTCTCTTTTCCTCTAAGAACATACAGTCTTTTTGTTACATCAGCCTTATCGGATTTTGATATAGCTCTAATATATCCTCCAATCGTTCTGGTTAAGCTCTTGCCCTGATAGGCGTATGCATTATCAATATCAATCGTTGGTAAATAAGAATATTCTTTTTCAGGAAAATTTATGTTTGGGAATGATTTCAGCAGTTCTTTTTTTATTTTTTCTGCCAAGATATTTACAACTGGCTTTAGCAAGTAGTTATTTTTGTAGGCAATAGAGTTTATTGCTGAAAAACGATTGTGGTTGTCAGGTAAAAAGGGTAGGTATTCTTCGTACCTCGTAGCCATTATAAAACAAAATGCAAATGGGTCTATAGTATTTATAAAATCACTATCAGACATATAGGTTAATGCATTTTGGTTTACGCCTTCAGAAAAAAGTAAATCTGCACTCGGGAAATGTAATTCATTATTGATTGACTTTATTGTATAGCTAAGTTTTGCGCCTGTGTAATTTTCGAAAGTTTGAGTATCAGAAGTAAAGCTTAGCTCTGCTCCAAGTATGGAATTAAAGATTAAATCAAAAGTATACTTGATTCTATTAGTTATTTGATGTGTGTAAATTAGGATCATAGCTTTTGAACGAATGTATCTAAGAAAAAGTATCAATAATTTCTTGGCATATAAAGTCAGCTGCGCGACCGTCACCAAATAAAGAAGGGAATGTCATCCCACTTTTTGATTTAAAATCAGAAAATGCTTGAAGAATCCTTATTTCATCAGCGTCTACTAATATAGCAGTTCCGCATTCTACTAACTCTATCCATTCTGTTTCAGACCTTAATATAATGCAAGGTTTTTGAAAGAAAAATGCTTCTTTTTGGACGCCACCCGAGTCTGTGCAAATTAACTTACAGTTTTTTTCTAGCACCATCATTTCAAAAAATGAAGCAGGGGGTATCAACAAGAAATTTGTATTAGAACGTATTGCAGAAAGGAGAGTAGTGTCTAAGTTGCTTTCAAGTATTTTACCCGTACGAGGGTGCATAGGCAGAACGATTTTGATATTATTTTCGACAGAAAATTTATTGAGGGCATTAAATATTGCGTTAATTCTTTCTGGAGAATCGGTGTTGTTGTTTCGATGAATAGTAGCTAATATGTAATTGCCGGTTTCTAAATTATATTTTTTTAGAATACCGGGTTTCTTTTCAGCTATTTGCGAAAAATATAGCGCATTGTCGTACATCACATCCCCGCAATGATATATGCGTGGATGGTCAGCAGATGGTTTTAAATTTGATTTTTCATTCCAGGTATTAAACCCTTCATCTATAAGATTATCTATGCCGGTTTTTGTAGGTGAAAACAGAAGAGTCGCGCATTGATCGCAAACAATTCTATTAATTTCTTCAGGCATGCTTTTGTTGAAAGACCGTAATCCAGCTTCTATGTGAATTATAGGAATTAGAAGTTTAGCTGCAGCAACTGCACCTGCCAAAGTTGAATTAGTATCTCCGTACAATACTACGCAGGCAGGATTTTCTTTGATTAATATTTCTTCAATCCCATTTATCATGGATGCGGTTTGTGCGGCATGAGATCCAGAGCCAACCTGTAAATTGTAATTTTCTTTTGGAATGCCCATTTCTTCAAAAAAGATGGAAGACATGTTGCTGTCATAATGCTGACCAGTATGGACTAGTATTTCAGTTATTTTTTTTGAGAAAGATGTTTGGATTGCTCGACTAATTGCGGCAGCTTTAATAAATTGTGGTCTGGCGCCTATTATGGTAACTATTTTAATCATTTGTGTGCAATGTAATGTGAAGAATAAAACCTACATCAATCCTTCATCAGCAAAACTAAAATATTCGGAATCTGTAATTATTAGGTGATCTAAAATTGGAATTTCCAAAAGTTGTCCGGCAGCTTTTAATTTTTTTGTAAGTGATAAATCTTGCTCACTAGGTTTTAAATTGCCCGATGGATGATTGTGGCAAAGAATAATGGAGCTAGCTAAATATTGCAGAGCAATTTTAAATACAATTTTCGGGTCCACTATAGTGCCAGATACTCCTCCTCTGCTGATGAATTCTTTTCGTATTACAGCATTAGAGCGATTTAACAATAGCACATGAAACTCTTCGTGAGGCAAATCTAAAAATACGGGATATAAAATTCTGTAAATATCATTACTTGATAAAATCTTTTCTCTTTTAGTTATCTCGGATTCTTTTCTTCTTCGACCAAGCTCTAGTGCTGCAACGATAGTGATTGCTTTTGCTTCTCCTATGCCATTAAATTTTTCTAGGTCCTTAACAGATAGTTTAGCGATTTCATTTAAGCTGTTTCCAAACTCACCAAGTATCCTTTTAGAAAGATCCACGGCAGTTTCTTTTTTGGATCCAGATCCAATTAATATCGCAATCAGCTCGGCATCAGTAAGTATGTGTCTTCCTTTAAGGATTAACTTCTCTCGTGGACGATCTTCTTCGGCCCAATTTTTAATAGTAAGAGATTTTAAGGATTCTTCCATTATTAACGAATGTAAATAAAAAAATCCCTCCAATTTTAATCGAAGGGATTTGAATATAGTTTAGAGAATGCTATTTAATAGCATTAACCATTTTAGTAAGTTTTGATTTTAAGTTAGCAGCCTTATTTTTATGAATTAAATTAGTTTTTGCTAACTTATCAAGTAAAGACGCTGCAGAAACTAATTGTTCAGTAGCAGATTTTTTATCTTTATTCACACGTAGTTTCTTCAATACTGTCTTTAGACCGTTTTTGCGAATTCGATTACGAGAGCGTTTTGATTCGCTAGCGCGAATGCGTTTTTTAGCTGATTTATGATTTGCCATTTTATTTAGTTATCTATTATTAAGGGTGGCAAAGATAAAAATATTTTCATAGTATAATCTATCAAAATACCTGAAAATACAGAAAGAAAGCCTTCATTTTAAAGCTCAATTTGCTTGTAGGCTATACTCTTTAATAACGTTATATAAAGTATCGCGCTCTGCAGGCACTCGGCCGTTCTGAGTAATCATTTCTACTATTTCTTCTGTCGACATAGATGGATTTTGGTCTTCAGCCCCTGCCATGGAGTAGATTTTAGTAGAATCATTGATAGTTCCATCTAAATCATCTACCCCAAATTGTAAGGATAGTTGAGCAGTATTTTTGCCGATCATTGGCCAATAAGCCTTTAAATGAGCGAAATTATCCATAAATATCCTTGAAATAGCATAGTTTCTTAAGTCTTCAATGACGCTTACTTCAGAGATATGTGACATTTGATTATTAGAATTTCGGTATTTAAGCGGAATGAAGCAATTAAAGCCTTGACTTTTATCCTGCAAGTTTCGTAATCGATTCATATGATCTATCCGATGCTCAAAAGATTCAATATGTCCATACAACATCGTAGCATTTGAATGAATACCCTGTAGGTGTGCTACTTCGTGTAATTCCAGCCATTGCTCCGATGTACATTTGTCTTCACAAATCTGTTTTCTTATAGTAGTATCAAATATTTCTGCACCTCCACCAGGGATTGAGCCTAAGCCACTTTCTTTTAATATTCTCATCCCTTCAGCATAAGATACTTTAGCTTTTCTAAACATATACTCCAATTCAACAGCAGTAAAGGCTTTAACATGTAAATCGGATCTATATTTTTTTATCTGCTTAATTAAATCTGCAAAATAATACAAGTCCATTTTTGGATGAACTCCTCCAACAATGTGAACCTCCGTAATATCTTGATCCATTTTTTTAACAGCATCTAGCATTTGTTCAGCAGTCATTTCCCAAGAATCGGAATCGCTTTTCTGTTTTAATAACCGAGAGTAGGAGCAAAATTTGCAATCAAAAACGCAAAGATTAGTCGGTTCTATATGTAAGTTGCGATTGAAAAATGTATAGTTCCCATTTTTATTTTCTCTTATAAAATTAGCTAGAGCTCCAACAAATGCTAATTCTCCTTCCTTATATAATACAATTCCCTCTTCAGATGAAATTCGACTTCCTGCTACAACTTTATGAGCTATTGATTGAAGAGAGGAAGGGGATTTTTCAATTATCGATAAAAGGGTATTCATAAAAAAAGTATTCAACAAATATAAAATAAAAAACCCCCTGAATATTCAGAGGGTTTTTTTTTAAGAATAAAAAAATTATTTACTGATAACAATTTGTTTAGTTACAACTCCTTCAGAAGTTTTTAATTTAATTAGATACATTCCTTCTGGTTTGTCAGTAAGATCCACTTCAACTCCGTTGCCGTATTTGATTGTGATTCTTTTTTCTAAAACAGCTTCACCAATTGCATTATAGATAATAATATCTGCAGTAGATACATTAGGAATAGAAGCATTAATGGTAAAAACTCCAGAGGATGGATTTGGAAAAACTGAAACTAAATCACTAAGATAGTTTTCCGAAATTCCAATACTGGTAGCGCCACAATTAGTAGCTGCAGAAGTAAGAAGCCCTGATCTAGTTGAAGTATTTAACGCTGCAACCATTCTGGTTTTTTGACCTGCGGTAAACATCACCATGCATTTGTCGTCCACATAATCCATGTAGTTTACGTGCATATCTCCATTTGGACCATTGCTACATGTTACTTTAGGAAATGTTGGGCAACCAAAATTTGAACCTTGCTGAGTTGGCGTATCAGCAACTTGGTCATCACCGCAATTCGCATCACCCCAAATATGTCTTAAATTAAAAAAGTGACCTAATTCGTGAACAGTAGTTCTTCCAAGTTCGAATGGTGCTGCACCGCAACCTCCAGACTGAACTAAATATTTATAATGACAAACAACTCCATCCGTAGCAGCAGATCCGCCCGGAAATTGTCCATATCCTAAAAGTGAACTACCAAGGTCGCAAACCCAAAGGTTTACAAATTTGTTTCTGTCCCAAACGTCCTTGCCTCCTTGAGCAGTGTACTTAACAGCATTGTTTGTGCTAAAGGAAGCAACAGTTGTAGAGGTACGAGTAATGCCATTTGAAGCAGCTCCAGTTGGATCTTTGGTAGCCATGCAGAATTGCATCTCACAATCAGCAGCCATTGGTTGAAAAACAGCAGGGCACTTTGTAGCAAAGTCAGCATTTTGCTTTCTAAAGTCTTTGTTCAAAGCAATAAGTGTTTGTGCAATACAATTATCTGAAACGTTTTCAGCTGCTCCATTATATACCACATGGAAAACAATAGGCATTGTAATAAGTGCTTGAGTTGACATGGCAGGATTGTTCTTCATGTAATGTTGCATTTCAATTTCAAGCTGTTCTCTGATAGATTTTAGAGCAGGATTTGCTTTCTCTTCCATAGCCTTATATTCCATGGAACCGCATCCTCTGTCTTTTTTTTCGCCTTCGCGGGCAGAAACTGTTTGCACAGCTAAGAGGGTTAACCCTGCAAGCATAATTGAGTGTAGTTGTTTTTTCATAGGTGATTTTTTTTGGATTTTTATTAAACCTAGTTAGTTCTGATTACCGTAAAGGTAATAATTATGATACAATAAACAAAATAAAAAAACATATTATTATTAATTCTGAGCAGTATGCTTGGGCTCTATTTTATTGATTTATAACTACTTTATTAAAGATATTAATATTTTCTAAATTCTACATAAAATGCGTTTTTGCTATCAATAATGAGTGAATTTAATTAATAGATATATATTAACCTTATTAATAACCTGCAATTATTCTTAGTATTCATATTTTCATTTCTAAACATTTGAGCTTTTTAAGAAACATTCAATTTTTATTAACACTATTCATTCTTTAAGGCTCATTAACTATCTTCGTCCTCTTTTACTTATTGCTATGAAATTTTCGCATTTACATGTCCATACTCAGTATTCTCTCCTTGATGGAGCATCGGGTATTTCTGCCCTTTATGAAAAGGCAGTAGAAGACAAGATGCCGGCACTTGCAATAACAGATCATGGAAACATGTATGGCGTTTTTAATTTTGTTGCTGAAGCTTCAAAACATAATACAAAGGAAAACCCCAATACGATAAAGCCAATTGTAGGTTGTGAATTTTATGTAGTTGCAGATAGATACAGAAAACAATTTACTAAAGAAGATAAAGACGTTCGTTGTCATCAATTGATGTTGGCAAAGAATGCTGAAGGATATGCCAATCTCGTAAAGCTGTGCTCTTTGGGATATGTGGATGGCATGTATGGTAAGTATCCTCGTATTGATAAAGAGCTAATATTAAAATATCACAAAGGGTTAATTGCAACAACCTGCTGTTTAGCAGCTGAAGTGCCTAGAGCCATATTAAATAAGAGTGAAGACGAAGCAGAGAAAATATTTAAGTGGTGGCTAGATCTTTTTGGTGAAGACTATTATATAGAGATTCAGCGCCACGGCATCCCTGAGCAAATTAAAGTGAATGAGGTTTTATTGCGTTTTGCAAAAAAACACAAGGTAAAAGTTATTGCTTCAAACGATACGCACTATGTAAATATTGAAGATTCAAATGCTCACGATATTTTACTATGCATCAATACGGGCGAAAAACAATCTACTCCCTCTGCAAAAGATTTTTCGGATGATAGTTTAAGCGCGAAAGGAAAAAGATTTGCGTTTTTTAACAATCAGTTTTTTCTGAAATCATCGGATGAGATGACGAAGCTTTTTAGCGATGTGCCTGAAGCAATTGATAATACCAATGAGATAGTGGATAAGGTGGAAGTGTTAAAACTGCAGCAGGATATCATGCTTCCTAATTTCCCGGTCCCTGAAAAGTTTCAAATTCATAACAAGGATGTGCGCTTGGACGATAAAACTATTTTAACTGCAGATACCCATAATCAATGGGAGTATTTAAAACACATCACCTTTGAAGGAGCTAAGAAACGATACAATGAAATAACTGCCGAAATTGAAGAGCGAATAAATTTTGAGCTGTTCACGATTAAAACAATGGGCTTTGCTGGATACTTTCTAATTGTATCCGATTTTATTAAAGCCGGACGTGACATTGGAGTTTATGTGGGGCCCGGCAGAGGATCAGCAGCAGGATCTGTAGTGGCATATTGTACAGGCATCACCAACATCGATCCAATTAAATACAATCTGCTCTTTGAGAGATTCCTGAATCCGGATAGAAAATCAATGCCCGATATCGATACGGATTTTGATGATGAGGGCAGACAAAAAGTATTGAATTATGTAGTAGAAAAGTATGGTAAGAATCAAGTAGCGCAAATTGTTACCTATGGCACCATGGCAGCTAAGATGAGCATCAAAGATGTATCGCGCGTTCTTGACCTTCCTTTAAATGAAGCAAACCTGCTAGCTAAGTTTGTACCTGAACGTCCAGGAATAAAATTAAAGAGAGTGCTTCAAGCTCCACTAACTGGCGTAGGAAGTTTAGTTGATAAAGACAAAGAAAATTTAAATTCCGATGAAATAGAATCAGTAAAAAAGCTGAGAGAAATTTATAAAGGCAATAATCTACAAGCAAACGTTTTAAAAGAAGCGGTTATTTTAGAAGGTTCAGTGCGTGGAACAGGTGTGCATGCTGCGGGAATCATTATTGCCCCAAAAGATATTTCGGATATTATTCCCATAGCAACCGCAAAAGGGAGTGACCTATACGTAACACAGTTTGAAGGTACTGTTGTGGAATCTGCAGGAGTACTGAAGATGGACTTTTTAGGACTTAAAACGCTCACTATCATGCGTGATACGCTTAAGCTGATTAAAGATAATCACGGAGTAGTCATTGACTTAGATACCATCCCTTTGGATGATCCAAAAACTTTTGAGCTTTATCAGCGTGGTGAGACAAACGGGACATTTCAGTTTGAATCGCCTGGTATGCAAAAGCATTTAAAAGATTTAAAGCCCGATCAGTTTGGGGATTTGATTGCGATGAACGCTTTGTATAGACCGGGGCCTATTCAACATATTCCCAACTACATTGCCAGAAAGCATGGGCGAGAAAAAATTTCATATCCACTTCCTGAGATGGAAGAGATATTAAAAGAAACATATGGCGTAACCGTATATCAAGAGCAGGTGATGTTGCTTTCCCAGAGGCTGGCAGATTTTACAAAAGGAGATGCCGATGTACTGCGAAAGGCCATGGGTAAAAAACAAAAGGCAGTTCTTGATAAAATGAAGAGCAAGTTTATTGAAGGAGCTTCAAAAAAAGGATTTCCGGAAGATAAGTTGGAAAATATTTGGACAATTTGGGAAACATTTGCACAATACGCATTCAACAAATCTCACTCTACTTGTTATGCCTTAGTAGCTTTTCAAACTGCTTATCTAAAAACACATTATCCAGCCGAATTCATGGCCTGTGTGCTGACACATTCTTTATCAAATATTGATAAGATTACTTTTTTTATGGAAGAATCTCGAAGAATGGGAATGCCGGTTTTAGGTCCTGATGTGAACGAATCAAAATACCAGTTTTCGGTAAATAAAAGAGGGGAAATACGATTTGGGCTAGGTGCTGTAAAGGGAGTTGGCGAGGCAGCTGTTAGCTCAATCATAGAGGAAAGAGACAAGAATGGTCCCTTCATCGATGCGCTGGATTTTGTAAAACGTGTAAACTTAAGAGCGGCAAATAAAAAAACTTTTGAAGGCATGGTTTACTCTGGAGCATTTGATTCTTTTGGATTGCATCGTGGTACTTATCTTACTCCAGGAAAAGATGGAATCGCGTTTTTGGAATTATTATTGAAGTGGGGCTCTCGAGTGCAAGAAGCAAAATTATCTGCACATGCATCTCTGTTTGGCGATTCGGTAGATGGAGAAATTCCTGAGCCTGCTATTCCAGAAATAGAACCTTGGGGAAACCTTGAACAACTAAAACACGAAAGAGAAGTAGTTGGGTTTTATGTGTCAGGTCATCCGCTAGACAACTTCCGAATAGAGATGGAAACCTTTAGTAAAAATAAACTTTCGGAGCTGCGAGATATGGACAAGCTAAAGGATAAAGAGTTTTCTTTTGGAGGTATGATTTCCATGGTTAACCACCGCATTTCAAAAACAGGGAAACCTTTTGGAAACTTTACTATCGAAGATTATGGCGACTCGCATGAGTTTGTGCTTTTTGGAGAGGATTATGTCAAACATAAATTACACATGGCGATCGGGTATTTTGTTCATATAAAAGGCAGAGTTCAGGCAAGGTGGACTCAATCTGACATGCTTGAATTTAAGGTTTCCAACATGCAGCTGCTTTCTGAAATGAGAGAGAAAATGCTGAAGTCTATCACATTAAATGTGCCGCTTCAAGATATTTCGGAATCATTTATCAATAATTTAAATGAACTTGTAAAGGATAATACCAAAGAAAAGGAAGGTACTTGCTATTTGAAAATTAATGTAATGGATTCGGAAGATGGCATAGCGCTTTTGCTTCCTTCGAGGAAAGTTCGAATTAATCCAGACAACTCATTTTTAAATACGGTACAGAATATGCCAAATGTTACCTATAAGCTAAATTAAAGGACAGATTGTCTGAGAATATATTCTGGCAAAATTATTGAACTCACATCAGAAATATTAAATTTGTATAATCATTTTTAATCGCACTAAACAAACTAAAACATATAAATTATGGCAATAGAAATCACAGATGCAAACTTTAACGACTTAGTTCTTAAAGCAGACAAACCGGTACTAGTTGACTTTTGGGCAGAATGGTGTGGCCCTTGCCGCATGGTGGGACCTGTAGTGGAAGAGCTTTCAAAAGAATATGATGGCAAAGCTATTATTGGAAAACTTAATGTTGACAATAACCCAGAAGTAGCAATGAAATTTGGTATCCGAAATATTCCTACGCTTTTATTTTTTAAAGGTGGAGAAATAGTAGATCGTCAGGTAGGAGCTGCTTCAAAATCTGCTCTTGAAGCAAAGCTGAATTCTCAGCTTTAATCTTTCATTAACTTTTTTGATAATACGAGATAAGAATAATTATCGTTCTTATTTCGTATTTTCGTTTTAAGGTTTCTCATTTTGCACTATGGCATTAGATCAACAAAAACTACAGCATTTATCACATCTTGAGCTATTAGCAAAGCAAGTGGTTGAGGGTTTTATTACCGGATTGCACAAGAGTCCGTTCCATGGATTTTCGGTAGAATTTGCTGAGCATCGTATTTATAATTCTGGCGAGCCTACCAGGCACATTGATTGGAAGTTATTTGGAAAGACAGATAAACTTTTTGTAAAACGATTTGAAGAGGAAACAAATTTACGATGTCAGTTGGTGATAGATTCTTCTTCTTCTATGAACTTTCCGGAGATTTCTAAACCTGCTACAAAGGGTGAAGGGAACGAAAATAAATTATCATTTTCTATTCATGCTGCTGCTGCGCTTACCTATTTATTAAAAAGACAGCGTGATGCTGTTGGGCTTACTATTTTTTCGGATTCCGTTGAATTAAACACACAGGCAAAATCCAGCTTAACGCATCAGCGAATGATTTTTGTTGAGTTAGAAAAATTGTTGGATGGACAAAAACTAGTTTCTCAGAAAAAAACATCTGCCACCGAGGCATTACACGAAATAGCGGAATCTATCCATAAACGATCGCTAGTGATTATTTTCAGCGATATGTTAGAAACGGGAAAGAAAGCGGAGGAGTTGTTTTCTGCTTTGCAGCATTTGCGTCATAACAAGCACGAAGTAATTTTATTTCACGTAGTGGATAAAAGTAAAGAACTTGATTTTGAATTTGAAAATCGACCATACCATTTTATTGATATGGAATCTGGCGAAAGCGTGAAGTTACAACCTAGCGAAATAAAAGAATCCTATAAAAGTGCGGTGGCCTCGTATAAAAAAGAGCTTATGTTGCACTGTGCTCAATATCGAATTGATTTTGTAGAGGCGGATATCAAGGAAGGATTTAAGCAAGTACTAATGCCTTACTTGATAAAAAGATCAAAGATGAAGTAAAGAGAATTAGATTTTCTTTACAAAAAGCTGAGCTGCTTCGAAACGTCTAACTATTATTTTCTCACTCTTTTCAATGTAACCTGTTTCTGCCGTAGCATCGTAAATACTTCCATCAATTTCTACTTTTCCGGATGGACGTAAGATGGTATATGCTATGCCCTCTTTTCCTATTAATAATTTTTCTTTTAAATCAACACCTACATATCCGTCATTACTTGAAATAGTAGATTGTACAGACACGCGACTGAAAAACGAAGACTTAATAAATCTTCCCCATAAATAAAAAGATAAACCTATGGAAAGTACCATTGCGCCAATGACTAAGAAGAGAGCATTTACAAAAGCATTTCCGTCAGGGAGATTTACTGGAAAATCTGTCGGTACACTTTTTACAAGTGAAAGTGAAAGTCCAAGTACGATAAATAATATTCCACCAACACCGGCAATTCCAAATCCAGGAATAACAAATACTTCTATGCCAAGTAATATTAATCCGATAAAGAAGAGCAGTATTTCCCAGTTTTCTGCTAGTCCGCCCAGATAATGTGGAGCAAAGTAGAGTAATGCAGCAACGATGGAAGCAGCAATTGGAAAGATGGTGCCGGGTGCTTGAAATTCATAATAAATTCCTCCCATGATAATCATAATAAGTATACCGCTAATAACAGGATTTATCAACCAATCGATGATGGAGCCAACGTTAGATATTTTATATTCTGAAATGGTATAGTTCTCTACCTTGGCAAGTTTTAGAACTTCGGCAACTGAGTTTGCTTCCCCTTCGCAATAATTATTTTTAATTGCTTCGCTGGTCGTAAACGTAAGAACTTTGCCCGAATCATTCACGCCTTGAATGTAAGCTCGTGGGTCGTTCATGGCTTCAGCAATTTTAGGATCACGACCACTTTTCTCTGCGGTGGAGCGTAACATCGAACGCATATAGCTCTGGTATTTTTCTGGGGTAGGAGTTCCGTTTTGATCTACAACAGTTGCTGCGCCAATGTTTGCACCCGGTGCCATGTAGATGCTGTCGCAAGCAATGGAAATTAATGCACCTGCCGAAGCAGCATTGTTATCGATGAAGCCAAAGACAGGAATTTTTTGATTTAGAATTAATGTTCTCATTTTATCGGCCGCATCAACAGCTCCACCGTATGTATTGATGTGCAGAATAATGTAGTCGGATTTATTTTTTTCTGCTTCGGCAAAACCTTCTTCGATGTGGCGTAAGGAAGCAGGCCCTATTTCTTCCTTAATGGGAAGGACATATACAATATTTTTTTTCTCGTTTTTTTCAGGAGCAGAGGCTGTTTGAGCAAATAGGTTGGCAGAAATTCCAGCCAAGAAAACGAAAGTAACCGCGAATTTGTATTTCATAAAGTAAAGGTAATGAATAACTATCTTCTCTTTAGTTTGGAAGATGCGCTAAATGATTTTTTCACAGCAGATAATAAGGGAGCATGTATTGCGTGGTTCGAGGCAATAATTTCTTTACCGAATAACCAGTTTTCTTTTCCGTTGAAATCTGATATTTTTCCTCCTGCTTCTTTAACTATTAATGCACCGGCTGCTACATCCCAAGGACTAAGACTGTATTCGTAAAAAGCATCAAACCTGCCGCAAGCAGTATAGGCTAAATCTACAGCTGCTGATCCTAATCTTCTCAAGCCACGGGTTTCAAACATTAAATGCCTAAACAATTTTATGTACTCGTCCATTTTTGAATAATCATAGGTTGGAAAGCCGGTAGCGAGCAAAGAGTCTTTTAGTTTTTTTGTACCACTAACAGAAATTCTTTTTTTATTCAGATAAGCACCTCCATTTTTAGTGGCGTAGAACAGTTCTTTCAGATTTGGCTCGTAGATTACCCCAACTAATGGGTGCAATGTTTTAGTTTTTGGATCTTGTTCGTACAATGCAATGCTAATGCAATAGCTGGGTAAGCCGTGAATGAAATTAGTTGTTCCGTCCAATGGATCGATTATCCAAGTATATTTTTTCTTTTCGGAAGAAATAGTTTCCTCTTCAGTAATGAATCCCGCTTCGGGTAAAATACGCTGCAGGCCCTTCACTAATCTTTTTTCGGATTCTTTATCTACATAAGTAACGAAGCTGTTTTTGCTTTTAGTTTCTACCTGCGAAGAGATAAGTTTTTTACGCTGTGCTAAAATAAAGCTAGATGTTTCAATAGACAACTCACAAACGCTAGCGCAGATTTTTTTTAGATTAAGTGGCATTTTTCTTGTGGAGGTTTCTGAAGTACAGGATGCCGATTATTCCAAGAAGCACTAAAACAAAAGAAATAACTTCAGCTTGTGTTACGTGCTTGCCAAATAATAAAAATGTATTGTTAATGCGAATTTTTTCAATGAAAAATCGCTCAACGCCATTTAAGATTAGGTAAATAGAAAAGAGCACTCCGGGAATGGTTATTCGTTTCCGTAATGACCAAAGCAGAAAAAATAAAGCTATGCACGCAGCAGCTTCATACAATGGAGTAGGGAACACTGGATTTTCTAGAACCGAACAAAATTTTCCCTGACAATTCTCCATTGGTATACCAACATTATTTACATTATGAGGGTAGGGGTAACTCCATGCCCAGTCCGGAAAAATAAACCAGGATGGCTTTTCCGCTAAGTTGTTAATTCCCCAATCTCCATCACCTGCTACTTGGCAGCCCAGGCGACCTGTTCCATAGGCAAGCATTAAGGAGGGGGCGCAGGCGTCAATTAAATGGGTTATAGTAATATTATTTTTTATTGCATAATACACTACGGCAATACTGGCAACGATTAAGCCTCCGTACATGGTTAATCCGCTGAAGGAAATTAGACTTCCAATGGGATCGCGTAAAAACTCATCAAAATTTTCTAGGTTATGAAATATTTTTGCGCCAATAATCCCTGCAACGGCAGCAATCAAGGTCATGTTTGGCACATGCTGAAAAGGGCGAACATTTTCAGTAACCCAGATTGGTTTTTCAAGCTGCGCCTTTTTCATTTCTCTATAGCGCATCCAGCCCAATAAGACAGCACCGGTAAGTCCGCCAAGAAAATTTCCTTCTAAGGATAGAATGAAGCCTTGCGTATCTCCAGTAAATGCAGAAAAATTAAAAGCAATATATACAATTTTATAAAAAAGTACAAAACCAAAAAAGGCAGATGTGCCAATTTCAGAAGTCGTAGGTGCTTCGCCTTTTAAAAACTTTTTTTCACTGGAAGAAATTAAGCCATCGTCTTCTTTTCTCTTTAACTCCTTGGAGAAAAAATGTGCAGCCAGTAAAAATGAAATTGCAACTAGAACTCCAAAGCTTTGAAAGATTTGTAAAAATCCCAGCTCCACACCAAAAAGATCTTTAAATAAGTAGAATAGATTTGGGTACATAGTTTTTTTTTAGTCTTTAGTTTTTAGTCGTTAGTTCCTAGTACTTAATCTTTAGTTTTAAGTATTTAGTTTTTGTTGTTTCTATTACCTATTACCTTATTTCTATTCCCTATTAACTAATTCATCAAAATTAGAAGAAACAGTATTGTCGTTATTTAGTTCAACTAGTTTTAATTGAATTGGTTTGTTGATAGCAACAGGATCAAACACAGCTTTTACCTTTATGTAATTTTCTGTGAAGCCATACATAAAACCTTCTTTGTTTTCTTTTTCAAATAATACAGTTTTTGTAAGTCCAATATTTTGCGCGTAAAAGTTGGCTTGCTTTACAGCCGAGAGGTTTCTTAATACTCGATTTCTTTTTTTACGTTCTTCAATGGGAACTACAGGCTTTATTAAAATGGCTTCTGTATTGTCTCGCTCTGAATAAGTAAATACATGGAGATATGAAACATCCAGCGAATCAATAAAATTAAAAGTCTCTAAAAAACCTCCTTCTGTTTCGCTGGGGAAACCTATAATTACATCTACGCCAATACAACAATTCGGCATTAGCGATTTTATTTTTTCAACTCGATCTTTGTACAACTTGCTTTTATAACGCCTTTTCATGAGGCCGAGTATTTTGTCAGAGCCAGATTGAAGAGGAATGTGAAAATGCGGAACAAACTTTTTTGAAGTTGCAACAAACTCAATAATTTCATCTGTCAGTAAGTTTGGCTCTATGGAAGAAATTCGAAATCGAACATCAAAATTTATTACATCCAGTTTTTTTATTAGGTCTAAGAACCCTAGCGGCTGCTTCCCTTCTTCCTTTTCCCTTTTGCCATCTTCCTTCTCTTCACCCTCTGCCTTCTTCCCTTCACCCTCTGCCTTCTGCCCTCTGCCTTCTTCCTTGGATATAAAATCCCCAATATTTACTCCCGTCAAAATTATTTCCTTCACCCCTTGTGCTGCTAATTTCTCTGCATTATAAACAACGTTTTCAATACTATCACTTCTGCTAACACCCCTAGCCATAGGAATAGTACAATAGGTACAAGTATAATCGCAACCATCCTGCACTTTTAAAAAAGATCTGGTTCGGTCATCCGATGAAAAAGCGCTGTTAAAGGAATCGATCTCTTCGATGGCGCAGGAATGAATTTCAGCCTTCGCTTTTTTCTTTCCTTCTTTTATAAAGTTGAGTACGTTAAATTTTTCAGAAGCGCCTATCACTAAATCCACCCCTTCCATGGTGGCAATTTCATCCGGCTTAAGTTGAGCATAGCATCCTGTAATTACTACAAATGCTTCGGGTGAGTTACGTAATGCTCCGCGAACTATGCGTCTGCATTCCCGGTTTGCATCTTCTGTAACAGAACAGGTATTTATTACATATACATCGGCAGCATCTTCAAACTTTGTTTTAGAATATCCTCCCAGCTCAAACTGGCGTGCCAAGGTAGAGGTTTCGGCAAAGTTTAACTTGCAGCCAAGGGTATGAAAGGCTACTGTTTTGGAGGTATTCATGATGAACCGCAAAGATAACATATGTTAATAAACTTGTTTATCATTCCTTTTCTAATAGGGTGTTTGTAGAGAATTGTTTTCCTAACATTGCTTTTACAGATGAAAAAACAATTCTTATTTAAGCTGGCTTTATATTGCCTTCCTGCCCGCCATACGTTAAAACTATTGTTGGTAGGCGGGTTGCCTATTGCCATTTGTCTATTGGTTATTTCTTGCGGTTCTTCCGAAGAAAACTCAGACAAAAAATTCTTTCGCTATAACGAATCTGGCGAAATCACCTCGCTGGACCCTGCTTCGGCAAAGCGTACCGAAAATATTTGGGCAGTTAACCAAATGTTTAATGGCTTGGTGCAATTGGACGATAATTTAGAAGTTATCCCTTGCATCGCTAAAAGCTGGGAAATTCTAGATAGTGGCAGAACCTATACATTTCACCTGCGCAACGATGTGTATTTTCATAACCATCCATTATTTCCAAACGGAAAGGGCAGAAGGGTAGTGGCACAGGATTTTGTGCTTTCGCTTTTCCGTCTAATGGACATGGATGAGGAGCAAAGTGCCAAATATCTTTTCTCGAACGTGGCACGTGACGACCGTAGTTTTAACTTGGGTTTTATAGCTCCTGACGACACCACTTTTATTATTTATCTTGCTGAGCCATTTCCTCCTTTTATGAATATTCTTACCATGCAATATTGTTCTGTTATTCCGAACGAAATTGCAGAACATTTTGGTCCCGACTTCAGAACAAACCCTGTTGGAACGGGTCCCTTTGTCTATAAAGCATGGGAAGAGGGCGTGCGATTGGTGCTTGTTAAAAATGAAAACTATTTTGAGAAAGATGGAGACAACCGCTTGCCTTATTTAGATGGCATCACAGTAAATTTTATCAAAGACAAACAAAATGCATTTATTGATTTTGAAAAAGGCGATGCCGATATGCTCTCTGGAGCCGACATGGTAAACATTGATTTGATTACCGAAAAAAATGGAAAGCTGAAAGTAGAATATGAAGGAAAGTTTAACATGCAAACAGGCCCTTACCTGAAAACAGATTACTTAGGATTTTTAGTAGATGCCGATTCGGCAATAGTTAAAAAGAGCCCACTGCGTAAAAAAGAAGTGCGTGAAGCTATAGGATACGCTATTGATAGAGAGAAAATTATACAGCACTTGCGTAACAGCATTGGCTCTCCTGCAACGCAAGGATTTGTTCCAAAGGGAATGCCTTCATTTAATCCAGCAATGGAAGGCTTTTCATATGATCCTGAAAAATCCAGAGCACTGTTAATTAAAGCCGGATATCCTGGAGGAAAAGGCATTGAAGAGATAACGCTTCACATCACGGAGCAATATTTGGATTTAAGTCAGTTTATTGAACACCAGCTGGAAGAAGTTGGAATACCAGTAAAAATTTATTTGAACCGCCCTATTGTACAAATAGAAATAATTGCCAACGCGCAGATAAACTTTTTCAGAAAATCATGGGTAGCAGATTATGCCGATGCGGAGAATTTCTTTTCTTGCTTTTACAGCAAAAACTTTTCACCCAAAGGACCTAACTACACACACTTTAAAAATAAGGAGTTTGATGCGCTGTTTGAAAAATCTTTAAAAACATCTGACAATGCAGAGCGCAAGGCCATCTATCAATCTATGGATAAAATATTAATTGTCGAAGCTCCCATGGTTCCGTTGTTTTACGACCAGGTGTTTAGATTAGTACACAAAAACATCTCAGATTTTTCTTTAAACTCGATGAATCTTTTGAACTTGAAGCGGGTGAAGAAAAGGTAGTCCTAAATTTTATTTCTTTCTGTACTTTGCTTTAGGCTCCGATACAATCGATAGTTTTGATTTTGGGTTTTGACGCGTGTCCCAGAAACTAATTAATTCAACTCGTTTAGCAGATTCTATAACTTGATAAAGCATTAGATTTTGTTTCGTTACCAATACCTCATAAATATTTTCTTTATCTGAGCCCCTAAATAAATATGGGTTTTGTGTCAGCAGGAAAACAACATCTTCGGTACGGCTAATAAGTCGGATTATTTCTTTGGAAGTCCAGTGCTCCTGGAGGTATTCAATAATCTTGTCAAAGGTAGTTTCTGCTTCCAGAGACCAGATTACTTTGTAAGCCATTTCGCATATTTTTTCATTACTTCTTTATGCGTTTTTCCTTCGCCCTGAGCCAACTGATGCCTAGCGCGTTTTATAGAATCCTTTTGTTCTTTGCTAAGCTCATCCCACAAATCAGTTTTATAGCCTGTTAAAATAGCCTTTACCTGTTTGAGGATAGATTCGCTCTTTACATTTAAAAGTGCCTTGGCAATTGCTATTTTTTCTGCTTGAATATTCATTGTATCGCGGTTTGGTTTACTTTCCTAACAAATATAAAAAGAATTTCAGTATTTAAAGACTCTCGTTCAGTCCGACCTGCCTGTACATCTTTTGAATTTGAAGAGGTGAAGAAGAGTTAGTAGGTAATTTGCAAATCTTCCGATTACATAAATAAAAAAAAGCCCTCCAGACTAGGACAGATTTTCTTAAATTAAAAAGCAACTTATCTACTCAAATACAGATTCCTTTCACTATATACCTTCTGGAAAAATTCATCTTCTAAGTCGTCAATGAAATAAATAGCTTCGCCTGTAGATTTCATTTCGGGGCCCAGCTCTTTATTTACATCCAGGAATTTATTGAAAGAGAACACGGGCACTTTAATAGCGTAACCATGTTTTTTAGGGTGGAATTTAAAGTCTTTAACTTTTTTAACTCCCAGCATAACTTTTGTTGCGTAGTTAATGTATGGCTCATCGTAGGCTTTAGCTATAAAAGGCATGGAGCGAGAAGCGCGTGGGTTTGCTTCGATGACGTAAACTTCTTCATCTTTAATAGCAAACTGAATATTCAATAAGCCTTTTGTCTTTAATGCGATTGCTATCTTTTTGGTGTAGTCCTCAAGCTTTTTAATCACTTTATCGCTTAAATCAAATGGAGGTAAAACTGCATTTGAATCGCCTGAGTGAATGCCCGCAGGTTCGATATGCTCCATGATGCCCATGATGTAGTTCTCTTTTCCATCACAAATTGAATCGGTCTCTGCTTCAATGGCACGTTCTAAGAAATGATCGAGCAGAATTTTGTTTCCGGGAATATCGTTTAATATTTTTACGATGTGCTGCTCCAGCTCCTGTTCGTTAATTACAATCTTCATGCTTTGTCCGCCAAGCACATAAGAAGGGCGCACTAAAAGCGGGAAGCCTAGTTCGCGAGAAATTTGTACGGCCTGTTCTGCATCTTCGGCAACACCAAATTTTGGGTAAGGAATTTTTAATTCGCTCAACAATTTTGAAAAGCTTCCTCGATCTTCTGCAAGGTCGATGCTCTTGAAATCGGTACCAATAATTTTTATTCCGTATTTGACCATTTTCTCTGCTAGCTTCAGCGCAGTTTGTCCGCCAAGCTGAACAATAACACCTTCGGGTTTTTCGTGTTGAATGATTTCATACACGTGTTCCCAGAATACAGGTTCAAAATATAATTTATCGGCAATGTCAAAATCGGTAGAAACAGTTTCGGGATTGCAGTTAATCATAATGGTTTCGTAACCACATTCTTTTGCTGCTAACACTCCATGAACGCAGGAGTAATCAAACTCAATTCCTTGTCCGATACGGTTTGGACCCGAGCCAAGTATAACAACTTTCTTTTTATTTGAAACGATGGACTCGTTTTCTTCTTCAAAGGTAGAGTAGTAGTAGGGAGTTTTTGCTTCAAACTCTGCGGCACAGGTATCCACCATTTTGTATACCCTGTTAATATTCATCTCTTTTCTTTTCTTGTAAACTTCACTCTCTAAACAATTTAATAAGTGTGCAATTTGTCTATCGGCATATCCTTTTTGTTTCGCATCAAGCATTAACTCTCTAGGAATTTTTGCCAATGTATATTTTTCTATTTCACGTTCAATGGCAATAAGTTCTTCGATTTGATTTAAGAACCAAGGATCTACTTTAGTAAGGTTATGAATTGTTTTGAAAGGAATGCCCATCTTAAACGCATCGTAGATATGGAAAAGTCTGTTCCACAATGGCTTCTCAAGATTAGCAAGCAAAGTTTTTTGATCGGAAGTTTCTCTTCCATCAGCACCTAGTCCGTTTCGCTTTATTTCCAAGCTCTGACAAGCTTTTTGTAAAGCCTCCTGAAAATTTCTTCCAATACCCATGGATTCGCCTACAGATTTCATCTGCAATCCCAAGTGCCTATCTGTTCCTTGGAATTTATCAAAGTTCCAGCGTGGTACTTTTACTATTACATAATCAATGGTAGGTTCAAAAAATGCAGAAGTAGATTTAGTAATTTGATTTTTTAATTCATCTAAGTGATAGCCTAGCGCAAGCTTAGCAGCAATTTTTGCAATAGGATATCCTGTTGCTTTGGATGCAAGTGCTGATGAGCGCGACATGCGAGGGTTTATCTCAATTACAATTAGCTCTTCTTCGTTGTTGGGATTTACAGAAAACTGAATGTTACACCCCCCAGCAAAGTGCCCAATGCCATTCATACATTTAATGGCTGCATTGCGCATACGTTGATATACAGTATCAGAAAGCGTCATAGCTGGAGCAACAGTAACCGAATCACCAGTATGAACTCCCATGGGATCAAAATTTTCAATGGAGCAAATAATTACAACGTTATCGTTAGCATCGCGTAAAATCTCTAACTCATACTCTTTCCAGCCCATGATGCTTTTCTCGATTAACACTTCATGTGTTGGAGAAGCGTGTAAGCCTCTATTTAATGCTGCATCAAACTCCTCTTTAGTATTTACAAAGCCACCACCTGTTCCACCCAGTGTAAAGGAAGGACGAATGACCAATGGAAATCCAATTTCTTGCGCTATTTCTTTTCCTTCCAAAAATGATGTTGCAGTTTTTCCTTTGCAAACCCCCATGCCCAATTGAAGCATGCGCAATCTGAATTTTTCACGGTCTTCGGTAGTATTAATGGCATCTACGTTTACGCCAATCATTTTTACTTTATTCTTTTTCCAGATTCCTGCTTTTTCACATTCCAAAGCAAGGTTAAGAGCAGTTTGCCCGCCCATAGTTGGCAGCACTGCATCAATTTTATGTTTCTTAAGAATTTCTTCAATCGATTTTTTAGTAAGCGGCTTCAAATAAATATTATCGGCAATAACCTTGTCGGTCATGATGGTAGCCGGATTAGAATTGATAAGTGTTACTTCAATTCCTTCTTCTTTTAATGAACGGGATGCTTGTGAACCTGCGTAATCAAATTCGCAGGCTTGTCCGATAATGATAGGTCCAGAGCCAATGATGAGTACGGATTTAATGGATTTGTCTTTTGGCATTTTTGATTACAAATTAAAGGTTAGAACAATAAATTTTATCGGTTGCAAATTTATCTAAATACGTCTCTGAAATACCCTATATGAGACTGAAATGACTAAAACATTTTCACATTTTGTTGACAATTTCGGAAGGTCATATTTTCAATAAAATTCTATTATTTTGAAATTGTTATTTTTGCTTGTATCAAAACCGAAATATTTACTTAAAACATCTCAGAAATGATTAAATTAAAACAAATTGTGCTATTTACAGCTATTGTAATAGGCATTACTACCTCAACCGTAAATGCTCAACTTAAAACTCCAGCACCAAGCCCTACTCAAACATTGGAGCAGGATTTTGGTCTTTCAACAGTTAAAGTAAATTATTCTCGTCCGGGTGCAAAGGGACGTGTTGTTTATGGAAATTTGGTTCCATTTGGAAAAGTTTGGCGCACTGGTGCTAATTCTTCAACAAAAGTAACTTTTGGAGATGATGTAAAAATTGAAGAAAAGGATTTGAAAGCTGGTACTTATGCATTATATACCATTCCAAACAAAGAAAGTTGGGATGTGATGTTTTACAGCGATCTTACCTTAGGTGGAAACGTTTCGGATTATAAAGCTGAAAAAGAAGTGCTAAAAGTTACTGTAAAGCCTACTGCAATTTGCAATAAGGTGGAGACATTTACTATTAACATGGTTGATATTACAAATACATCTGCAAACTTTATTATTGTTTGGGAGCAAACTCGTGTAGTGTTAAAAGTTACTACCGATGTTGATGCTACTATTATGAAAAATATCGAGTCATCAGTATTAAAAGATAATCGTCCATACTTTGCAGCTGCACGTTATTATTATGAAAATGACAAAGACCAAAACTTAGCATTGGAGTGGGTGACTAAAGCATTGGAAGCTAGTCCTAAAGCATATTGGATAGCTCACCAAAAAGCAAAAATTCAGTTGAAGCTTAAAGATTACAAAGGTGCTGTTGCAACTGCAGAGCAATCAAAAGCATTGGCGCAAGCTGATCAAGCAGATGAGTATGTTAAAATGAATGATGAGCTAATTGCGGAAGCAAAGAAAGGGAAATAATATTTTTAATGATTACTAAAAAAGGCTCTCCGCCCGAATTTCGGGAGAGGGTCTTTTTTATTTGGATTGATTTAGGCTGCTAGAAAATTGCTGGAAGATTAATGAAAACAACATTACCAGTAAACACCCAATTACATTTAACCATAGAAAAGCTGTTAAATCATATTGCCAAGCAACCACTACAAAACATTCTGCAACTAGCGCTGCATAGAATACAGCGTTGCCTTTAACATTTTTTAAGTAAAATGCTGTGACAAAAATTCCAAGTATTGTTCCATAAAAAAGAGAGCCTAATATATTTACTGCTTCAATTAAGTTACCTAACCTGCCGGCATATAAGGCAGCAACCATACAGAATATTCCCCAGCCAAATGTTGACCAACGAGATACTTTTAAGTATTCGCCCCTTTCTGTGTCTTTGTAGATTAATCTTTTGTATAAATCAATCACCGTTGTGGAGGCTAGTGAATTTAATCCACTTGCCATTGAGCCCATGGAGGCAAGAAAAATAATTGCAATGAGCAATCCTGCTAATCCAACCGGCAAATGGTGTGTGACGAAATTCAGGAATATGTAATTGTTGTCGTTGATGTCTGCACCGGGGTCGTTGAGTTTAATGAGATTGGTGACGGCAATTCTTTTTTCTGATGCTTTATGTTCTGTTTCTTTTAGTCCTGCAATTGCTACTGTAAGCGCTAGCTCATCGTTATTTTTTCTGGCATCAATAAATTTTTCTGCTTGAATCTTTTTTTCTTCATTTATAAAATGGTAGTCGGACTGAAGTATTTTTATTTCTTCTTTGTACTGGCTATTTTCTAATTTGATAATTTCTACAGGGTTAAAAAACACGGGCGACTGAAAAAAAAGATAAAACACAAATACCAGCGTGCCAATAAGTAAAATAAAAAACTGCATGGGAATTTTCACTAAGCCATTCATGATAAGTCCTAGTCTGCTTTGATCAACAGAACTTCCGGTTAAGTAACGACCTACTTGTGATTGATCGGTTCCGAAATAGGAAAGTTGCAGAAAAAAACCTCCAATAATTCCAGACCAAATATTGTATTTGTTGCTGAGATCAAACGTAGTATCAATAGCATTTAATTTTCCCATGGTTCCTGCTAAACTAATGGCATCGGCAAACCCTATATTTTGAGGAAGCAGATGTATTATCATAAATGCAGAAACAATTAACCCAGAAAAAATAATTATCATTTGTAGCAGCTGCGTATGCGATACTGCTTTGGTTCCTCCGTAGACAGTATAAAGCATTACTGCGCAGCCAATAAAAATGGTGGTATAGGTAATATCAATGCCAAGGATTGCTGTAAGAACTAAAGAAGGCGCGTAAATGCTGATGCCGTTTGATACACCACGTTGAAGCAGAAATAGAAAAGCTGTAAGAGAGCGCGTTTTTAAGTCGAAACGTTTTTCTAGAAATTCATAAGCAGTATACACGTTTAGTTTATGAAACATGGGAACAAACGTGATGCAGAGCACAATCATTGCTAATGGAAGGCCAAAATAAAATTGTACAAATCGTAGTCCATCGGTATAGCCTAAGCCGGGAGCAGAAAGAAATGTAATGGCGCTAGCTTGTGTAGCCATGACCGATAGCATAATATGATACCAAGGGAGTTGCCTGCTTGCTAGTAAGTAGTCGTCTAAATTTTTTGTCTTGCGGCTCTTCCAAATACCATAGCTGACAATGCTTGTTAAGGTGACTATCAGAACAATCCAGTCGACTTGCTTCATTTAAATGATTCTGTTAGAAAATAATAAAACAAAATCTGAATAATCAGGAATGCGACTACTCCTAAATATTTCAGATTCCAACCGGAATTATTCTCGGGAGAATCTATCATGGCTTGTTTTGAGGTAAGGAGATTAAATTAGCAAATAGACGATAGGAGCCTGGTACTCCGGCAGGTAGTTCTCTAAAAAAGGCTAGCCCTGTGTAAACAAAATTCCCTTTTCCATATTTACCTATAATTAAGCTTCCGTCCAGTGGTTTTTCCCCTGCGTCATTCATGGAGAAAATAGTTTCGTAGTTTTTATCTACTTCTGAAGCAAAATATATTCCACGCTCCTGAATCCATCCATCAAAATCTATTTTAGAAATTATGTTTGGAAATGTTAAAGCAGAATGTTTTTCATTAGTTATTCTTACTTCAGCTATTTCGTCTGTTACGCGATCTCTGGTAATTTTAAAAGGGTAGGGGCCTATTTTTGGCTGTACAGGACCCATTCTGCTGTTTGTGTTGTATTGAACAATTAGGTTGCCGCCTTTTTCAACATATTCCATCAATTTGGAATAATGTACTTGTAGCCGTTCATTTGTGTTGTAAGCCCGTATGCCGACAATAATTGCATTGTAGGAGGAAAGGTCTGCATTCGTTAATTGCTCATCTGTTAAAGAAGTTACGTTGTAGCCAACTTGTCTTAAACAGGCAGCTACTTCATCGCCAGCACCATCGATGTATCCAATATTTACACCTTCTTTTTTAACGTCTATATTTATTAGACTAGCTTCAGCGTTACTTAAAATAAATTGATATGGAATGTGATCGTATTCAATTCTTGTAATAGATTTTGAATATGTTTTTCCATCTATTACTAATGAAGCAACTATTTTTCCATTAGAATTTGTAGCGGTAACAATGGTCGCTTCAATCACAGATTCATCGCCTTTGTTTTCAAGTTTGAAATTTTCATCTTTCAATACTGCAGTCCATCCTTCTGGAACACGTAAGGATAATTTCCCGGCAATATTTGCAGTATTAGCTTTAATGGTAAAAGAAACAGTTCTTGGTTTAGATTCGGAGAAAACATAAATTTTTTCAGAAGGAGTGACGGTTGCAGGAGGAAGAATTTCAAAAGGTCTGTAGACTTCTCCTTTTACGGGGTCGGTATTTTTATAAGTTAATTCTCTTTCAATCGGAAATTCTACCCCATCAATTTCTATAAAAAATGTTATTGTAGATTTTGAAATGTTTTTTGGTGTGCCAATCAGCATCCTGTCTTTAACTGTAAACATTCCAATGTCATGTTTTTCATTCAGCCAATAAGGATTAGAATATGCTGTTTGTGCTGATAAAATTTCATTATGGGTAAATGAATACAATTCATTGTGATTTAACGTTAATGAAGTTGTTGAGTCAGTTTTGCTGAGCCAAGATATTTTATTCAACTTTACCTTGTAGTTATTTCTAACTATTAGCTGAGGATTAATCTGAATTGGTTTACCCGGAATTCCTATATAGTCAGAAACGCCAGCTTCCAACCACAATCCGGAGCATGCAAGTATTAAATCTTGTGTTTCCTTTAGTTTAATACTTTTCCAATATTTTATAGTGGTTCCGCTGTCATCTAATTTTTGTAGTTGTTTATAGAGTTCTATTAATTCCGGAATAATTTTTTCAGGGTGCTGAGGGTCGAATTTTTCGATACAATATTCAATCAAGGTGTTAAATTTGAATGTTGAATACAATCTTCCCCAAGTCAAGTCAATATCATCAAAAAGATCTTTTTTAATTGAATCTCCCTTTAATAGTTTAAAATATTCAATATTACTTCCCCTAGTTTTTGCTGAACCAAAACCCTGACTTTTGTGCATAGAACGGCTTTCAGCTGCTATTTCGCCATAACTTTTTCCCAGCAATGTGTTATAAAGCCCAACATCTATTTGAGTTTGACTGGAGTCTGTTGTGTTGTTACTGCCAAATCTATAGGTATTCCAAAAAAGTCTTTTTGCATGCCATCTTTCTACATATTTAAGTTGCTCGGGAAATTTTCGTGGATCTCCAGCAGCATCAAACGCTTCTTGGGCAAGTATAGCTGAAGCAGTGTGATGTCCGTGACCTCCTTCGCCAGTAGTTGGGAACCGACAAATAATTACATCGGGTTTAAATTTTCGAATCCCCCAAACCATATCAGACAAGATGCTGTCTTTATTCCAGAACTTTAAAGTTTCTTCTGAATTTTTAGAGTATCCAAAGTCATTTGCTCGAGTAAAAAACTGTTCGGCACCATCAACATTTCTTGCAGCAAGTAATTCGTTTGTTCGTATCAATCCTAAAAGATCACTTTGCTCCTTGCCAATTAAATTTTGTCCACCATCTCCTCGAGTAACTGACAGATACCCGGTACGAATATTTTTTTCTTTACTTAAATAAGTGAGTAGCCTAGTGTTTTCATCATCCGGATGAGCCGCAATGTATAATACAGAGCCAATGGTATTCAGCTTTTTAAGCGCTTGAATAATTTCTGCAGCATTTAGTGTTGCGTTACTCTGAGCACTTAGCACTCGTGTTATAAAGAGCAACGTAAGAAACAGTAGGGTTTTTATTTTCATGGTGAGCAAAAATAAGATTTATTGAATAAAATTTTTTCTAGGTAATAGTATCAACACCAAACTGCATTCGTGGCAAAAATAAAAATCCCCTTAACGCTATGCGATAAGGGGATTTGCTGAGGTCGGGAGCGGATTTGAACCGCTGTAGGAGCTTTTGCAGAGCTCTGCCTAACCGCTCGGCCACCCGACCATTTTTGAGAGTGTGAATTTACAGGAAAAATGGCTAACTGGAATAGAAATTTTATTTTATTATTCTTTTACAAACAAAAAAGACAGACAAGAATAGCAAGCTATTCGTTTTCATAATCAAACAATAAAAAGGTTATTAAAAAAGCATGCTTCATTTTTCCGCCAAAAAAGCAACTGCAATATATATATATATATATATATATTGCAGCTGGAGGTAATAAGGCAAATGCCTTATTTATTGGTAAGAACTACGCTAACTTGTTCAACGTTCCCGGGAATGGGTGGGTTTAGTTTGCTCACTTTTACCTCGATTTTTACAGAGGTTGGAAAAGAATTCTCTAGGGTACTTAAAATCCGTTTAGCAACGTGTTCAATCAATTTAGAACGAATAGCCATTTCTTTTTTTACAATTTCGAAAACCGCAACGTAGTCAATAGTTTCATCTAATTTATCAGATGTTGAAGGTTTATCCAGGTTAGCATCTATGCAAACATCAATAACATATTTTCCACCAATGATGCTTTCTTCATGCATACAACCATGGTATGCGTGAAGTTTAATGCCTTGTACAAGTATTTTGGAAATTGCCATAGTGGCTTTACTCAATTTGTTATGATAATTTTTTTAGAATAGAAGGAATTTTGTCCTTTTACTTTTAGGAAATAAATACCAGGACTAAATTTAGAAACATTAATTGGGTTGCCAGATTTATAGGAAGGAAGAGATAGAATGCTTTTGCCTATGTCGTTAAATAAGGTAATACTTAATTCATTGGTGTTTGCGTCTAGGCTATTAATTACTAGCATATCATTTGTTGGATTTGGAAATATGAGAACGTTTGGTTCGGCAGTTAAATGGTTATTTACGCCTAGCAATTGAGATCCATCAAGTATAAACATTCCATTTAAAATATCTGTAGCAATAATAACTTTGGATGGCAAGTATGGATATACTCCCCAACATCCGGGACCATAACCTGAATAGTCGATATTTTGAATGTGCGTATCATAATACCCAGCTTGAAAAGGAGCTGCAGTATTAGAAATATCAAAGCACTGCACTCCATCGTGATAGTATGAAACAAAAACTTTATCGTTATCAACTATGAATGGGTTATGTGGTATACTTCCTTGTAAGGGGTCATTTAATAAGTTGGATCTGAAAATACTTTTTAAAGTAATGTTATTCATATTTGAAATGTCATACACTTTTAAACCTTTACCATGTGTTTCATCTGCAAAAACCAAAGTTTTGCCATCTTCTGAAACCCAAGAGCTATGGTTATATCCTTGTTCCGGGTAATTGGTAATACTTTGTATAAGTTTTGGGGAAGTAGGATTTGTATAGTCATAAATGAATAGTCCATCGCTGCCGCAAGATAAAAATGCAGTATCCTTGCGAACATTAACATCATGTACATAGCCGAAAGGAGGATTGGATAAATCACTAATTATTGTTGGATTTTCAGGATTTGTAAGTGACGCCACTCGAAAAGTTATTGGATTATCTTGATTGTCCTTGAGGCCGCAGAAGTATAGTCTGTGGTTGTCAATAAAAATATCGTGCGCTGTTTTGCAAATACTTTTACTGTCGTAAACTTTATGTGTGGAATCAGGTAAGTATTTTAAGTCAAATATTTGAAGAGAGGAATTTCCTTCGTCACAAACGGCATATAAGTAATTTTTATAAGTCTTAAAATCGCGATGTACAGCTTTGTCGGACGATTCTCTTCCAGCCTGAAAACTAACCAGAACCGGACTTGCAGGGTTACTAATATTAAATATGTGAGTACCTGCTGTAGAGCCCAAAATGGCATACTCTTTACCAGTAGAATCTACATAACCCCAGCAATCATTAAATGATCCGTTCGTCCAACCGATGGGCAAAGTTGTGTCTGTCCAAGTAGATAGCAGTGTCATGTTCAGCTTCATTTGAGCAAATGAAGAATTGATTTGCAAAAAGCAATTAACGAAAAGAGAAAAGCGAATAATGTTTTTCATTTTATAGTATTAAATGATAGTTCGAAGGTAATTAGGTTGTACTACAAAAGCAATAATTTTGAAGAATATATTATAGCATGATACCGTATTTTTGTTTTTTGAAGCGTTTCATGTCGTATTTGTTCTTACTTCCTTTGCCTAAGGTAGAGCTCCAGATCAACATTATTTCGTGTGAGCCGCTTTGGAATGCTCGCAACTCAGAAGTTACAAAATCATAGGAGTAACTTATTTGAAAGTCATCTGCTATGGTAACCCCCATGTGGAAAGCAATGGCGTCTCTTAAGCGAATGGAAACTCCACCAAAAAATTGTTGTTTATAATGCAGGCGTAGGCTATAATCGATATTCATAGGATTTGCTTGAGCATATAAAACTTGCAAAGCGTTTTCCCAAACCCAATCAGCTTGTCCCGACCAATTATACCCAACACTTCCATAAACATGTGGCACCATATGAATTTTGGTTTCTTTTGTTGAGTCATCTTTTGGGTAATAGTTGATGGATGGCTCTAACAAGTTTAACATGCTAAGCCCAATATGAAATCGGTCATTGTAAAATAGTATTCCTGCGTTAGCATTGTTTACAGTTTTTTTCTGAGAAGTAGATAAGTCTAGAATATTATCGACTGGCACATGCATATGTAGTTTTGTGCCATCAATTAAATAAGTTAATCTGTTAAAAGATAATCCGGCAGATAATTCTACATCATCAAACCTAACATGGTAGGAGTAGGCTAATGATAAATCTGATCGTTTTGTGGGGCCTGTTATGTCATTAAAATAGCTTCCGCCTAGTCCCATTGATCCATTTAATAAACGACTATTAAAAGAGATGCTTTTTGTTGTAGGCGCTTCATCAAATCCAACCCATTGCTTTCTGTAATTTACTCTTAAGTCAATTAGTCTTTTAGTGCCAATAACTCCGGGATTTAAAAATGCGCCATTCGATTTAAACTGAGTGTAGTAAGGTAGTTGTTGTGATTTTGATATTAAGCTAAAGCCAAGAATGAAAATAGAAAAGAATGGCAAACTAAATTGCGCAAACCTAAACTTTATTTGATACTTCGCTCTTTTCATTTTTTTTATTCTCAGCGTATAATTGTTACAGCGCCATTTACTTTTTTATAGCCGGGACCTAAATCAAGAATAATGTAATAGGTTGCGCAGGGGAGGTCGGCACCATCAATTTTTCCAGTCCAATCATTTTTGTACTGAGATTCTTGAAATACTAATTTCCCATTGCGATTAAATATTTGAATTTTATTATCAGGAAACTTTGCCAGGTTTCCTATAAATAGCTCATCGTTAACCCCATCTCCGTTTGGAGTGAAAGCATTATATATGATTACCGTATCGCTTGGTATAATTGTTAACACCATACAATCAAAATTGATGCATCCGTTGCTGTCAACTCCGGCAACGCAATAGGTTGTGGTGCTAATAGGTTCAGCAGTAGGAGTGGCTGTGTTTTGGTTTTGTAAGCTGCTGGCCGGTGACCAAAAATAATTTACTCCTCCAGTGGCTAGCAAGCTCGTATTACTACCACCCATTATGGTTTGATCAGGACCAGCTGATACGTTAGGTAGCGGAAGGTGTGAGATGCTTATCACATCTGTTGCAATAGTGCCAATTGAATCTGTTACCATTAATGTGTAGCTAGTAGGTCCGGTAGGAAAGGCTTTGGGGTTTGAACTAGTTGAAGAGCTTAATCCGAATACTGGCTGCCAACTAAAAGTATAAGGAGCTACTCCACCTGTAGCAGTTGGTGTTCCGCCTAAAGTGATTGTGTCGTACTGACAAATAGTAAGGTTGTTGCCTGCATTAGCTGATAATATTTGTCCAAATGAACAGTTGCTGAAATAAAATTGAAAGCAGAGCAATAGCAATGTAGTTAGCCGCCTATGTTGCGTCCTTAATAATAGTAGTAAAATAATATTATTATAATTCCTCATTATCTTTTTCTTGAATCTTATTAAACACACTTGTGACAAGCCATAACACAAAACTAAATAGCAATGCCCACCAAAATCCATTAACCCTAAAACCATCAACTAATTTATCTACGAGTAAAATGATAAACGTATTTATTACAATTAAAAATAATCCGAAACTAAATATTACTGCAGGTAGTGTGAAAATTATTAATAATGGTTTTATGAAAGCATTTAATAAGCTAAGTACAACAGATACTAGAATGGCAGTTAGAAAATTATCGACAGACACGCCAGGTAATATGTAAGAGGTGATTAGAATTGCTAGTGTAGAAATAATTAGTCGTACAACGAAATTCATAATGGCAAATATAGAATTCTAAACGCTGAAAGTTTATTAAAAATCAAATGAAAAAACGAAACTATTTAAATATATTACCCTTCAAAGTTTAATGAAATAAGCCACACCTTGGTGTTTATTTTATCTATGGGCATGGACCAGGCTGTGTTTTCTTTAAACAAGCGATTTTTAAACCCTGCCGAAAACTTTATTTCTGTGGAAAGCTTAAAGTACTCTAAATAAAAATCTAAACCAAATCCAGCTTCAAAGCTATAGTCTTTGCTGTTTAATTTCAATAAATCAGGATTTTTTGTTTTATCCTGAGCTGCCAAGTCAATGCTAAATTTTCCGCCTGCCAAAAGGTAGGCCGACATATTGTTTAGCCGCTCGGATCGAAGTTTTAGGTTAATCGGAAAGTCAAGTAAAGTTGACTCAACTTTCTTCTTTTCTACATAAAAAGAATCTGCTTTTGTGGCACTAGATGGGTGTATAAAATATTCCATTGCTCTGCCTTGAAAAGAAAGTGCTGGTAAAAAGCGTACTGTTAGGTAATCGTGTAATCTAAGATCAGAAATAATGCCTAGGTTAAATCCCCAATCAGGAATTGAGTTAACGGCCCAAATGGAGTCTGGATTTACGCTTGAAACTGAAGGTATAACAAGGAAGTCTGCTTTATTTACCCCTAAAGAAAAGCCAAAATGTAGCTTTTCCTTATCATAGCTAGGTAAATTAAGTGGTTTTACTCTTTGAGAATAGCAACTTATTGTTAAGCAAGTTAAGAAGCAGAAAATTATTATTCGTAATAAAAACATGTAAATTTCAAGGGTTGTATTCAGAAACGCAATAATACCATATTTATTTCTTTGCTATATAGATAGTTACTATGCCAAATGTTTGAGGGTAAGCAACAGCGCTCGAAAAGCCAGATTTAAGCAAAATCGCATTTAATTTTTCTCCGTGAGGGAATTTTTCAACTGATTCAAAAAGATAGTTATACGCCACTGGGTTTTTAGATATTAATCTTCCTAAAAACGGACAAATATATTTTAGGTACATGTTGTAAAGTTGCTTCATTGGAAAACGTTCAGGAATAGAAAATTCCAAAATTGCAAAAGAGCTACCTTTTTTAAGTGTCCTGCTTACTTCAAGCAAACCTTTTTCCAGGTTTTCGAAGTTGCGAACTCCAAACCCAACAGTTGCAGCGTCAAAAAAATTATCTGCAAATGGAAGTTCTTCTGAGTTTGCTTGTATTAACTCAATCTTTTCGGAGAGGTTTTTATTTATTAATTTATTTTTTCCAACTGCCAACATATCATTTGCAATGTCAATTCCAATTATTTTTTCTGGATTTAGTAGTAGTGAATCAATAGCGAAATCGGCAGTTCCGGTTGCTACATCAAGTAAAATAGAATTTTTAGTAGAAAGAGTTGTGCTCAGTAAGCGAATGGTTTTGCGCCTCCAAAATTTATGTATGCCAAAAGATAAAAGTTGATTTATGAAATCGTAGCGATGAGCAATTTCGTTGAACATTTTTTCAACTTGCTCTTTTTTTCCTTCTGTAGTATTCGAGTAAGGGGTAACTACCATGTAATAAATAATTACTTGGTAAGCAATGTGATGCTTTCTTCTAAAAGCAATTTTTTATCAATTGGAACTACACCCACTTTTTCACAAACCAGTCCGCCTGCAATATTGGCAAGTTCCACCATCAGAATAGGATCTAGTTTGAGTGCAAGGCCAAGTGCTGCCACTCCAATTACGGTATCGCCAGCACCTGATACATCTGCAACATTGCGAACATGAGCAGGGACAATGTGTTTTACTTTTTTAGTAGCAATAAACATCCCTTTCTCGGAAAGCGTAATGAGAATATTTTCCATTCCTTGTCTGGTTCTCAACTCATCGGCTACTTTAGAAAGAATTTCTTTTTCTGCAATATTTATTTCTTTCTTAATTCCTTCTCTTAATTCCTTCAGGTTTGGTTTAAAGAGCGTGATGTTTTTATAAAACTGAAAATTTTTCTTTTTTGGGTCAACAGCAACTGGAATTTTCTTTTTGCTGGATTCAATTACAACTTTAAGAATTAACTCAGATGTAATTACTCCTTTATCGTAATCTTCAAAAACCACAACGTCAATTGCATTGCTTTTTATTAAAAATGAAATTTTTTCAATTAACTGATTTGTCTCAGCTTTGGATACTTCAGACTCAATTTCCTCATCAACTCGTAATAGATGGTGGTTGTTTCCTATTACACGAGTTTTTACTGTGGTTGCTCTTTTATCGCTTCTGATAATTGCTTGTGTGCTAAGCTTTTGTTTTTCCATTAAGCTCACAAACTCATTCCCATACATATCATTTCCAATAACAGTACATAGTATGGGTGTTGCTCCCATGGCTTGTATGTTAAGTGCAACGTTTGCTGCGCCACCTAAACGTGCTTCTTTTTTTTGAACCGTTACTACGGGTACCGGTGCTTCGGGCGACATGCGGTTTACATTTCCCCAGATGTAGGCATCCACCATCGCATCGCCAATAATGAGAACGCGTACGTTGGAAAACGAATCGAAGATTTTTTGAAGATCTTTTTTAGTCATTGTTATTTTAATTCAGCTAATGCTTTAGTAATTCTTTTCATTGCTTCAATTAGCTTGTCTTCTGCTGCTGCATAAGACATGCGTATATGATTATCATTTCCAAATGCATCTCCGGGAACTAACGCAACATGTGCTTTTTCTAATAGATACATGCATAAGTCAGTTGAATTATTTATTCCTCCTTTTCCAAAGAAAGAAGATATCTCTGGAAAGAAATAAAAAGCCCCATCCGGATAATTCACTTTTAATCCAGGAATTTCTTTCATAAGATTATAAACTACGTCCCTTCTTTTTCTAAATGCATCACGCATGGGTTGGATGGACGATACTTGCAAATCTGCTGCTGCATGCATGGCTTTTTGTCCTATGGAGCAAGTGCCAGATGTAAACTGTCCTTGTATTTTATCACAAGCAGTAGCAATTGCTTTGGTAGCGCCAATATACCCAACTCGCCAGCCAGTCATTGCAAAACCTTTGGAAGCCCCATTAATTACGATAGTGCGTTCTTTTATTTCTGGAAATTGTGCAATAGATTCATGTTTGCCAGAAAAATTAATATGCTCATAAATCTCATCGGAAAGAACATAAATATCCTTATGAGGAAGTATTGCATCTGCAATTGCTTTTAGTTCCTCTTTTGTATATACCGTGCCCGTAGGATTGCAGGGGGATGAGAAAATGATAGCTTTTGTTTTTGAAGTAATAGCTTTTTTTATTTGTTCGGGAGTAACTTTAAAATTATTTTCTACGGTGGTAGGTATCACAACCGGTATTCCACCAGCTAATTTTACTTGCTCCAAGTAGGTTACCCAGTAGGGAGCAGGCACTAATACTTCTTCGCCTGGATTAACAATGCAAAGCATCACATTGGCAATGGATTGTTTTGCTCCGGTAGATACTACAATTTGATCTGCTGTAAAATCCAGATTATTATCTCTTTTAAACTTATTTGAAATAGCTTGTCTTAATTCTAAATAGCCTGCTACCGGAGTATAGAAAGAGAAATTTTCATCGATGGCTTTTTTAGCTGCTGCTTTTATCGGGTCGGGCGTAAAAAAATCAGGCTCTCCCAAGCTAAGGCTAATTACATCAATTCCTTTGGCTTTTAATTCACGCGCTTTACGCGCCATGCCAATGGTTTGTGGCTCTACGATATTATTAATTCGGTCAGATAGTTTCATAATGTGTTTTTAATCTAAATGGCTATCAAAGGTAGCGAAGATACAAATTAGAATAAGACAGAATTTTCATACATTTACCTTGTTAAAATGGTTTTATAAAAACCTTAAAATTACCTGCTATGGAACTCCCTATTCAAATACTTATTGTGCTACTTCCTTCGGTTATTATTTTATTCATCACGCATTCGATGATGAAAAATAATACGGATGCCATGCGCACTTTTTTTCAGGAAGAAATTAAATTACGCAGGCAAGAAATAAAGTCGTTAAATCAAAACATTACGGGTCCTTTACGAGTGCAGGCTTATGAACGAATGATTCTTTTCTTAGAACGTATTGCGCCCGATAGTTTGGTGCTGCGTATGCATAAATCGGATATGAATGCTCGCCAACTACACGGTGAAGTGCTAAGGGGGATTCGATCAGAGTACGAGCATAACTTATCGCAGCAAGTTTATTTAAGCATTGGTGCTTGGAAAATGATTTTGACAGCAAAAGAAGAAACAGCAAAGTTGGTTAACCTTACGATGGATTCTAATCCTGCTGCGACTGGTTTGCAACTAGGACAGGAAATTATTGAAAATGCTTCCAAGCTAAAACGTTTGCCTACCGAAGTGGCTATAGAATATTTAAAGAAGGAGTTTGCTGATAACTTCTGATTTTACAATTTATTTATGAGTAGTCCTAAAGATAAAATCGAAGAAAAAAAATATTGCACAGACTCAGGAATTGAGATCAGAAGAATTTACACAGCCCCAAATGTTGAGGATTCGGGGGAGTTTCCATTTTTACGCGGTGTTCAAAAAGATATGTATCGTGGTAAGCTGTGGACCATGCGTCAGTATGCTGGTTTTTCCACTGCTGAAGAATCTAACAAAAGATATAAATATTTGTTGGCAAATGGCACTACTGGTTTGTCTGTTGCCTTTGACCTGCCAACACAAATTGGCTATGATTCTGATCACGAACTTTCGGAAGGAGAAGTAGGAAAATCAGGAGTGGCTATTGATTCCTTAAAAGATATTGAAACACTTTTTGATGGAATTAAGTTGGAAGGAATAACTACTTCCATGACTATCAATTCCACGGCATCTATTTTACTGGCTATGTACATTGCCATGGCAAAAAAGCAAGGAGCCGATATAAAAAAGATATCCGGAACCATTCAGAATGATTTGTTAAAAGAATATGCTGCGCGTGGCACGTACATTTATCCGCCTAAGGCAAGCATGCGAATTATTACCGATATTTTTGAATACTGTGAAAAGGAAGTTCCCAAATGGAATACGATTTCTATTTCGGGTTACCATATTAGAGAAGCAGGATCAACAGCAGTGCAAGAGTTGGCATTCACCTTAGCAAATGGAAAAGCATATTTGAAAGCAGCTTTGGAAAGAAAGTTAGATATCAATGTTTTTGCAAAAAGATTATCTTTTTTCTTTAATGCTCACAATAATTTATTTGAAGAAGTAGCAAAGTTTAGAGCAGCACGTAGGATGTGGGCTACCATAACCAAAGAGTTAGGCGCTACCGATGAACGTGCCATGATGTTGCGATTTCATACGCAAACAGGTGGCAGTACGTTAACTGCTCAACAACCTCATAATAACATAGTACGCGTTACAGTTCAGGCGCTCTCTGCTGTTTTAGGAGGCACTCAATCTTTACATACCAATGGGTATGACGAAGCGTTAAGTCTGCCAACCGAAGAAGCAGCCCGAATTGCACTTCGCACTCAGCAGATCATCGCTTTCGAAAGCGGTGCACCCGATACGGTAGACCCATTGGGAGGTTCTTATTTTCTTGAAGCATTAACAAACGAAGTGGAAGAGAAGGCTTGGGAATACATACGCAAAATTGATGCGATGGGTGGTTCTGTAGCAGCTATTGAGCAAGGTTATTTGCAAAATGAAATTGCTCGTTCTTCTTATGAATACCAAGACAATATTGAAAAAGGTAAAAAAATTATTGTTGGCGTAAATAAATTTGAAGTTGACGAGAGGCCTCCCGAAAATTTATTTTCCATTGATGATTCGATTCGTAAGGTGCAGTCTGAGAAAATTAAAAATTTAAAATTGCAGCGCGACCATGCTAAAGTTAAAGCCGCACTTGAAGGGGTGGAGGAGGCAGCACGTGGAACAGAAAACCTAATGCCTTCTATATTAACTGCTGTTGAGTGTTATGCAACACTTGGAGAGATTGCTGATACCATGCGTAAAGTGTTTGGGGAATTTAAGTAACCTTCTTTTTCATTTTTTCTTTTATTACTTCTTCTATTGTTTTACGTTCAATTTTACTCTCTATCCAAGAGATAATATCAAAATAATAAAAAGCCCTTTTTTCGTATTGACTGGATTCTAATTTCAGTAATTCAATTTTTAATTCTGATAAAGCATTTAATAATTTCTTTTGAGTGTTGTTTTGCTTAAGTTTCCGTAAGAAATTTAATATCAGCGTTTGATAGTTATTTACACTTCCTTTTTTCTTTAAAAATCGGTACGTGGAAAGTATGTCGTGCTCAGCCAGTTTCTCATTGCCAATTTCAAAATAACTTATCAGGCGTATGATTCTTGCAAAGGCGTGTAGGTCTTCTCTGAGTTCAGTTTCTTTTTCATTAATAATTTTACTTAACCAAACTACCGCAGCACGAAAATTACTTGCTCCAAAATATAGGCAAGCTATTTTGTAATAGAATATAAGAATGGAGTGATTATCTAATTTCGGCATTAAATTATTTAATTCTACTTCAAATCGCCTAACAATCCTAGTGCCGGCTGTAAATTCACCCATCATAAAATGCCTATTAATTTCATGCAGGTAAATGGTCTTAAATAAATTTAAATTTATGTTTTCTGTTTTTAATAGATTTTCATCTCTTTTTAGCGAAATTAGTTTTCGGTGCGTGCCTTGAAATTCAGAAAACAGAAGTAGTTTATTTTGTGCAACTAGCAAAGCATTCAATGCGCGAATGTAAAGCTCGGGTTTTCTGTAAATCATTTCTGGATTTTCATCAAATAGATGTACCCATTTTTTGGCGTACACATATCCAGTTTTGAAATCTTGAATGAAAAAATTATATCCTGTGTAGGAATAGTATAAGTACAGTTTTTCGTGAAATGAAATTTTATCTTCTTTATATTTAGGCAGGTGTGTATGGAAAAATTTTGAAACGTTTTTATATTCATTTTCGTTTCTAATAAATCCTATTCGTTGATATAAGGAATTAAGCTTGATTGATAAGTTTGAAAATGCATTTATATTTTGAATGCTTATTGCTGTCTTGTCTGTGTACTCGATAATTGAAATTATTCTTTCTTCATTTCCTTCTCGTACAGTTTGCATTAAGGCGAGCTTTTCTAATTCTAATATTTCCAGTAGTAATACATGTAAATCGGTTTGAATGGCAATTCTTTTTGCTTTTTCTAACATGCGAATACTTTCGGTATACAAGCATTTGTTGTATAGAATTCTCGCAAAGTTTAATGTATCAGATACTTTCATTTCCATGGTTTTAGGAGTGGAAACAGAAAGGCATTTCATTATTTGTTGATACAAATGCGCTTTTAGATTTGGCATTTGAATTCGGCTTAAATCTTTTTCAGATTTAAGCAATTTTTTTTCATCGTACAATTTGTGTTTGTCAATATAATCAAATAGTCGGGTAATTTTTTTAGAACTATTTCCTCCAGTTCGCTCAACGAATAACTTTACTGACCGTTTTTCGCTTTTGGTAAGCGACTTAATTAGTTGAAAGATACTATCGTTATGTAATTTAGACATCGTATGTAAAAATATAATATTTATAATTATATAGGTTTAAAATTATTTAGATATAATATGTTATAAGTGTTTGGACATCGTAGTAATAATTCATTATATCATACCCAGCTCTTCTGTTTTGAGTTAGCTTAGCAGGCATGAAAAGAAACATTCAAATTTTCGACACTACGCTTCGCGATGGAGAGCAAGTTCCCGGTTGCCAGCTTAACACCGATGAAAAGATTATTGTAGCAAAAGCACTCGAAGAGCTTGGCGTAGATATCATTGAAGCGGGGTTTCCTGTTTCAAGTCCTGGGGATTTTAATTCGGTTGTAGAAATTTCAAAAGCGGTAACAAAGCCTGTTATTTGTGCTTTGACTCGTGCAATTAATACAGATATTGACAGCGCTGCTCAGGCATTAAAATTTGCAAAGCATCCTCGCATTCATACTGGCATTGGTAGTTCGGATATTCACATCAATCACAAATTTAAAAGCTCCAGAGAAAAAGTTTTAGAACAAGGAATAGCCGCAGTCAAGTATGCAAAAAAGCTTGTCAATGACATTGAGTTTTATGCCGAAGATGCAGGTCGCGCAGATAATGTTTTTTTGGCTCAAATGATTGAGGCGGTAATTAAAGCGGGTGCTACTGTTGTAAATATTCCCGATACTACCGGTTACTGTTTGCCTTGGGAATATGGCGAAAAGATTAAATTTTTAATAGATAATGTTCCCAATATTGATAAAGCAGTTATCTCTGTGCATTGTCATAATGATTTAGGATTGGCAACCGCAAATTCTATTGCCGGCATTACAAATGGTGCTGGTCAAATTGAATGTACTATTAATGGGATAGGAGAACGAGCAGGAAATACTTCTTTGGAAGAATGTGTGATGATTATTAAAAGTCATCATAATTTAAATTTGACAACAGGAATTGATTCGACAAAAATATTTGGAATTAGTAAATTAATTTCAAAGTTAATGCGCATGCCGGTTCAACCCAATAAAGCGATTGTGGGCGCCAACGCATTTGCGCACTCATCTGGAATACATCAAGATGGTTTTTTAAAACATCGTGATACCTATGAATGTATCAACCCTGCAGATGTTGGCGTAGATGCATCGTCCATTGTGCTTACAGCTCGTAGTGGTCGTGCTGCGCTTCATTTCAGATTTTCGCAAGTAGGTATAAAGCTTTCTTCCGAAGAACTAGATGCTATTTATCCAATCTTTTTAGAAGAGGCAGATAAATTGAAGCTAATCACAGACGAAAATTTATTGGAGATATTTGAAAAAAGAGGATTAATGATTTCTAGCAAATAATTATGGGAAAAACACTCTTTGATAAAATTTGGGATGAGCATATTGTTACATCCCCGGATCCAGAAATGGATGTGATATACATTGACCGTCATTTTATTCATGAAGTAACGAGCCCTCAGGCGTTTTCAGGATTAGAAAAAAGGGGACTTTCTTTTTTTAGAACAGAAAATACCGTTGCAACAGCCGATCACAATGTGCCTACCGTAAATCAGCATTTGCCAATTAAAGAAAAACTTTCTCGCGAACAAGTTGAAAAGCTTGGAGAGAACTGCAAAAAGCATGGCGTTGAACTTTTTGGATTAGGACATGAACAACAAGGAATTGTGCATGTGATAGGACCAGAGTTGGGATTAACATTACCGGGAATGACAATAGTTTGTGGCGATAGCCACACTTCCACACATGGAGCTTTTGGTTGCATTGCGTTTGGTATTGGAACCAGCGAGGTAGAGCAGGTTTTTGCATCGCAGTGCATTATGCAAACAAGAGCAAAGACAATGAAAATTGATATTAATGGAAAAGTTGGGAAAGGAGTAACTGCGAAGGACATTATCCTTTACGTCATTGCCAAAATATCTGCAAGCGGAGCAACCGGGTATTTTATTGAATATACTGGTGATGCAATTCGTAAAATGAGTATGGAGGAGCGCATGACCATTTGTAACATGAGCATCGAAATGGGTGCACGAGGTGGACTTATCGCGCCCGATGAAATTACGATTGATTATTTGAAAGAGAAAAAATATAGTCCTAAGAATTTTGAAAATGCTGTTCAGTATTGGAAATCACTTTCTTCGGATACAGATGCAAAATTTGATCATGAGCTTTTGATTGATGCATCTGACATTGAGCCGATGGTAACTTTTGGAACAAATCCAGGAATGGGAGTAAAAATTTCTGGAACAGTTCCTAAGGATAATTCTTCTTTAAAAGCTTTGAACTACATGGGTTTAAAAGAAGGAGAAAAGATGATTGGTAAAAAAATTGATTATGTATTTATTGGCTCTTGCACAAATTCCAGAATTGAAGATTTACGTGCAGCAGCATCGCTCATAAAAGGAAAAAAGAAGGCTAGTGATGTAGAGGTGTGGATAGTGCCCGGCTCGCAAGCGGTTGCCAAACAAGCTATTGCTGAAGGGTTAGATAAAATATTTATTGAAGCTGGTTTTCAATTCCGTCAGGCAGGTTGTTCGGCATGTTTAGGAATGAACGAAGATAAAATTCCGGAAGGAAAATATTGTGTGTCAACTTCAAATAGAAATTTTGAAGGCAGACAAGGGCAGGGGGCAAGAACAATTCTGGCAAGTCCACTAACCGCTGCTGCTTCGGCAATAAGGGGTTGTATAACTGATGCTAGAGAATTTTTAAACTAATATGGAAAAAGTAAATATTATTTCATCAACAGCGGTTCCGCTTACTATCGAGAATGTAGACACGGATCAAATTATTCCTGCTCGATTTTTAAAAGCAGTTTCCAGGGATGGATTTGGACAAAATTTGTTTTACGACTGGCGTTACGATGACGCAGGAAAGCCTAAAGCAGATTTTATACTTAATGATTCAAGATATTCTGGAAGTATTTTAGTTGCCGGAAAAAACTTTGGATGCGGATCCAGCAGAGAGCATGCTGCTTGGGCATTGGCAGGTCATGGTTTTACAGTTGTTGTGTCAAGCTTTTTTGCCGACATATTTAGAAACAATGCACTTAATAATGGTTTACTGCCTGTTCAGGTAAGTGATAAGTTTTTGGAATTTATTTTTGCAGAAATTGAAAGCAACAACAAGCAAAATATTACTGTGAACTTGAAAGACCAGACTATTTCACTGGATGGAAAAAATGCAAGTGAAAAATTTGAAATTAATGCTTATCGTAAAACTTGCCTGCTAAATGGATACGATGGAGTTGACTATTTGGTGAGTAAGAAAAAAGAAATTGAATCATACGAACAGAAAAGTAAGTTCAAACAATTATTATCAAAATAAAATGACTACAAAAAAAATTGCTGTATTGTCTGGAGATGGAATTGGTCCAGAAGTTATAACGGAGGCTATCAAAGTATTAAAGTCGATAGAAAAACAAGCTAAAGTAAAGTTTGAATTTACAGAAGCATTAGTTGGCGCTTGTGCAATACATGCAACAGGCAGCCCGTTGCCGAGCGCAACACTTCAAATTTGTAAGGCTTCCGAAGCAATTTTGTTTGGTGCTATTGGATCTCCAGAATTTGATAATAACCCGGATGCAAAAGTTAGGCCAGAACAAGGGTTGTTGATGCTTAGGAAGGAGCTTGGTTTATTTGCAAACATCCGACCTGTAAAAACATTTCCTTCCATTGCTCATTTATCTCCTTTGAAAGAGGAGAATATTAGAAATGTTGACTTCGTTGTTTTTCGTGAGTTAACAGGAGGGATTTATTTTGGTAAAAAAGAATTAAGCGCAGATGGAAAGTCTGCTTCCGATCTTTGTGAGTATTCGGAAATGGAAATACTGCGTATTTCTAAATTAGCATTTGAAGCTGCCATGCGTGGAAGAAAAAAAGTGACTTTAGTTGATAAAGCAAATGTGCTTGAGACTTCTCGCCTTTGGAGAAAAACCGTAAAAGAGCTTTCAAAGCAATATCCCGAAGTTGAGTTGGAGACTATGTTTGTAGATAATGCAGCAATGAAACTTATTTTGAATCCCGGTTCATTTGATGTAATGTTAACTGAAAACATGTTTGGAGATATTCTTACAGATGAAGCATCAGTTATTTCAGGTTCATTAGGGTTAATGCCATCAGCATCTATCGGAACTGGAATATCTATGTTTGAGCCAATCCATGGTTCGTTCCCGGAAGGTGCAGGCAAGGGAATTGCAAATCCTGTTGGAGCAATTCTGTCTGCGGCAATGATGTTAGAATACTCTTTTGGTATGAAGACGGAGGCTGCGACTATTCAGCGAGCTGTAAAAGAATCTTTATATACGGGTATGGTAACTAAGGATATTAATCCCAATAATTATTATTCTACTAAAGAAGTTGGAGATACTATTTCTGCAATGATTTCAAATGTGCTGGTAGAGATAGTTTAGTTTTATTTGAGGCTATCTTTAACTATAACAAAAATATCTTCGTTGTCTTTCTTCATCATGTATTTTTCGCGTGCAAATCTTTCTAAGTTGGCAGGATTTGTGCGAAGATTATTCATGTCCTTTTTGTTTTTCTCTATTTCGGTTTTGTAATACTGCTCTTCTATTTTTAGTTGGTCGAGTTTTTTAGTGAGTTCAAGTTGAGAGAATAAATCATCTTTATCAAAAAATGCAACCCAAATGGCGACAGCCAGTACGGAAATAAAATACTTATTCCACACAAAGGGTAAGATGACTTTAATAAATGATTTCTTTTTTCCCATAAGAACCTGTAAACAAAGACTATGTGAAAGTAAGTTGGTTTACGATCTTATGCAAAGTGTGACGTTGTACTTTTAAACATAATTGCTAACAAAATGAAAGTAGGACTTTGGTTTGTAAATTGGATTATACTTTTATGTTTGCCTAATGTATTTTTTAGCACAAACTTAATGCAGGATTCATTTAAAGAGCAGCAATTAAAAATTACACGTGTAAAAACTGCTTATGCAGAAAAAGAGAAATTGGTAAAAACGCTTTTTTCCTCTAAAGGGATGGATCTTTCATCGGCAGATATTTATTTTAGAGCATTCAAAAAAGAGGCGCAGATGGAAGTTTGGGCTAAAGCATCTAAGGAAAATAAATATGTTTTGATAAAAACTTTTTCTGTATGTGCTTCATCTGGAGTTCTAGGGACAAAGCGCAAACAAGGAGATGGGCAAGTGCCAGAGGGGTTTTATGAAATTGATCGTTTTAATCCGGCAAGTAATTTTCATCTCTCTTTAGGATTGAATTATCCGAACAAATCAGACAAAATTTTAGGGAAAGCAAATTTAGGTGGAGATATTTTTATACATGGCAATTGCGTAACTATTGGCTGCCTGCCATTAACTGATGATTTAATTAAGGAAGTGTACATCATGGCTGTTGAAGCAAGAAGCAGAGGTCAACAAAGAATTCCAGTACATGTGTTCCCTTGTAAGCTCAACAAATTGGAATTTAGGTATTTAGAAGATAAATATAAAGGGAATAGTGTGCTTGTAGATTTTTGGAAAAACTTAGAAGCTGGATATCAGATTTTTGAAAAAAACAGGGTATTGCCTTCTATCAGTGTTGATAGCAAAGGCGCTTATTTGTTTAAATAATAGATAATAATCATATGATTTCACCAAAATTAAGGGTTTGAAATTTATCTCATCTTTTAAGGCAACTTTTTGAATAAATTGCGTCTATAATATATAGGCAAATTACCTAGATATTTATAAAAGATGAAAAAATCGATATTTTCTTATTTACATTTCTTGATAATCTTTGGATTGTGCATTTTTTATTCTGTTTGTGCTGCAGCGCATGGCAATGAAGCAGCACCTTCGAGTAAATTATTTTTTGAAGAAAATAAAAATCAGTGGCCTTCTCAAGTTAAATATGAAGTAGGAATTTCTGGTGGATCTGTGTTTTTAGAGAACAACGTATTTACATTTCACCTAGTTGAAAATGTAGATTTTCATGGCTTTGTTAGGAAGAGCAACGATTCTATTACTGTAAATCATCACGCTTACAAAGTTCATTTTTTAAATAGCAACTCGGCACCCAAAATTTCAGGAATAAATCCGTATTCTTTTGTTAGAAATTATTACCGTGGTAACGACCAATCGCAATGGGCCGAAAATGTTAGCGTGTATCAAGCTGTTCAATATGAAGAAATGTATCCAGGGATAGACATTAAACTTTATAATTCTGAGAAACATTTAAAATATGATTTTGTAATAAATCCGGGAGCTGATTATAAAAACATTCAATTGAAATATGAAGGCCCCTATGAAATGCATTTAGAGTATGGTCACCTATACCTTAAAACTAGTGTAGGCGTGATACTAGAACAAAAGCCTTATGCGTATCAAGAAATTAACGGTGTGAAAAAAGAAGTGGTTTGCAAGTATGTATTAGATGGGAACATAATAAGTTTTCAACTTAAAGGACAGTATGACAAAACTATTCCATTAATTATCGATCCAACTTTAATTGTTTCTACTTACACAGGTTCTACTGCCGATAATTGGGGCTTTACTGCAACCTATGACAAAGCAGGAAATATATATACTGGAGGTATAGCAGCAGCAACTGGTTATCCAACTACAACAGGTGCTTTTCAACTTACGTTTGGTGGTGGTGGCAGTGGAGGTATTGGCTATCCATTTGATATCACACTTTCAAAATTAAATCCTGCAGGTACGGCTATGCTTTACTCTACCTACTATGGTGGTTCAAATAACGAACAGCCGCATAGTCTATTTGTAAATAATAATAACGAATGTTATTTAGTAGGGAGAACGTATTCTTCTGATTTCCCTACTACAGCTGGAGCATATGACCAAACATATAACGGTGGTTCGGATATTATTGTAGGAAAATTTAATACTACTGGAGGCTTAATCGCATCCACATTTGTGGGAGGCTCTGCCGATGATTGTGTCAATTACAATGCAAGTTCATTTAGTTATGGAGGAACAAAGTATAATTATGCAGACGATGGAAGAAGTGAGATAATGTTAGATAATGCAAGTAATGTTTATGTAGCAGCTTGCACTAAGTCGGCTAATTTTCCTACTACTGCAGGAGCGTATGATGCAACTCTTGGAGGTTTGCAGGATGGATGTGTTTTTAAGCTGAACAGTAATTTATCTGGATTAGTTTTTAGTACCTACTTAGGAGGTTCAAATTACGATGCAGCTTATGGATTAAAAATTGGAAATAATGGAGACATTTATGTAACCGGAGGTACAACCAGCAACGATTTCCCAACAACAGCCAGTGTGCTTAATCCAACATATAAAGGCGGTCAGGCAGATGGATTTATATCTGTATTTAACCCTACCGGTACTCAACTACTTCGTTCTACTTTTATTGGAACAGCTGGATTTGACCAATCTTATTTTATTGAGTTTGACTCGAACAATGATTTTTATGTATTTGGATTAACCACTGGAGCGTATCCTGTTTCTGCTGGCGTATATACAAATCCTAATAGTGCGCAGTTTATTCACAAAATTAATTCTGCTCTTTCCACCACTATCTTTTCTACCGTTGTAGGAACTGGATCTTTAAATCCCAATATTTCTCCTACTGCCTTTTTAGTTGATAGTTGTCAGAGTATTTATATTGCAGGTTGGGGCAGGTGTTCGGCTTTTTTGACTCCTAATTCAAATACTGTAACTGGAATGCCCATTACTGCAAATGCACAGCAATCTACTACAGATGGATGTGACTTTTATTTTCTTGTTCTAACTCCTAATGCAAAAAAGATTTGGTACGGAACTTATTTTGGAGAAAATACGACTGTTGAGCCTGACCATGTAGATGGTGGAACGAGTCGCTTTGATACAAGAGCATTTATTTATCAATCCGTTTGTGCAAGTTGTGGCAATAACAACAACTTTCCAACAACTCCCGGGGCTTTATCAAACAATAATAACAGCAATAATTGCAATAATGCAATAATAAAAATGGATGTAAGTGTTCATCCTGTTGCTAAAGCAAATATGACAGGACCTACAGTTGGTTGTGCCCCCTTTGTTGTCCCATTTAATACTACAGGTAGTTCTGCTTCGTATTACATGTGGAATTTTGGCGATGGTAGCCCGGTTGACACGGCCTTAAATACCTCTCATACTTTTACTGCTGTAGGAACTTACACGGTTACGCTGTATGCCACAGATTCACTTGGAGTATGTGTGTATTTGGATTCGTCTAAGCTAGTTATTAATGTTGGCTTGCCCCCAGTTTTGCAAATGGCTCAGACTAATAACCTTTGTTTTGGCGATGCTAATGGTTCTGCTACGGTTACGGGAACTGGAGGATTGTTGCCTTACGCTTATTTATGGACTGCAGGATCTCAAACTACTAATACAGCAACAGGGCTAACTGCAAATAATTTTACTGTTCAAGTGACAGATAGTATAGGATGTATTTCTTCTGAAACAGTAACTATAACAGAACCAACACCTATTGTTGGAGGAGTAGTAAATACGACAAACGTAAGTTGTAAAGGTGGAGCAGATGGAACAGCAACAGCTAATGCTACAGGTGGAACTGGTATTATCACATATTCCTGGAATACAAATCCTGTACAACCCGGGCCGGTAGCAACTGGATTGGCGGCTGGAAGTTATATTGTTACCATGATTGATTCTAATGGCTGCATGATTACAGATACTGCTGATATTATTGATCCACCTGGTATGACATTAACTAGTACGACAACACTTTGTGGTTGCGGTCTTACTAACGGTACAGCTTTAATAAATTCTTCTGGAGGATCTACACCTTATACCTATTTGTGGCTTACATCTCCAGTACAAACTTCCGCTTTAGCAACAGGGTTAGCTATAGGTTCTTATTCTGTTGTAGTTACAGACTCAAAAGGTTGCTTGGAAATTTATACCACAAGTATTAGTGGCTCGGGGCCTCCTACAGCAAATTTTAATTTTTCACCTACCGAAGTTTCGTACTTAGATCCTGTGGTTTCCTTTTATGATCTTTCGACAGGAAATCCTTTCTTTTGGTCATGGAATTTTGGTGATCCAAATTCAAATTTGAATAATATTTCTCCGTATCAAAATCCAAACCATACGTATGCTGATACTGGATATTATTGCATCACACTTATTGTATTTGATTCAACAAAAGTTTGTTCTGATACAGTTGTAAAGTGTTTGAAAATTGAACCTGAATTTACTTTCTATATTCCAAATGCTTTCACACCAAATCACGATGGAAAAAATGAAATGTTTTTTGGCTACGGCACTTACATCAAAGAATTTAACATGTTGGTTTTTGACCGATGGGGTAATTTAATTTTTGAATCCAACGATATAAATAAAGGTTGGGATGGAAGAGTTCAAGGAGGGTCTAGTGGGGAATTTGTCCAGGAAGATGTGTATGTGTGGAAGGTTAGTATTATTGATATCAAAGACCAGCCTCATAGTTATATTGGGCATGTATCGAAGATCAGATAAAACTATCTGAAAACCCTTTTATTTCTTAGCAGTTTATGTCAAATAGCTTTGTTAGTTTATTTGTATAAAAACTAATGGAATTATGCAACTTTTTCTAGTAATTTTCGTCTAAATGATATAGTTATATAATGAAAAGCTCTATTAATTGATTTTAATGAAAAAATTCACACTTTTTGCTTATTGTGTTACTCTTATGTTCATTCTTGGGCAGAAGAGTTCTTTTGCAGAAAGTTTGAATCTTGAAGGCAAGAACAAATTAAACTTTGAAGAGAATAAAAATCAATGGCCAGCTCAAGTATTATTTTCATCAGATCTTACTAACGGAAAAGTTTTTTTTGAGAAGAATACATTCACCTATGTTTTTCACGAGTCATTAGAGCATCATCACGATGCTGGTCTTGCAGGATCGGAGTTAGTAAAGCATCATGCATTTAAAGTAAATTTTCTAAATGCAAATAATCAAGTTCAAGTATCTGGGCTAAATGCATTTCCACAGTATCGTAATTATTATCGAGGCAACGATCCGAGCAAATGGGCAGAAGGTGTTCGTGTATTTGGAGAAGTAAGTTATCAGTCTATCTACCCGCAAATAGACTTGAAAGTGTATTCAAAAGAAGATGGGAATATGAAGTACGATTTTATTCTTCAGCCTGGTGCAAACCACAATTGGATAAAGTTAAAATACGAAGGAGCAAATCACCTCAAGATAAATAATGGAAATTTAGAAGTACAAACTGCAGTTGGAGATATTATCGAGCAAAAACCATATGCTTATCAAATCATAAACGGAGCAGAAGTGCAAGTAAGTTGCGCATATATATTAGATGATAATAACGTTTTGGGCTTTCAAATTTTTAGTGATTACGATCGAGATCAACCTTTAATCATCGACCCAACGCTTATTGTCTCAACATTTACAGGGTCAACTGCAAATAATTTTGGATTTACTGCTACGTACGATGCAGCAGGAAATATATACACGGGAGGTATTGCTTATGGAGCAGGCTATCCAACAACAGTTGGAGCATACAATTTAACATTTAACGGGGTGGTAGATATTTCATTAACAAAATTTAATGCTACAGGTACCGCACTTGTATACTCAACTTATTATGGTGGTTCCAATAGTGAACAACCACATAGTATTATAGTAAATAATAGCAATGAGCTTTTTGTGACTGGACGAACTAATTCAACCGACTTCCCAGTGCTTGGAGCCTATCAATCATCCTCAGGTGGAGGTTATGATATTATTCTTGGCAAGTTCAATGCTGCAGGTGGCTTGTCTGCCTCAACATATGTTGGAGGAGCAGGAGATGATGGCGTAAATTACAGCACCGGTTTGATGGGAAATACAAAATTTAATTATGCCGATGATGGCCGTGGGGAGATTATGCTTGACAATGCAGGGAATGTTTTAGTTTCCATGTGTACGCAATCTGCAAATTTTCCAACTGTAAGTGCTTACGATGCTACGCTTGGAGGTGCTCAGGATGCTTGTATTTTTAAAATGAATAACGCCCTGTCCACGATGAGCTGGAGCACTTATTTGGGTGGAGCTTTGTACGATGCAGGTTTCGGAATTAAAGTTGACGCAAGCAACAATGTGTATGTAACTGGTGGAACAACCAGTGCTGATTTTCCTACTTCAGCCGGAGTGCTAAACACTACTTTTCAAGGAGTACCTGCTGATGGTTTTGTAACAATTTTTAATTCAGCGGGAGTTTTTCAACGATCAACTTACATTGGTACTGCCGATTATGATCAAAGTTTTTTTATTGAGCTCGATGCAAGCAATAATGTTTATGTAATGGGACAAACTATGGGTGCTTATCCAGTAACAGCTGGAAAATACTTTAATGCCAATGGCAGGCAATTTATTCATAAGATGAATAATGCATTAAATACAACTATCTTCTCTACTGTTTTTGGAACAGGAGGTGCCAATCCGGACATTTCTCCTACTGCTTTTTTGGTAGATAGCTGCCAAAACTTATATGTTTCCGGATGGGGTAGATGTGCTGGCTTTGGAATGTCGTTTACAGGCACAACCATTGGCTTGCCTATAACTGCGAATGCTTATCAATCAACAACCGATGGCTGTGATTTTTATTTTTTAGTACTTACAGCAGATGCAAAAAAAATATGGTATGGAACTTTTTTGGGAAGAAATGGTGGAACAGGAGATCATGTAGATGGAGGTACCAGTCGATTTGATAGGCGCGGAGTTATTTACCAATCTGTTTGTGCTGGATGTAGTTTCAGCAGCGCTTTTCCAACAACTGCCGGTGCTTATTCTACTGTAAATGGTAATTCCTGCAATAATGCAGTAGTTAAAATGGATGTGAGTATTAAGCCGCTGGCAATCGCAAACCTTGTACCTCCGGGAATTGGATGTGCGCCATTCACTATTCCATTTAATACAACTGGAAGTACTGCTTCTCATTACCTTTGGAACTTTGGAGATGGTAGCCCTACAGATACAGTGAGAAATATTTCACATACGTATACTACCGCAGGAACTTTTACCGTTACTTTATATGCAATGGATTCGTTGGGTATTTGTGTAATTATTGATTCTTCTAAACTTGTTGTAACTGTTGGTTTGCCACCAAACTTGGTTATGACTAAAACTGATGTCACTTGCTTTGGTGGAACAAATGGATCGGCTACTGTAACTGCAACAGCTGGATTATCTCCTTACACATATGCGTGGACTCCAACTCCACAAACTACTTTATCAGCTACAGGACTTTCAGCCGGAACCTATTCTGTTGTGGTGCGAGATAATATAGGTTGTTCAAACACTGGAAGTATAACTATTACTCAACCCCCGCTTTTAACAGCTGGATTTAACAGCGGAAATGTATGTTTAGGAAATGCTACAACATTTGTTAATCAATCAAGTGCCGGAGCCGTTTCCTGGAATTGGAATTTTGGAAATGGCAATACGTCTACCCAACAAAATCCAACAATAACATACACTGCTGCTAATACATATACCGTAAATTTAGTTGTTACTTCTGCAAGCACATGCACTGCTTCAATTACTAATACGGTAGTAGTTAATCCTCAACCTGTAGCTAGTTTTAGTGCTACAACAGTTTGTTTAGGAAATCCTACTTCTTTTTCTAATCTTTCTACTGGTGGAGGTACTAATTGGAGTTGGAATTTTGGCGATGGTAACTCTTCTACTCAGCAAAATCCATCTAACACCTATACGGCTGCAGGAACCTACACTGCAACATTAATTTCTACAGCAAACCCTGGAGGCTGTAATTCTTCCATTTCAAAAATTATTACAGTTAACCCTCAGCCTATTGCAAGTTTTAGTGCGAGTACGGTTTGTTTAGGCAATCCTACACAATTTTCAGATTTATCTACGGGAGGAGGAACAAGCTGGAATTGGAATTTTGGCGATGGTAATAGTTCTTCTCAGCAAAGCCCATCTCATACTTACTCTTTATCAGGGACTTATTCCGTTACATTAAATACTTCTGCTTCTGGTGGATGTAATGATATTATTACTTTGGTGGTAACAGTAAATCCTCAACCGCAAGCTGTATTTTCAGTCAATACGGTTTGCCTTGGATTGCCTACTCAATTTACAAATACTACTACCGGAGGAGCTACTCAATGGAGTTGGAATTTTGGCGATGGGGGTACAAGTACTTCTCAAAATCCTTCAAATACATATACTGCTGCCGGCACCTATTCAACAACTTTGGTAGCAACAGCAATGCCAGGTGGTTGTAATTCTACTTTCTTACAGGTTGCAACAGTTCTTCCTGTAGCGCAAGCAAATTTTAACACTGCAGATATTTGTCTAAATACAAACCCGGCACAATTTTCTGATTTATCTATCGGAGCCGCTCAATGGTTATGGAATTTTGGCGATGGAACACCAACTTCAACTCAGCAAAATCCCTCTCACATTTTTGGTGCTCCTGGTACCTACTCTGTAACACTTTTAGTTCAAAGTAGTGGAGCTTGTTTAGATTCAATCACTCAGATTATAAATGTTAATCCAGTTCCTGACGCTATTTTTATTTCCAATATAGTTTGCTTTAATAATCCAACACAATTTACAGATCAATCATTAGGAATTCCTACACAGTGGAGTTGGAACTTTGGCGATGGTAATACAAGTAATTCTCAAAGTCCTTCACATACCTATGGTGCACCGGGAACCTATACCGTCACGTTAATAGCTACAAATACATTAGGATGTTCTGATACTCTTCCTCTCGTAGCGGTAGTAAATCCATTACCAAGTGCTAATTTTATTGCACCTACTGTTTGTATTGGCAGCACTACTTGTTTTAAGGATACTACATTGCTCTCATCCGGAGTCATTGCAACTTGGAGTTGGAACTTTGGAGATCCTACTTCTGGAACAAATAATATTTCAAACTTGCAAAACCCATGTCATACTTATACGGCAGTAGGAGTTTATAATGTTGTTTTAACTGCTACTTCAAACGATGGATGTCAGAGCACCATTAATCTACCGGTTAGTGTTACATTACCTCCTGTAGCATCTTTCACAGCTACCAGTGTTTGTATGAATACGGCAACTACTTTTTCTAATCTTTCTACAGGCTCTATACAGTGGAGTTGGAATTTTGGCGATGGAGGAACTTCAACACTTCAAAGTCCTACACATGTTTATTTGGGTTATGGAAATTATGTTGTTACCTTGATAGCATCTTCTGGAGGGCTTTGTGCAGACACAATCATTGATACCATTACTATAAATCCAACCCCAGTAGTTGTATTTAGTGCAGATACTGTTTGCGTGGGTAAGCCAACTGCTTTTACTGATGCTTCCTTTATTCCTTCAGGAAATATTATTTCATGGATATGGAACTTTGGAGACCCAACTTCTGGAGCTAACAACTCTTCTTTGCTTCAACATCCAACACATATTTTTTCTGCTGCTGGATCTTATTCAGTATCCTTAACTACTACTTCGGCAATAGGTTGTGTAAGTAGTAATGTTATTTCAGTTATTGTGTATCCTGGTCCTAATGCTGATTTTACTTTTACCCCAAGTTCTCCAATCAATATTAGCGATTTAGTATACTTTAATGATCAATCAACGGGATCACCTGTTCAATGGTGGTGGAACTTTGGGGACAATGATACTTCGATCACTCAAAATCCTTCACATCTTTATTCTGATATTGGAACGTATACCATCACACTTATTGCAGTTACTCAAAATGGATGTGCTGATACAACGTATCATCCATTAGAGATTTTACAATTTGCTTTCTACATCCCTAATGCATTTACTCCAGGCATAGATGGTAAAAACGATTTTTTCTTTGGAAAAGGAGTTGGTATAGTAGAATATGAATTAATTATTTTTGATCGTTGGGGAAATCAAATATTTTTCTGTAAAGTGAAAGATCTTCCTCAAACACCTCCCTGTATGTGGGATGGAAAAGTTGAAGCAGGTACATCTAATGAGCGAGCTCAGGAAGATGTATATGTTTGGAAAGTTGAATTATTGGACATATTTGGCGATTCTCACTCCTACATCGGTACAGTTACTATAGTGAAATAACTCAAAAATCCATCAACAAGCTACGGTTAATACTGTTGTTTGTAGATGTAGATTCTCTATACTATCTTTGCCCTCTTCAGTATAATTTTCAAAATGAGAATAGCTATTTTCAATAATTCATATATTTTATTTTTTTTCTTATTTTTAATTCAATTTGGGTTTATTAATGAGGCGAATTCGCAATGTTCGTTAGTTGCTAGTACTACCAATGAATTTTGTAATAGGGCTGACGGTACAGCTACTGTAGCAGCATCTGGAGGAAGTGGTATTTACACTTATTTATGGATGCCAACTGGCCAAACAACGGCTACTGCAACTGGACTAGTAGCAGGAAATTATTCAATTACTATTACTGATGGAAGTAGTTGTATTATAGATACAGTATTGACAGTAAATTTCACAACTGGTCCATTAGCAAATGCTGGTGCAGATATAAGTTTATGTTCTGGAAATTCTGTTTCTTTATCTGGCTCGGGAGGAGGATCGTATACATGGAGCCCTTCGGCAGGTTTAAGTAATTCAGCTATTTCTAATCCGGTATTTTCTGGTACTGCATCTACCACATATACATTACTTGTAACGGATGTTAATAATTGCACCGCATCAGACGATATATCGGTCACTGTTCACCCAACCCCTGAAGTGAGTTCTACTGCAACTGCTGCATGTTTTAATAATCCTACTATTTTTAATAATACAAGTATTGGAGTTGTTTCTCAGTGGACTTGGCATTTTGGAGATGGGAACACAAGTGCACTTCAAAATCCTACTCACACATATAATAATTCTGGAACTTTTACGGTTACGCTTGTTGCAGAAACAGCGCAAGGGTGTAAAGATTCTACCTTTTTACCTGTAACGGTTTATCCACTTCCGGTTACTAGTTTTTCCTCCACAACCGTTTGTATAGGATCCGCCACCGCTTTTACTGATCTATCCACTGTATCATCTGGAAATGTAATCGCATGGAGCTGGAATTTTGGAGATCCTGCATCCGGCTTAAATAATACTTCCAATTTACAAAACCCTACACATGTTTTTACTGCCGTAGGAAACTTTAATGTATTGCTTACTGTCACATCCAGTAATAATTGTCAAAATGTAGCAAACAAACAGGCAGTGGTTTTATTCCCACCTGTTGCTGCATTCACAGCCAAGGATACCTGTTTAAATGCTGCAACTAATTTTACCGATCAATCTTCAAATACATTAAATTGGTTTTGGAATTTTGGCGATGGCGGTACATCCACTACTCAACACCCAACACACACGTATTTAACACCAGGAAGTTATGTAGTTACGCTCATAGCCTCATCTACAGGAACATGTATTGATACTATTACAGATACCATTACTATTTATTCTCCACCCATTGCAAAGGGTATAGCTGATACTGTTTGTCAAGGTGAACCTACTAACTTTTTTAATCTTTCTTTTATTCCCAATGGAACTATTACTAATTGGTTGTGGGATTTTGGCGATGGAAATACCTCATCACTAGTAAACCCAACTCATATTTATTCTTCGGCTGGAAGTTATACTGCTACATTAACGGTTACTTCTTCGTATGGCTGTGTTGGTACAACCACGGTTCCTATCCTTGTCTTTTCTTTACCTAATGCAGATTTTTCATTTTCACCATCACCAACAGCGCAACTTATAGATGAAATATTTTTTACAGATCAGTCTACAGGAGCACCTGTCAGTTGGTTTTGGAATTTTGGAGATGGCGACACATCCACCCTACAAAACCCAGCTCATTTCTTTTCTGATACGGGTGCATTTGTGGTAACGTTAATTATTGAGTCTGCAAACGGTTGCTTTGATACTATTCAACATAAAGTAGAAATTAGAGATTTTGCATTTTATATTCCCAATTCATTTTCGCCAAACGGTGATGATATAAATGAATTATTTTTTGGAAAGGGAGTAGGAATCATTGAATATGAAATGTCGATTTTTGATCGCTGGGGAAATCAAGTATTTTATTGTAAGATAAATGACCTGCCACAGACTTTTCCGTGTATGTGGGATGGAAAAGTAGAAGCTGGAAGGTCAAATCGTTTAGCGCAGGAGGATGTGTATGTGTGGAAAGTAAAGTTGATTAACATTTTTCATACAGAATACAATTACATAGGAAATTTGAGTTTAATCAGATAAGAAGTCCAATAGGATTTTCTTATCAACGTAATAAGTGTACGTTCCCTTTGTAAATCTTTTCATTTACATGAACGGTAAAATAATATACACCTGCGCTGGCATCTACACCGGCATTGGTTCTTCCGTCCCAAGCATTATTTCGTAAAGAGGTAGAAAATAATAGTGTTCCCCATCGGTCGTAAATGTGGAGCAAAAACTTTTCGTTTGGACAAATTCCAGGAATATAAAATAAATCATTTACGCCATCGGCATTGGGGGTGAATACATTTGGAATTAGGTCCTCTTCAGAACAAGGTTCAGAAAGTATAAGGATGGAATCCTTTCCTATGCATCCTGACTTGTCATAAATTGTAAATACATAATAGATGGTATCGCCAGTTCCAATAATTTGAATGGTAGCACAGGTGTCGCAGCTAATTCCTGTATTGGGAGTCCAGCTAAATGTGTAGGGAGATACTCCTCCAGAATAATTTACTGTTACAGTGATGATGCTATCTTCAGGGATGGTTACAACGTAAGGAGAAGGAGATAAAGGTGGATTCCCTGATAATGAAACATTAATAACGTTGCTTGCAATTACGGAGCCAGTTAAATTATTTGCTTGCGTGATACAAGGAGCACCACTTGGTAGTGTATATTGCAACAATAGAATAGGATTAAAAGTGCCCGCGTTAATAAATGTATGACAGGTATCGCCACCTACAGAATTCAGCACTGTTCCATCCCCAAAATCCCAAACATAATTATTAGTGTTTAATGCACTCACATTAAAACATACGGTAAGTGGAGTACATCCAGAAGCAGGAGCAAGTGAAAAATCTCCGGTTGCAAAGGGTACCGTTATAATACTATCTAGTCTTAATGTGTCCTTGCATCCACCGGCATTTGTAACAATTAGTGTAACACTATACACTCCGCCTGTTGAATATAGCGCAGTAGGATTTTGAAGTGTAGAGGTGCCTCCATTACCAAAATTCCATTGCCAGTTATTTACATAACCCAATGAAGAATCGGTGAATGTCACTTGCATATTTCCGCAATATACCGTGTCAATTTTCCAACCAAAATTTGCCGTAGGCTTTAATATTCGAATGGTATCGGTTACCATGCTGTCGCAGCCATTTGTGTCAACAACAGTTAGTGTTACTACATATATTCCATCGTTAATATATGAATGCGTTATGATTGGGCTGCTAGTAGTATCTGAACTTCCATCCCCATAATTCCAAATATAGGTTCCTCCAATAACACTGGTAGAAGATGCGTTATATGTAAGTACATCAAGTTTACATGCAAACGTATCAACTATAAATGATGGTAGCGGAAATGTTGGTTTTATGTAGTTGGTTTTTACAATTGTTTTAATACACCCATTTGTATCGCGCACAGTCATAGTAACGGCAAAACTTCCAGTAATAGTATAAGTATGTGCAATAGAGTCATTGCTTGTTGTGTCGTTGGGACTTCCATCTCCAAAATTCCATATCCATTGTGTAAGAGTTGAGTCAGAGTAAGAGGTATCAACAAATGTTACAATGAGTGGTCTGCATCCGGTTAGTGTATCCGCATAAAAATAGGGTAGTGGTCCTAATGTTTTAAGAGTATCAACTAGCGTATCCTTACATCCATTTACATCAGTAATTATTAATGTTACAGGATAGGCTCCAGGGTTATTGTAAGTATACAAAGCAGAATCAACAACAGAGGTATCTGCTAAGCTCAACGGATCGCCAAGATTCCAAAAATAGGAGGATGCATCTTGTGATGTGCTAGCTAAATTTACACTAAATGGATAGCAGCCTTTGGATGCTATAATTGAATAACTTGCTATAGGCTCCGCTATCGTAAAAGTTGCAGTCGCTGAGTCAGAGCAACCTGTTGCGTAATTATATGCTATAAGTGTTACGGTATAGGGCCCGCGAGAAGGATAGGTGTGAATTGGATTTAAAGTCTTTAGGGTGTCTTTTGTACCATCTCCAAAATTCCAAACGATAGAGTCTGCACCGTGAGAGGCGTCAGAAAACTGTACGGTATAATAGTTTGTGCAACTTAACGTAAAAGTAAATATTGCTTTTGGGGGAAGTATTACAACATTTTGAATTAGGGATGTATCTGCACATCCGTTGTTAAATGCAATTAACATTACTTGGTAAAATCCTGTATCAGGATATAGGTGCATTGGGTTTTGAATAGTAGAAAATTGCCCATCACCAAAATCCCAAAGCCATCCGGTAACATTTAAGGAGGAATCGCTAAATTGAACAGGTTTCCCATAGCATACCGTGTCTTGTAAAATGCCAAAATTAGCTATTGGCTTTATGCCAACTTTAATACAATTTGTACAAGTGAAAGTGTCTATGCAACCTGCTAAAGTTTGTACAATTAAAGAAACTGAATAAATACCTGTTGTAGTATAAGTATGTGAAAGCGGGGGAGCGCTGTTTGCAGTAGTTCCATCTCCAAAATTCCAAAAATAATTTGCAATAGGATTAGCTGGACTAATACTGTTGTTTAAAAAGTTTACAGTTAATGGAGCACATCCACTATCCGGAAAAGTGGTAAAGCCTGCAACAGGAGGAGAAATAATAATGAATGAGTTTTTTACAATTGTATCCTGACAAGGACCCGAAGAATTAATTGCTATTAACGACACGCTATATGTGCCAAATGCAGTATAAGTATGGGCGGGACTTAGTAAAGAAGATGTGGGGCTGCCATCCCCAAAATTCCAAGTATAATTTGTCCCTCCAATTGATGTATTAGTAAAATTCACAGTGAAAGGTACAGAGCAAGCAATGGTAGTGTCGGCAATAAAATTTGCTTTTGGTGTTTGGTTTACAGTAATATTATTTGAAATAGTGTCTTTACAACCACTTGCATCAGTAGCAATTAATGATACCGTGTATGTGCCAGCAGTAGTATAAGTATGTGTAGGACTTATTACTGAAGATACACCACCGTCTCCGAAATTCCAGCTTACAGACGCTGGTGTTGGTATTGATGTATTTGTAAATGCCACAGTTTCGCCAGTACAAATTGTAGTAGGTGTTGCTGAATAACTAGCAACAATTTTTTGAATAATTATTTTATTCGGAGCGACAATAGAATCAACACAGCCATTTTGATTTAATATGAGTACTATACTAAAAGATCCTGTAGTAGTGTAGGTATGAGTGGGGTTTTTTATCGTAGAAGTGCTGCCATCCCCAAACTTCCATAAATACGTTGTAGCTCCTATTGATGTAGAGTTGTTTGCAAAAGTAACTGTTAATGGAGCCGTACATGAAGTGGTTGGTGTTGCTGAAAATGATACAGTGGGTTTAGGTAAAACAACAATATTTTTCACCACATTCCCGGAGCATCCATCAGGATCAGTAACTATTACACTGATAGGATAATTACCTGGAGTAAGATATGTGTGAGAAGTTGTTGGAGATGTTGTGGATGTTGAAAACCCATCACCAAAGTTCCAAGCCCAAGTTCCAATAGGGGAACCCCCAGCAGATATTGTTGATGCATCGGTTAATGTTACTGGCTGACCCACACAGGTGGTATCCGTACTAAGTGTAAATCCTGCAATAGGTTTATTGTAAACGACAATGTAGTTTGTTTTGATTTCAACATCAGAAGTCACTCCGTTGGTAACGCTTAGTGTTACTGTGTATACACCTGGAATTGTATAGATAGCACTAGCCGTAGTCCCCGTACCAGAATTACCATTGCCAAAATTCCAATTCCATGATGTAGGATTCCCGGTAGATTGATCTGTAAAAGTTACTTGTAAAGGGGAGCACCCTTTTAACGGGTTGGCAACAAAAGCAGCATTGACCTGACTTATTGCCTGCAAAGAAAACAAGCATGCAATTAATGTAATTGATGTTTTAAAAATATTTTTTGTAAGTAAGTTCAACGCTTATTTAATATAAGTAACAAATATAAGTCTATGTACCCTTAATAGTAATCTATAAAACACATATTATTAGCAACAAGATGTTAGTTTTCATGTAATTGATTCGCCAATGCTAGCGTTTACGAATAGATTTAGGAATAGTTGCTATAAAATGTATCTATTTTATTCATTTTTAGCCTTTTTTGAACGAGTTATTAAGTTAGACGTATCTTTGGTGCATATATGTGCGGAATTTCAGGAATATTTCATTTTGATTCATTGAGGGATGTAGATGAGTCTATTTTGAAAAAAATGACAACAACGTTGTCTCATCGAGGGCCAGACGGGGAAGGTTTTTACATAAAAAATAATATTGGGCTAGGACATCGAAGATTATCAATCATTGATCTTTCTACAGGAGATCAGCCCATGTTCAATGAAGAAAAGACTATTGCAATTATTTTTAATGGTGAGATTTATAATTACGTAGAACTCAAAGAAGAATTACAAAAGTTAGGTTGCAAGTTTCGTACTAATTCCGATACAGAAGTTATTATTCGTGCTTATGAAACATGGGGGGTAGATTGCCAAAACAAATTTAATGGCATGTGGGCTTTCGCATTATGGGATGAAAAGGAAAATCAGTTATTTATTTCTCGCGATCGTATGGGTGAAAAGCCATTGTTTTATACTACCTACGAAAACACGTTTGTATTCGGTTCTGAAATAAAAAGCATTACTGCCTATGGATGCCCTAAAAATCCCGCAAATGAATTTACTGAATTGTATTTAAGTCTAGGATACATCCCTGCGCCTTATACTTTTTATAAAAATATCTTCAAACTACAAGCAGGTCATTATTTAATTGTTAAACCAAATTCGGTAAATGAAATAAAGTACTGGGATTTGCCAGAGATAGATGAAAATAATATGAACTCCGATAAGCAGAAGGTGTATGAAAATTTCGAAAATCTTTTAAAAGATTCCGTCAGAATTAGGATGCGCAGTGATGTGCCTTATGGAGCCTTTTTAAGTGGAGGGTTAGATTCTGCAGCAATTGTTGCGCTGATGAGCGGCATAAGTAAAGAAAAGGTTAAAACATTTACGATTGGGTCCAAAGAAAAAATGTTTGACGAGCGGGAACTTGCAGCATTAGTAGCGCAAAAATTTAATACAGATCATCAAGAATACATGGTTGAGCAGGATAATTTTGAAGAATCGCTCATAAAAGTATTGCATCATTTTGACGAACCTTTTGGAGATTCTTCTGCTTTGCCAACCGGAAAAGTATCGCAAATAGCATCTCAAAAAGTAAAAATGGTTCTTACAGGAGATGGAGGAGATGAAGTGCTTTCGGGTTATAATTCCAACAGAGTTGAAAAATTTGCTGAGCAATATCAACGTATGCCTAGGTTTTTAAGAAATATTTTCCCTGGTGTTGTAAATGCAACAGCATCTATATTCCCGGGCGATAATAAATATAAACTCAAGCAAATTGGCAAGGCTTTATCTTTTTCCAACGAAACATTTGAAAAAAGACTTATAGCTAAATCATGGTGCAAGCCTGAGTTGCTTAATTTGTTAATTGCTGATTGTGGAAAGCAAGTTAAATTGTCTGATTTTATAGGTGATTTCTTTTCAAAATACAAAGTAAAAGATTCGTTTTATAAATTAATGTTTTTCCAATTTAAAGTTTTGTTACCAGATGATTTTTTAGCAAAAGTTGATAGAATGAGCATGGCCTCATCTCTAGAAACTCGTGTGCCTTTTCTTGATTACCGATTGGTGGAATATATGACGCATGTTCACAGAGATGTAAAGATGCAAGGCTACGAACGTAAAAGTGTATTGAGAAATACCATAGGGAAAATACTTCCGCCTGCTTTACTGCGTGCTCCTAAAAAAGGGTTTAGTATCCCACTTCGTGAATGGTTTAAAGGAAAAGAATTTGAGCCTCAGCTTCAGTCACTATGTAGTGCCGATTTTGGATTAAATCAAAATGTACTTAAGAAAATTATTGACGATAATAAATCCAGTAAAGAAGATTATGGGAATTTAATCTGGATGTTGTTTGTATTGAAAGCTTGGAATAATAAATAAGTAAAAGAATATTTATTTATTTTTTTATTCTGAATACAATAAAAAGAGTAGTCATAAAAAATAAAGAGCTAAAAAATACGAGCATCTTTAAAAGCTTTGGACTATCTGGTTTGTTTCTAGGAGAAAAACTCTCAATAACTTGAATTGAATCAATTAGTTCTAGATCTTCTCTTAAGTTTAAGTCAGTGCGATAAAACTCCATACTTGCTTTGTAAATATTTATAGGATCAATTGGTTGGCCAAATACAAATCCAGATCCAGTTCCGCGGGGTAGTATATTTGAGGAAATATTTTTTTTAAGAGTATCAAGTTGCTGCATTTCTGATTTTAGCTTTTCTCTCATCAAAAGAATATTCTCTTTATTTATTTTTTTTCTATCTAATGCGTATTTATTATTTTCTAAATAATTAACAATGGCAAGTTCCAAGGTATCAAAAACGGTGTTGTTATAGGCGTGCACAAATATTTTAAATGGAATACCAAGTACAATAGTATCTCGATCTTCATATATTTTACTTAGCTTACTACTATAGTTACTAAACTCAATCTTTTTTATTGCTTCAGCAGCTTCAATTGGTATGTTTAGTTTTTTTGCTATTAATTCAGGTGTTCCATCTGCAACTGTTTCGCTAAGCTTTCCAATAATACTAGCACAATAATCATTGGTAAGAATTTTTGATGAAATTGAAACAGAAGAAATATAGACAGGAGGAGAGATGCTATAAATACTGTAGCCTACACCACAGCCTAGCAAAATAATAAATGAAAATAATATCCATTTGGTTAATAGAATTTGTAATAAGTCTTTGCAGAATTGAATACCTGAAAAAATAAACTTACTAATACCATTAAAAATGGTGATCAAATCAATTTCTTCGTTCTTATTTGGCTGATTTTCCATCTAGATAAATTCTATCAGCAAAAGTATTCTATTTTTCGCAATTAAATAAACTTAATATTAATATATTTGTACAAATAACTGATAATTAATAACCTACCGCTATGCTAGATTTAAATGGTAAAAGCATTCTAATAACCGGAGGTACCGGAACATTAGGAAAACAACTCACAAAAACCATATTGGAACGTTGGCCAAATGTTAAAAGACTTGTTATCTTTTCAAGAGATGAGCAAAAACAATTTCAAATGGCAATGGAATACCCCGAAGCTAAATATCCTAGTATTCGTTTTTTTATTGGAGATATAAGAGACTACGAAAGATTAATCAGGGCCTTTGAGGGCATTAACTATATTATTCATGCTGCAGCAATGAAACATGTTCCAATTGCAGAATATAATCCCATGGAATGTGTTAAAACTAATGTATTAGGAGCGGAAAATATTATTAATGCTGCACTTGCAACTGGGGTAGAAAACATAGTTGCTTTATCTACAGATAAGGCTGCTGCTCCTGTAAGTTTATATGGGGCAACCAAGCTTTGTTCAGATAAATTATTTGTGGCTGCAAATAACATCAGGGGATTTCATAATATTAAGTTTTCTGTAGTTCGCTATGGAAATGTGATGGGGTCAAATGGATCTGTTATACCATTTTTTCTCAAGAAAAAAGCTAGTGGAACATTACCTATTACTGACCCAACCATGACACGTTTTAACATTTTGCTTAGCGAAGGGGTTGATTTGGTTTTACATGCACTTGAACATGCTTGGGGAGGAGAAATTTTTGTATTAAAAACACCTTCCTATAAAATTACAGAAGTAGCAAAAGCGATAGGCCCGAATTGTAAAATTGAAATTGTTGGAATTCGTCCAGGAGAAAAAATTCATGAGGAAATGATAACTTCCTCTGATTCATTTTTTACGTATGATGTAGGAAAATATTTTGCTATTCTACCTCAAGTGCCAAGTTGGAATATAAAAGATTTTATTAAACAATTTAATGCAAAAATTGTAGCTCCGGGTTTTATTTATAATTCGGGCGATAACCCAGACTGGGTTGATGCTGTTGAATTACGTAAATTAATAAAAGAGCATGTAGATCCTGACTTTTCTATCTAAACTAGATTTGAAATGAACGTTATTCCCTACGGTAAACAGCAAATAACACAGGAAGATATTGAGGCTGTTATTTCTACTTTAAAGTCTGATTTTCTTACACAAGGGCCTAAAATTGCAGAGTTTGAAAAATTATTTTCAGAATATATTGGCTCTAAATATGCCGTAGCAGTTTCAAATGGTACTGCGGCTTTACATTTATCCGTTTTAGCTTTAAACATTAAGCCAAATGATAAAGTAATTACTACTCCTATTACGTTTGTTGCAAGTGCCAATTGTGTCCGATATTGTGGTGGCGAGGTGGTTTTTTCGGATATTGACCCTTATACTTTTTTGCTCGATATAAATAAAGTTAGAGACTTACTCGAAAAGCATCCTAAAGGAACATTTAAAGGAATCATACCGGTGGATTTTGCAGGATACGCAGTCGATCTTGAAGAGTACAGAAAATTAGCTGATGAATATGATTTATGGCTAATTGAAGATGCTTGTCACGCACCTGGCGGTTTTTTTAGTAACAGTAAAGGGGTGAGACAGTATTGTGGAAATGGAAACTATGCCGATCTATCCATTTTTTCTTTTCATCCAGTAAAGCATATTGCTACTGGCGAAGGAGGAATGATTACTACTAATAGAAAAGATTTGTACGAAAAATTAAAAATGTTAAGAACACATGGAATCACCAAAGATAAATTATTGATGAATGAAAATCACGGTAGCTGGTACTATGAAATGCAGGAATTAGGATATAATTATCGCCTAACAGATATACAGGCTGCACTTGGAAGTTCGCAATTAAGACGTGCAGCAGTAGGATTGGAAAAAAGAAAAATTATTGCTCAGAAATATGACGAAGCATTTAAAAAACACTCTCGAGAAATAATATCGCCTGTATATAACGAAGGGCATGCGTTTCATCTATATATAATTCAAGTTGAGAATAGAGTAGCACTTTATAATTATTTGCATGAAAATAGTATTTTTGTTCAGGTTCACTACGTGCCTGCGTATCTTATGCCTTTCTATCGTAACTCAGGGAACAAAGCAGGAGATTTTCCTGCTTCTGAAAAATATTACTCTGGTTGCATTAGTCTACCTATGTATCCTAGTTTAAGCGATGCCGAGCAAGAGTTTGTCATTAATAAAATATTAGAATATGTCAGAAAATAACCAAAAAACAGTCTTCCTTCAAGAAGAAGGAAATGAGTATTATGAGCGAAACAAACAAGTGCTGGTTGAAAAAAAGAAAGATCTTTTAGTTGAGCTACTTTTGGAAAGAAAATTATTGCCGAAAATAGTATTAGAAATAGGATGTAGCATTGGGTGGAGGCTCGATAGCATACATAAATTGTTTAAATCCGATTGCTATGGAATTGACCCATCATCGCAAGCGATAAAAGATGGAAGAGACTTGTATAAGGACATTATTTTAGAACAGGGAACGGCAGATGTTATTCCGTTTTTTGATAAGAAATTTGATTTGATTATTTTTGGTTTTTGTTTGTATTTGTGCGACAGGAAGGATTTGTTTAAAATTGTTTTTGAGGCAGATAAATTTTTGAATGAAGGGGGTCATATAGCCATTTTTGATTTTGAGCCGGCCGCTCCTCTTAAAAATAAATACCAACATAAAGAAGGGATATTTAGCTATAAAATGAATTACTCAAACTTGTTTCTTGCAAACCCTTCCTATTTTTTAGTTTCAAAAAATATCTTTACTCATTATGGTTTCGAAAAAATAGATGATCCGAATGAAAGAGTATCTGTGTCTTTGTTGAGAAAAAATACGATGCAAGCATATGCTGTTAATTATTAGGGTATGGTATTTTCTGCCTTAATTAACATATGCGATAGAGTGAACGGAAGAGATAGTAGTGACTGGAAGTGTAAATATTAATTTTTTTTCGTTTGAAAAGAATAGCAATAATACATGCTAGAGGTGGAAGCAAGCGACTCCCATCAAAAAATATAAAATTATTTTTAGGGAAACCTATTATAGCATATTCAATAGAAGCTGCTATAGAATCGAAATTGTTTGATGAGGTTATGGTGTCAACGGATGATGATGAAATAGCTTCAATTGCAAAAGAGTATGGTGCGCTTGTTCCATTTATGCGAAGTGAAAAAAATTCAGACGACTTTGCCTCTACAGCAGATGTGATCCTTGAGGTAGTAGAGAAATACACTGAACTTGGAAAGAAATTTGATCTATTGTGTTGTATTTACTCTACAGCTCCCACCATTACTTCATCCCGGCTTCAAAACGCATTCGAGCTGCTTGTTAATGGTAAATACAAATCAGTATTTCCTGTTTTGAAATTTAATTATCCTATTCAAAGAGGCATGGTTATTAAGGACAGTAAAATTGTTATGCTAAATCCTCAAAATTCTTCTGGTAGAACACAGGATTTAGAACTGACCTATCATGACTCAGGTCAATTTTATTGGATTTGGACTTCAGAATTCCTAAATTCAAATAATATATTTACAGATAACTCGGGTTGTTTGATAGTAGAAGAAGAAAACTCTCAGGATATTAACACGGAATTTGATTGGAAAGTTGCAGAATTTAAGTATAAGTATAATATAGAGAAAAGCAGGAATAACAAAATTTGTGAAAAGATAATTTTGGGAACTGCGCAGTTTGGATTTGATTATGGAATTAATAATACCGTAGGAAAATTGAAGCAAGAGAGTGTAAATGAAATTTTGAATTTTGCATATACTAATAGCATTGGAATCTTAGACACAGCAGAAAAGTATGGAGATTCACATGAAGTAATTGGAAAATTCCACAAGGCATTTGATGTCAAGTTTAAGGTCATTACAAAATTTGACCCTACAAGAGAAGATTTGCCGATGGATTTAACAGAGAGAATAAAACGCAATCTTGCTGTGTTAAACGTAAATTACTTGTATGGTTATATGTTTCACTCGTTTGATAGCTTTAAAAAATGTTTTGATCAGTATAGAGAGGAGTTGCTTGAACTGAAAAGTAAAGGTCTAATTCAAATGATTGGTGTTTCTGTTTATACAAATTCGGAGATCAATGAGTTATTGCATTATGATTGTATCGATTTTGTTCAATTCCCATTTAATTTTTTAGATAATATTAATAAACGCTCAGAGTCTATTGAAAAATTGAAACGCAGAGGTATTCAAGTTCATACTCGATCTACTTTTTTGCAAGGATTATTTTTTAAAAGGGAAATACCAGATTCGTTGAAATATTTGGAGATATATATTGATTTGGCAAAGCAAATTGCCACTGGTAGAAACATTGACTTAAATACATTGGCCTTAAATTATGTTTTTCAGCAGGATAATATTGATAATGTACTATTTGGTGTTGACTCTGTCGAGCATTTGAGGAAAAATATCAACCTATTGCGTACTCCGATTTCTCGGGAAACAATAGTAGAAATTAATTCAATTGACGTTAAAGAAACAGAATTGTTAAACCCTGCCAATTGGAACCGCTAAAGATATTGGCTATTACCCAGGCTAGATCTGGCTCCACAAGGTTGCCTGATAAGATATTTAAAGAAATAAATAGATTTACTTTGCTTGATATTCATGTAATGAGAATATTGAAGTCAAAAAGAATTAGTCAGTTATTAATTGCGACCACATTAAACGTTGAAGATAATAGAGTTGAGGATAAGGCAAGAAAATTAGGCCTGCCATGTTTTCGTGGCAGTGTGAATGATGTGCTGGATAGATATTATCAAGCATCGAAAAGCTATTTACCAGATTTAATAGTTAGGCTTACATCAGACTGCCCTTTAATTGATGCTAACCTAATAGATATGGTTATTGATAGATTGATAGAAATTAATGTTGATTATTGCTCTAATTCACTAGTGTCAACATTTCCAGATGGAATGGATGTTGAGGTTTTTAAATTTTCTGCGTTAGAACGGGCTTGGAACAATGCTAAATTAACTTCTGAAAGAGAACATGTTACTTCCTACATTTACAATAATTCTACTTTTTTTAATAAACAATTATTTACTGCTGTTAACTTTGTAAGTGAATTTAACTATGGTAATGTAAGATTGACAGTAGATGAGGAACGTGATTTTCTTGTAGTTAAACATTTAATTGAAAAATTTGGAATTGATAAAGATTGGAAAACATATGCGGATTACTATCTCTCTAATGCAGAGATTAGTAAGCTAAATAGTTCAATTGGTAGGAACGAAGGATATATTAAGTCTTTGAATAATGATTAACAAATACACATCAATTATCTAATATTTATGGGACAGGGACAGGAGTTGTATAAAAAAGCTAAAAAATTAATTCCGGGTGGAACAATGTTATTGTCAAAAAGGCCCGAAATGTTTCTGCCCGATAAGTGGCCAGCCTATTTCAGTAAATCAAAAGGCTGTAAAGTATGGGACTTGGATGGAAAAGAATATATCGACATGTCTATCATGGGAATAGGAACTAACATTTTAGGTTATGGCGATGATGAAGTAGATGCTGCAGTTATGACTACGGTAAGAAACGGAAATATGTCAACTCTAAACTGTCCAGAGGAGGTTTATCTGGCGGAAAGACTTGTTTCCCTAAATCCGTGGGCCGACATGGTGCGCTTTGCTAGAAGTGGTGGCGAAGCAAATGCAATTGCAATAAGGATAGCACGTGCTGCCTCCGGCCGTGATAAGGTAGCCATTTGCGGATATCATGGTTGGCATGATTGGTACTTGTCTGCTAATCTTGGCAGTGAAGAGAGCCTTGCTGGTCATTTACTTCCTGGCTTGGATCCGTTAGGTGTTCCTAAAAATCTTAGTAACACTGTATTTCCGTTTAACTATAACAAGATTGAGGAATTGGAAACTCTTTTAACTATAAACCCAGATATTGGTGTAATTAAAATGGAAGTTTCCAGAAATAAAGGACCTGAAAATGATTTTTTACTTAAAGTACGTCAGCTTGCCACAAAGCATAACGCTGTTCTGATCTTTGATGAGTGTACCTCGGGGTTCCGCCAGACTTTTGGTGGTTTATACAAACTTTTTGGTGTTGAGCCTGATATGGCAATGTACGGTAAAGCACTCGGTAATGGATACGCTATTACAGCAGTTGTTGGCAGGAGGAATATCATGGAAGCCGCCCAAAAAACATTTATTAGTAGTACATTTTGGACTGAACGTATAGGTCCAACCGCAGCATTGAAAACACTGGAGGTAATGGAGCGGGAGAGGTCATGGGAGGTAATCACTAAAAGAGGAACTGCAATAAGCGAGAAATGGTTGCAACTCGCTTCGCATCATGGATTTAAGATCAGTATTAATGGATTGCCCGCACTGATTGGGTTCAGTATAGACAGCCCTAAAGCGCTGGAGTATAAAACCCTTATAGCTCAGGAAATGTTAAAGAAAGGTTACTTGGCTGGAACAAGTATTTATGTCAGCATAGCTCACACCGAAGCAATTATTGAAAAATATTTTGAAGCAATCAACCCTATTTTTAAACTGATCAGGGAGTGTGAAGGTGGAAAGGATGTGAATAGCCTGTTGGAGGGCCCCACTTGTCATGGCGGATTTAAACGGTTGAATTGATATGCGAAGAGTTTACCAATGCCTGCCGGTATATGAATTTTCGACCGGTAGTTATAGTATAGTTCCGATCCGAGATGAGGATAAATATCCAATCATGCAATGGCGGAATGAACAAATTGATGTTTTAAGGCAAAGGCATTTTCTCACTAGAGAAAACCAGGAAACTTATTTTAAAAATGTAGTTGATAAGTTATTTGAGAAGAAACAACCGGATCAGCTTTTATTTAGTTTCTTAGAGAATGATATTTTGATTGGATATGGAGGACTAGTACATATTAATTGGGAAAATAAGAGTGCTGAAATTTCATTTTTAACGGAGACTGGCAGAAGCCTTGATAAACATCAGTTCGTAAATGATTGGAATTCTTATTTGAAAATCTTAAAAAAAGTGGCCGAATTACAGTTGAACTTGAAAAAAATATATACGTATTCTTATGACATACGGCCATTGTTGTACCAGGCCTTAAATGACAGTGGCTTTATTGAAGAGTCTCGCCTTAAAGACAAGGTTTATATTAATAATAAGCAATACACTGTACGTATACATTCGCTTGTTTTTGAAGATATTTCGTTTAGAATGGCAGACGTTCAGGATGTTGATTTGTATTTTAAATGGGCGAATGATGTTGAGGTTAGAAGGAATTCATTCCATCAAGGCACTATTAGGTATGAAGATCATTCTAAATGGTTTTTTTTTAAATTAAAATCCGAAAAATGTTTTTTTTATTTATTTATGGATGAGCAAAAGAACGCAATCGGTCAGGTGAGGATTGAGAGCAATCAACACGAAACCACAATAGGTGTTTCGGTAGATTCGGGTTTTAGGGGGAGATCATTGAGCGGTAAAATGCTTAAAAAAGCAACAGATAATTATCTTCGTAAGAGACCGGACGGAAACATCGTAGCGTATATTAGATATGAGAATATTTCATCGCTTCGATCTTTTGTTTCGGCTGGTTTTATTCAACAGGAGGTGTTAGTGCACGAAGGGGTTAAGAGCTATAAATTTTTGAAAGGATAAAATGTCAGCAATTCAAATAGGGAAGATACAACTTGGCTATCAGAACAAGCCTTTTATAATTGCCGAAATGTCTGGCAATCATAATAAGTCTCTAGAGAGGGCAAAAGAAATTATTAAAGCTGCAGCAGAGTGCGGTGTTCATGCGATTAAACTTCAGACCTACACAGCAGATACGTTAACAATAAATCATAGAGGTGGCTTGTTTGACATTGCAGATAAAAACTCCTTGTGGTTTGGTAGGAACCTATACGAGCTGTACGAAGAAGCACACACACCGTGGGAGTGGCATAAGCCTCTTTTTGAGTATGCAAATCGCCTTGGATTGGTTTGTTTTAGTACGCCATTTGATGACACGGCAGTTGATTTTTTAGAGTCATTGAATGCGCCATGCTATAAGATTGCTTCATTTGAAAATACCGACCACCCACTTTTAAAAAAGGTGGCGAAAACCGGGAAGCCAGTAATTATGAGCACTGGTATAGCTGATATAGAGGAAATTATTGAATCAGTTGAGGTGTTAAAAGCAAATGGATGCTCAGAAATTGTACTGCTGAAATGCACAAGTACGTATCCTGCTACTCCTGAAAATACCAATCTTTTTACTATTCCTGAAATGCAAAAGATATTTCCCGGTTGCATCATTGGGTTGAGTGATCATACTATGGGTATTGGAGCGAGTATCGCTTCAATTGCATTAGGAGCAAGAGTCATTGAAAAACATTTTACTCTTAGTCGATTAGATGGAGGGGTTGACAGTACTTTTAGTATGGAACCTGCTGAAATGAAATCATTAGTTATTGAGGGTGAGCGGGCATTTTTGGCTTTAGGGAATATACAGCTTAAGGTACAAAAAGCAGAGGAGAAGAGCAAGGCATTTAAGCGGTCTATTTATATAGTTAAGGATATAAAAAAGGGAGAAGTATTTTCGAAGGATAATATCAGAATAATTAGACCAGGAGATGGACTTGCTCCCAAAAAATATGATAGCATTATAGGTAAAACTGCAAAAGCAGATATTAAATTTGGAACGCCCATGAAATCAACATTTTTTAATTAAAATTCAAATGAATCAAATTCAAGAAGTAAAAAAAATATATGAAAGTGGAGGTAATATCATGGATTTTCTAAAATCAAGGTCCAACAGCAGCAAAAATTCGACAGAATCGATTCTGATTAGTTATGATTTTCAAGCTGGAACTTATATTGAATCGGCAAATAACAATATTGAATACATTAATAATTACACTGGTTCAATCGCATCACTTTTAGGTAAGTGGCAATTCGATTCAATTTTAGAAGTGGGTGTTGGTGAAGCAACTACGCTAGCTAATGTTGTTCAGCGACTAGCTAAAAAACCGAAACATGTGTTTGGTTTTGACCTCTCTTGGTCAAGAATCAAGTATGCTCAAAAGTACCTAGAAGGGAAAAATATTCAAGGGACTTTATTTACAGGGAATTTGTTTAATGCACCAATTGCAGATAACTCAATTGATTTAGTTTACACTTCTCATTCTATAGAGCCAAATGGCGGGAGAGAAAAGGAAGCCCTAATCGAATTATATAGAATCACTAATAAGTATTTGGTTTTATTAGAGCCAGCATATGAATTTGCTGATGAAGAGGGAAAAGCGAGAATGGAAAAACTCGGCTATGTTAAGAATTTATATATGACTTGTTTGGAATTAGGATACAAAGTTATTGAGCATAGAAAATTTGATTTTTGTAATAATCCTTTAAATCCTACAGGTTTAATTGTAATCGAAAAAGAAGGAAATCGACAGTCACAGCATGTTCTGGCATGTCCGGTTTCAAAAACACCTTTAGTATTTACCAATGGTATTTATTATAGTAAGGATAGTTTTTTAGCATATCCCGTAATTTCGAATATTCCTTGCTTACTGGAAGAAAACGCTGTTCTAGCCACACACTTTCATGAAAGTTAATTTTGTAAAAATGTCTCTGCTTCAAATTATTAGAAATATACTTAAAGGAGTAAAAATAAGGGGCTATAGAAGCATTTTTCTTGCTAACACTGCCCGTCTTGGTCAATATTCAAGAGTATTAGCACCGACTTTTACTTTGAAAGATAGTTCAACTGCAGCTATTAATTTAGGTAATAATGTTAGCATAGGAAGTTTTACTGAATTGCAGGTTTGGGATGGAAATGTGATGGTAATTAAAGAACAAAGTAGTATTAATGATAATTGTAAGATACTTGGTGATGTATTGATTGAAAAATATTGTCTCTTTTCTGCAAATATTTTCGCTTCCTCTGGCAATCACTATGCCTCTGTCAATCCTACATGGCTTATTAAAGATCAAGACTCTTTTGTATTGCTGGATGAGGAGAGGCAAAAAAATCACTCAAGAAAAATTCATTTTGAAGAAGACTGTTGGATTGGATATGGAGCATTTGTAAAACAAGGTATACACATAGGTAGAGGAGCGATAGTTGGCGCTTATACAATAGTTACAAAAGATATACCTCCATACAGTGTGCAAATTGGCAGTCCTAATAAGGAGATAAAAAAGCGTGTTAATTTTTCTCCTCCTCTTGAAATTAATTGCTTAACAGACTCTGATCTCCCTTATTTTTATAGAGGTTTTGGTCACAATCGGTCAGAGTTAAAAATATCTAGAAACGCTAATATTATTTACTCAGATGCAGAATCTATTGTTACCCTTGCTAAATTAGATGCTATGAAATGTTTGCATATCTCTGGAAAGAATCTGTGCTTCCCAAACATAATTCAAATGACTCTTTATTTTAATGAAAGTCATTATTGGAAGGTAGATATTGCAAGCGAAAAATTTGACTTATCATTTAATATGATTGAGGGTATTCTCACAATTGAAAATATCTTACCAGAACGTGTTGGGGCGGATCTTGTTCAGTATAGTGTTATTAGGATAGCTAGTAGTGTAATAAAAAGTAATCAGCATAAATATTGTTTTGGTATATCACAAGTTAAACTCACATAAGATACTTTGAGAAAAGCAATTCATTTTATTATTTTTTGGCTAGGCTTTCAAATCTTTAAGTTCACTAAGAAAACCTTTAGTTACTCCTATTATAGTTTTAGAAAGCTTTTTGTATTAACTAAAGGTAAGCTCAATGACAGTTACACCAATTTACTTAATGTAAATATTGGAAAGTATGAGTTTCCTGCGATTGCTGGTGTTCTAGGAAATCTTAGCTATCATGATGTTAAGAAAATTGCTAACGAGATAGATAGAGATGGATTTTATATTTTTAAAAACAAGTTAAGTAACGATGCAATATCATCTTTACGAGAATTTGCTTTTTCATCTGAAGCAACCCTAGTTCCCAGAGCGCTTAGTGGAAAAGTGAGTTCTAAGTACGATAGGAATAATTTACTTTCTCCTCGCTATCAATTTGATGAATCCTCACTTTTGACTAATAAATTTGTAAGATCATTAATGACGGATTGTAGCTTAATTGCGATTGCTCAGGAGTATTTAGGTTCAAAGCCAATTCAAGACCTCACAGCAATGTGGTGGAGTGCTCCTTTTGCAAAAGAAGCTAGTTCGGAAGCTGCTCAATTGTATCATTTTGATATGGACAGATTTAAGTTTATTAAATTTTTCTTTTATTTAACAGACGTTTCAACGGAAACAGGACCGCATTGTTATATTAAGGGAACTCATAAATGCTTGCCTGATCCACTATGGAAGGATGGAAGGATTTTAGATAATGAAATTAATAGCTTTTTTTTGAATAAGGATAAGGTTGAAATTACTGGGGGCATTGGGTCCATAATAGCTGTAGATACAAGAGGCCTTCATAAAGGAAAATTGTTAGAACGTGGAGAAAGATTAATACTTCAGTTTGAGTTTACTAATTCTCTTTTTGGCGCTCCTTATAGTGTTGCCAATCTTAAAGATCAGATAGATAGTTCCTTCATTGAGTTTATTAAAGCCTTTCCTCACACCTTTCAACGATTCAGATATTAAGCGTTTATTTTATAGATATATATTGTGCAGTCAACAAACGATAATTTCTTAGACAAAAACACCTTAAAAAAAAGATATTTTTATAAGGTAACATCTAACATTGTAACCATTCTTTCTGGTCTTTTTACTTCAGCTATAGTTCCTCGAGCGTTAGGAGTGAACGCGTACGGAGATTTTAGTTTTGTAAATAATGTTATTTCTCAAATCCTTTCTTTTTTGGATATGAGAGCTTCGACTTGTTTTTATGTGAAACTTTCTCAAAGGCAATCCGAATCTAAAATCATTACGTTTTATGGCATATATACTCTGCTTATTTTCTTTATCCTTTTTATCATCGTTTCTATTTTATCCATTCCATCTAGCCGTCATTTTATTTTGGAAAATGTAGATGAGAAAATCATCTGGTTTTCCTTCGTTTTAATTATTGCAAAATGGATTGTAGATGTTTTTATAAAAATATCTGATGCTTATGGAGCTACGGTCGCAATAGAAAGGATTAAGATGGTTAACCAGGGCTTAAGCGTAATTCTTCTTGTATTGTTATTTTATTTTGACTTAATAAACATTTCATTTTTCTATCTCCATCAAATATTCATTTTTTTATTTCTTGGGTTTCTAATGTATAATTTTTTTAAAAGTAAAAAGTATCAGATTCCATTTATAGCTCCAATTGAATTGAGCGCAGTAAAGAGTTATACAAAAGAATTTGTTTCATTCAGTGCTCCGCTCTTAATATTTCTCATTGCTCAATTAGTTGTAGAAATATTTGATCGGAACATCTTGCAGCATTTTGGTGGTAGCTATCAGCAAGGTTTGTATGGTTTTTCATTTTCTATCTCTACAATGACAATTCTTTTTGTTGTTGCAATGGTACCTCTTTTTACCAGAGAGCTTTCAATTGCATTTGCAAGTAATAATTTAGAGTCAGCAGCCAGTTTGTACAGGAAGTATGTGCCTGTTATTTATGTTGTTAGCGCTTTTTTCTGTTCGTTTTTATTTATTAACGCACAGGGATTGATATTTTTATTTGGTGGCGAGCAATACTATGAATCACTCGTCACTTTAAAAATTATGCTTTTTTATCCATTAGTTTCAACGTATTCAAATTTGAATAGCTCCGTGATATACGCAAAGAGCGGCACTACAATCATCAGGAACATTGCATTGGTACTCTCGCCAATAGGAATGCTGTTATCTTTTTTGTTGATATCGAGTAGTTTTTTCAACCTAGGAGCTAGCGGTTTGGCGATTAAAGTATTAACGCTGGAATCGGTTAGTGTGATAATTATCCTTCTGCATATTTCTAAGTATCTAAAGATTAAATTATTTAAGTATTTTGTGCATATGGTTTTTGCTCCACTTACCTTGCTGCTAATTGCTTTTGCAATAAAGTGGATTTTGGAGTATTTTTCTTTTTCTTCTGATTTTAGTATATTCTCATTTGTATTTTCTGGTTTTATTTATTCTTTGCTGACCGGCTCACTGATATTTATATTTCCTTCATTTGCTGGTTTGTCAAGGAGTAATATAGATTTGGCATTAAAAAAAATTAAAGAGTATGCTTATTAGTATCATAAAGTTATTTATTTCGAATATTATTAATTAAGGATTAACCATGCCTACTCATTATACAGATAGAGAGTTTTGGATTGCGTATTGGAGAGCAAAAACTGATCTTTTGGTATCAGTTGACAAAAATTATACCTTTCATAAGCCGCTGGCTACTATTATTAAGTCGCACAGTATTAAGACAGCAATTGAATTAGGAGGGTTTCCGGGCTATTACGCTATTTTTCTTAAAAAATATTTTAATGTTAGTAGCTCATTATTTGACTTTTTTGTGGACAGGAGTATTTTAAGTAAAGTTTTGAAGAAAAACGAATTGACTCAAGATGCCATTGAAATTATTGAGGCTGACCTTTTTAATTATTACAGTGAAAAGAAATACGACTTAGTCCTCTCATGTGGGTTGATTGAGCATTTTGATGATACCAAAGATATTATCAATCGGCACATTCAACTTCTTAATGATAGAGGAGTACTGTTTATTTCTTTGCCGAATTTTACGGGATTAAATGGCTGGATTCAACGTAAATTTGACATGTATAATTTTGAGAAGCATAACATACGATCTATGGATTTACTTTTGTTAAAAAAAATATGCCATGATTTGAAATTAGTTGATGTTAAGATAGAATATTACGGAAAGTTTACAGTTTGGTTGGAGGATGTAAAGAAAAAACCCTTGATGGTAAGATTTTTTGTGAAATGTATTTGGTTTTTAGGTAAGTCACTAGTAACTCTCATTCCGTTTGAAAGTAAGCTTCTATCGCCATATATTATTTTAGTTGCAAGTAAAACAAGTTAGAGTAAGGAAAAATGGGTAATCGTGCTTTAATTTATTCTGCAAATCCTCAATCGCCTCATTTGGAGACAGATTTGGAATTGGCCTGTCGCTTGAAAAGTGCAGGGAAAGAAGTTGTGCTATTAAGATGTACTGGTCAGCTTAAATCTTGTTTGGTTAATCCCAAACATAATAAGTTGATTTGTTTGTCGTGTAATTCAAAGTATAAAAATGCTTTGAATGCAGCGCAGATGAATGATTTTACAATTGTGACAATACCAGATACTGCTTTTGATTATAAACAACCACCAGCTAGTTTTGACAGTGTTGACGATTTAAAAGCATTCAAGTTTAATGGTGCAAGCTTGGGCATTCCGGTAGTGAGTACCTTGGTAGGACGATTGTATGATCACAAATTTGATACAATTAAATATAGGAAAGAAGTCAATGTTGAACTTAAAATGTGCATTGAACTGTATCTTGCCTTGCAGTTAGTTTTGAATAAAATAAAACCTGACGAGATTTATTTTTTCAATGGAAGATTTTCTATTTATTACCCCCTAAAAGCTTTGTGCATCAGTAGGGGAATTGTTTTTTATACTCATGAGCGAGCCGGAGTGAATAATAAATTTATTAGTAGAAAAAATACTATTCCTCATGATAAACAATATTGTTTAGAGGAGTTGAATGACCTTTGGAATAAAGCCGATGAATCGGATAGAAAGAACTTGGGTAGCAAGTTTTTTTCGGACCGTAGGAATAAAGTAGTTCAATCTTGGGTCTCTTTCACTACATCACAGAAATTAGGACTCCTTCCAATAGGCTTTGATTTGAACAAAAAAAATATAATGGTCTTTAATTCTACGATGGAGGAATACGAGGGAATGGAGGATTGGAAGAACACTATTTACGATGATGATAATATTGGGATTGCTAGAATTGTTGAAGCGTTTAGTGCTAATAATGAATATGTTTTTTATTTAAGAGTGCATCCCAATATGAAGTTTCTTCGCAATTCTCAAATGAAAGAACTGGAAGCGATGGCGCTTAAATACAAAAATTTGTATTTAATTAGGCCGGAAGATCAATGTGATTCTTATGCTCTCATTGATAATGCATATAAAGTTGTTACTTTCGGGTCTACAGTTGGAGTAGAAGCAACATATTGGAATAGGGTGTCCATTCTGTGTGGTCAGAGTTTCTATATGAATATTGATGCTTGTTACCAACCAGCCAATCACAAAGAGGTTGTAGGCCTCTTGAGAAATGATAGTTTGTTGCCTAAAGATCAAATTAATGCAATCAAGTATGCATACTGGGAATTAATGAAAGGAGAGTATTATAAAAAATTTAAACAAGTAGATTTATTTAAGATGGAATGTGATGGTGTTATTATTGAGGCTAGTAAGCCATTGCAGATATTAGAGAAATTTGCAAAAATTGGATTGATACGAAATAAGAGAGGTTTGAATAATTTCGTTACCAAGACTAAGAATTTTTTAAAATGGTAACCCCATTTACTACACCGATACTTTTGCTGATCTTTAATAGACCTGATTCTACTATGCAGGTGTTTAATCAAATTAGAATTCTTAAACCCAAGCAATTGTTCATTGCCGCAGATGGCCCACGTAAGAATAAGATAGGTGAGGCTGAAAAATGTGAAAAGGTAAGAGCAATTACCGCACTAGTTGATTGGGATTGTGATGTAAAAACTTTGTACCGAGAGAGAAATTTGGGTTGTAAATTGGCTGTTAGTTCTGCTATATCTTGGTTTTTTGACAACAATAATGAAGGTATAATCTTAGAGGATGATTGCGTGCCTAACCAAAGTTTCTTTTTTTTCTGTGCAGAATTGCTACTGAAATACAGGAATGATTTCAAGGTAATGCATATTGGAGGAATAAATCTTAACCCTACTTTTGATTCGAAAGATTCGTATTATTTTAGCAGACATACGCATATTTGGGGTTGGGCGACATGGAAAAGAGCGTGGAAAGAGTACGATGTTAATGTAGCCGGTTTTCCTCTATTTCTAAAAGAAAACAGAATTAAAAAAGTATTTGGTTCAAACATGGCTCAGTTTAGTTGGCTATATAGATTTTGGAAAGTGTACAGAAATAAAATAGATACATGGGACTACCAATGGACATATTCCGTGTGGAATTGTGGCGGTCTTTGTATTTCACCATCAAAAAATCTTGTGTCGAACATTGGTTTTCATTCGGATGCAAGCCATACAAAGATAATGAACCATAATGTTGCAGAATTAAAAACGGAAGCAATTTTGGAGATTAATCATCCCTTATCGATGGTGATTAATACGAGTGTTGATAATGCTTCTGAAGCGATTTCGTATAATTTAACCTGGTTTAGAAAGATTATATATTTTATAATTATGAGTATTGTTAAACGAATTATTGAGAAATGAAAATTGGGGTTGTACAAATATTCATTTTTTTACTGCTGACTTTTATCCTTCTGGAGAATTTCTATGAACCGCTTCGGTACCTTAAGTATATTCTTACTTTTATATTACTTTTTTTGTATTTTTTTATAAAAAAAGCGCCCATCAAATCTGTTTATTCCTCCTATTTACTGACATTTTTTATTTTTTATTTACTGATTATTTTTTATTTATTTATTAAAGTATTAATTTTTGATGAGTATAGCAACAGATTTTTAGCTAACACTGCTTTAATTCTTTTCCCATTAATTTCAATAATAATGCTAGTCCCTTTTTTTAAGGAAGAAGATATTGGTGGGTATGTGAGGATTGCTTTTTATTTTGCAGCTGTAGTTTTCGTTTTTCTGGTATCTAAAAACTTATTCGTTATTATTTTAGATTTTAGCAAATTTAAAAAGGCAGTTTTTTCATCTGAAATTGTTACTGAGAATCAATTAGCTTTTATTTTCGGTTTATTTTTATTCTATTTTATTGTTGAAAAAAAATCAAAAATGCATATTATACTTTGCGCTATAATGTTTGTCGTTTCATTTAAGAGGATTGCTATTGTTGCATTTGCTGTTTCGTTTGTATTATATTATTTATCAACAAGTGTTTTTAAATTCCGCGCAGAAAAGAATAAATTACTCATCACACTCCTGGCTTTATTAATCAATTTTTTGTTTATACAGATAGTTTTTGTAATTGTTAGTGGAGGTTTGGATATACAAATTGAAAAATACACAAATTTGTCAGCCAATCAATTCTTAATGGGTCGACAAAATTTTTACAAGACTGTGCTAGATGTTACAGGTAATATTAGCTGGGGTGGGGTAGGTTTGGGTAGTGTTGACCAAATACTGTTTGAGAAATTTAAACAACCTTGGAATTTACATTCTGATATTCTCAAAAACTATTTTCAATTTGGTGTCATAATTTTCTTTCTTTGGATTGCACTGCTATATTTGAAAACGTCATTTTCTAACAAATCTCTCTCTTTACTTATCTATTTTAATGTATTAATGCTAACAGATAATATTTTTATATATTTTGATTTCATGTTTTTTTTCTATTTGTTTGTATTAATTTATCTTTCCCAAAATCCTCAATTAATGAAGACTGGGAGGTAGCTGGATGTTTTTTTTAATGAATTTAATTGCTTTATTTAGAATAGATTGTAATGAAGATATTATTAGTTCATAACAGGTACAAATTCACGGGTGGGGAGGATGCTGTGTTTGAGTCTGAGAAATTGTTACTAGAAAGCAGGGGGCATACTGTTAAGCTACATTCTTTTAGCAATGCATCAAGTAATACATTCTTAGAGAGAATTAAGCTGGCTTATAATTTTATTTATAATGTTGAGTCCGCTAAGATTATTGTTCGTTTGATAGAAGAATTTAAGCCTGACATCATTCACATACATAACCTGTTTTATGTAGCATCGCCATCGATTTTATATGCTGCACATAAATGTAAAATTCCAACAATTGTGACTTTGCATAATTACCGTTTGATTTGCTCTGGGGCACTTTTAATGCGAGATAATAAACCATGTGAGCTATGTGTTGGGAAAACTTTCCCAATTGCTGGAATTAGATATGCATGTCATCGAAACTCGAGATTAGAAACTGCTCTGCTTACGTTTGTAACAGGATTGCATAAAATACTTAGTTCTTGGAGCAGTAAGGCAACCTACTATATAGCACTTTCTGAATTTGCCAGAAATAAATTTCTCAATTCTTCATTAAGAATTTCACCCCAAAAGATTGTTGTAAAATCGAATAGTGTTGAGGATAGAGGGTTTGCTTCACCTATGGAAAGGGAAGGTTTTTATTTATTTATAGGTAGGTTATCGGTTGAAAAAGGAATAATGGTTTTAATTGATGCGTTTAGTAATAAGCAAGAAACATTAGAGATAATAGGAGAGGGGCCATTAACTAAATATGTGGAAGCGAAGGCTAGCACTAGTAGCAACATCAAAATTCTAGGATATAGAGACAATACTTTTGTTGTTGAAAGACTTAAAAAATGTCGTGCATTAGTTGTTCCTTCGATATGTTATGAAAGCTTACCTACAGCTGTATTAGAAGCTTTTGCAACAGGAACCCCTGTTATAATTTCTGATATAGATAATTTAAATACCATTGTGGAGAATCATTATAATGGTGTTCATTTTAAAGTGAATAATGCTATTGACTTATATAGCGTAGTTAGTGCTTTTAATAAAAACGAAATCTTATTCCCGATTCTATGTAGCAATGCTAGAAAGACATTTCTGGAAAAATATTCACATGATGTAAACTATGAAAATTTAATGATAGTGTATAAGTCAGCAATGAAAAAAAATCTTAACAGACTCTGAATTATATAATTTATTAAATCATCCGTATGGGCTACCTGTGTGTTAGAATGCATTTATCAATTTTGTCATGTGTTTTATTTGTTATTATTTTTTTGCTAAGTAGTAGGGTTATTTCTCAGCATATTACGGATGGTTATACAGATAAGATTTCATACTGCCAAGGCGAACCAGTGCTAGTTTATGTCAATGCTGATTCTTCTATTGTTGGATGGAAATTATTTATTCGTGCAGCAAATAACACAATTGTTGATTCATTAATGGTGAATATATTTCCTCAAAGTATCACAACAAATGAACCATGGAAGGACGGCTATGGTTACACTCCTAGCTTTACTTATCAGATCCCACTTACTTTACATAGCGATGTGTATAATATCGAAAATAAAATATTTTTTATTGTAAAAAATGTAAAAAGAAATGCAGATATTACAATTGTTTACCCTTCAAATACTGAAGCGGCCTATAATGAATCAGGCGGGAAAAGTCTATATGATTTTAATTCTACTAATGGCTTGCGTTCAAGCATTGTTTCAATCCACCGCCCACTTTCACAACAAAGTTTATTGCAAGTAAAAATTCTGTCCGATGGCTTTATGAATTGGGTTACATCTGTAAAGGATTACAACTTTCAGGTAATCTCTGATCAGGATTTGGATGATTATAGTCAGATTGAGCAATCTAAAATACTTGTCGTAATAGGCCATAGCGAGTATTGGTCACGCATGGCTAGATTAAATTTTGATAGTTTTGTTAACAGTGGGAAAGATGCAATAGTTTTGTCTGGAAATACTATGTGGTGGCAAGTTAGGTATTCAGATAATAGAAGTCAACTAATTTGCTATAAAAATACACTAACTGATCCCATAGAGAATGCATTGCTTAAAACCATTACTTGGTCTACTCCGTCACTTCACTTTCCAATTCTTACCAGCATAGGAGTTGATTGGCCTCATGGTGCACTTTCAAACAACAGCGCACATGGGTACTTTGGTTATAGGGTTCTATTACCTAATTCTCCGCTGCTATTTAATACAGGCCTGAATTATCATGACACTCTATCTTGTAAATCTTCTGAATATGATGGTACAATTTTGTTAGGTTTAAATTTAGAGGGTGACCCAATTGTAGATATTGCAAGCCTTGGATTTTGCAAAATCGAATTGATTGGATATGATTGGGGCCAGAATACAATGAATAATAGTGCGAACAAAGGATATGGAACATTTGTGGTTTTTAAAAAATCCTTTTCATCTGGTAAAATTATTAATACTGGTTTTAGTAATTGGTGCTCATTGACTCAGCCTCCTGATTGGACGGGTGGCTTTGGAGGTATAGATAGTAGTATTATTAAAAAGATTACGAAAAATATGTTTGATCTTTTGTTAAATACGCAAGATGTATTTACATCAGGAGTAAATGATATTTGTGAGGATTCTAAAAATGATTGTGAAGCAATTTCTAGCAAGCAATTTTTGATAACGCCTAACCCTTCTACGCGATTATTTGAGATACGAAGTTTAGCTTTTGGAATACTGGAGTTAGAAGTGTATAATAATATTGGAGAAAGAGTGTATTATTTTCTAGACCCTTTTAAATCGTATTTTATTAAAAATATTGATATGTTTGGTCAGCCAAATGGAATTTATTTTGCGCGAGTTGTAACTAAATGTGGTGAAATCACTTTTAAGTTGTTCCTTCAACAATAGATACTAATATTACATTGTGATAAATCAAGATCTGATAATAAAAAATATGGGCAAAGTGAAGCTGTGGGTGTTTGTTTTACTTATAGCGTCACTGCCAATGTATCACTCAATATCTAGCTTGTTAATAATGTTGGGAGTTTGCTTAAGCCTCTTTTATATATACTCACTCAGAAAAACTTCTGCAATACGAATAGATTCCCTTTACATATTGTTCTTCAGTTACTTCTTGTGGGAGTTAGTTGGTATGGCTTACACTGAACAAAGAAATTTTGGAATAGGGATTTTTAATTTGGAAAAACATTTAGGTTTTATTGCAATTCCGTTTCTGTTTATAAATATGAAAATCAACACAAAGCAAAGAAAAATATTTTTATTGGTATTTGCTCTCAGTTGTTTTCTCTCTTCGCTTGTATGTATGGTTTATAATGTCTATTGCAGTATATTCGAATATAATACTCTTATTCACGAATGGAGATTTTCTCATGAAAGACTAGCTGAGCCATTAGGTATTTCACCTATTTATTTTGCCCTGTATTTAAGTTTTTCTTTTTTCATTTTATTGAATTACTTGTTTACTCATACAACTTCATTGTCGAAAACTAAAAAGGTAGCATCTGCAGTGATTCTTTTTTATTTTCTTGCTTTTATAGTTTCTCTCGGTGCTCGGACAGTAATTACTTCAACAGTTCTTGCTTTGTTTGTGTATATGTTAATTTATGCTCGAGCTCAAAAATCACTTTATTTATTTACTCTTGCCTGTTTGTTGCCGTTGTTGATTGGAGTTGTTGTTTTTTTTAATCCAATTGTAAAAACTAGATTTATAGACTTATTATCTCAAAACTATGAGCATTCGAATTATGGAGGCGTTTTTTCTAGAACGTATATTTGGGAGTCGGGATTACCACTTATAAGAGATAACTTTTTACTTGGTGTTGGAACTGGAGATGATCAAGCAATGCTCGATAAAAAATTTGTAGAGGATGGTTTTTTTGAAGGTGTTCAGCATTATAATATGCACAACCAGTATCTGCAATCATTATTAAGTAATGGTTTAGGTGCATTGTTGATATGGTTATTGGTGTTGCTAGTTCAATTCATTAATGCTAAACAAAAAAAGGATTCATTGTATTTTATTTTTTTATTTTTATTTGCATTAAGCTGTATGACAGAATCAATGCTTTGTACGCATAAAGGAATAGTTTTTTTTATAATTTTTAGCTGTATTTTTTATAAGTCTGAAAGTAAAGTTGTATCTAACTAATTCTTTTCAAATCCATATATAGCACATGATTACGAATAGAGATAGGAAGAGTGTTCTAGCTCTTGAAATTGATCTGGTCAATTTTAAAACAACACTCAATAAGATTACTGATTTGGCCGAAAATAATGTTCCAAGTTATGTTTGTTTTGCAAACGTTCATATGACAATAGAGGCCTATCATGACCATATTTTTGCTCAACAAGTTAATAATGCATCTTTTGTATTATCGGATGGGATGCCGCTTGTTAAAGCGCTGGATTTTTTTTATAGTATTAAACAGGACAGGATTGCTGGAATGGATGTTATGCCGGATTTAATTAAAGAAGCGTCTGAATTGAATCTAAAAATGTATTTTTTTGGTACAACTCAGGAGATGCTTGATAAAATTAAATTTAGAATTAAAAGAGAGTATCCAAATTCACAGATAGTAGGTATGGTTTCTCCACCGTTTAATAAATCGCTAGACGATGATTTATATATTGACGAAATAAATAATGCTGGTGCGCAGCTCGTTTTTGTTGCGCTTGGTTGTCCAAAACAAGAAAGATGGATGGCAAAACATTCACATAAAATTAATGCAGTGTTGTTAGGAGTGGGTGGTGCATTTCCGGTGTATGCTGGAATGGCTTCTCGAGCACCTAAGTTTATGCGCAACTTATCATTGGAATGGCTTTACAGACTTTATCAAGAGCCAGGAAGGTTATTTCTGAGATACTTTAATACAAACTCGTTATTTCTGTTTCTAGTTATTAAGACAAAATTTTATATGTTGTTTAAGAAAACAGCATAATTGAATTATCTCCCTTGCTTAGTAATTTATTTAGCATTAATCTTTTGTAAATATGAAATGCTTCTTTTTTAGCATAAGAATTTTATAGGAGCATATTTTTCTACCTTTGTGAATAACATATAAAACATCCATGCCGGGTTTATATAACAGCATCGTCAAACCAGTTCATTTTTTTGGTGATTTACTAATTATTAATATCGTATTTCTTACAGGCTTTTATTTTTTAATTGATAACACAAGCGATTATTCCAATCTTCATTATTCTAGCCTTCAGCTTCTAGCAAACTTAGCATGGCTATCCTCTATCATTTTTTTAAAACCTTACAAACTTTATAGGGTTCAAACAATCATTACGATCATTAATAACACGCTAAGAATATTAGCGCTCTTTATTGTGATAATGGAAGCTGCTGATGGTCTAGTAACAACAACATATCACTCAGGACTATTTGTATATTATTTTTACGGGCTTAGCTGTTTATTTATTCTACTTTGGCGAGTAGGAACAACACTTTTTTTAAGGTTTATTAGGAGAAAAGGATATAATTTCCGTAGGGTAGTTGTTGCGGGTATGAATAGTGCTGCTAAAGAAATGGTAGATTTTTTTAATAGTAACCCAGAGCATGGGTATAAGCATTGTAAGACTTTTGATTTAAATGATTATGCAGGTGATTTTAACAAATATTTTTCCGAGTTTAAATTATATTGCGTAGAAAATAAAATTAATGAGATTTATTGTTCTTTGTCTGAGTTTAATGCTTCTCAAGCAGAGCAAATTGTTGAATTTACTGACAAAGAAGTTTTGCGATTAAAATTTGTTCCAAACTCTGCCGGTTTCAGTCTTGATAATTTTAAGATTGATTTCTATGGCTACCTACCTGTATATATATTCAGACCTCTGCCACTTGATAATAATTTTAATAAATTTATTAAATGGTGCTTTGATATTGCCTTTGCACTGTTAGTTTTTATTTTTATTTTCTCTTGGCTGTTTCCTATTATTGCCATAGTGATAAAATTAAATTCTAAGGGACCTGTATTCTTTAAACAACCTCGTTCCGGTATTGGTAATAAAAAATTTGGGTGCTATAAGTTTAGATCCATGTATGTGAGTGAGGCGGCCGATGGAGTGCAAGCAACAAAAGATGATCCTAGAGTTACTAAAGTAGGTGCTTTCTTAAGGCGTACCAGCTTAGATGAACTACCGCAATTTATTAATGTAGTATTAGGTCAAATGAGTGTGGTTGGTCCTCGTCCGCATCCATTATGGTTAAATGATAAATACCGTGACGATATAGATAAATACATGGTCAGGCATTTTATTAAACCTGGAATTACCGGTTTAGCTCAGATAAAAGGCTTTAGGGGAGAAACTACAGACCCAGCTTTAATGGAAAGAAGAATTAAGATGGATGTTTTTTATTTAGAAAACTGGTCTTTTTTATTAGATGTTAAAATAGTATTCTTAACTGTGTTTGGTTTTTTGAAAGGCGATGATAATGCTTTTTAATTCTTAATTTTTTCAATTATTTTATTTTGGATAGTATTCTTTTCTAATTTATTAACGTTAATCGTATGCGTTGCTAAAGAATAATATTTTTTCCTTTTTTT
>Ga0163149_10000101_pt1 | contig 101802 bp, 70 predicted proteins | sample OliLakLV19MP5G1_FD_148604 | JGI IMG/M metagenome (GOLD analysis project Ga0163149, IMG submission 148604) | Freshwater microbial mat bacterial communities from Lake Vanda, McMurdo Dry Valleys, Antarctica - Oligotrophic Lake LV.19.MP5.G1 | ecosystem: Environmental > Aquatic > Freshwater > Lake...
GTGAAAACGATCCTTGTGAATAAATCAGATACTATTAAGTTAAGTAAACAATTTGGTATCATTCAATTTCCTAAATTGTATAATCATAATAAATATTACAGATTGGTTGGAATTGAGGACGCTTCACAATATGATCCAATTCTGCTATTTGGCGAAAGAGTTCCAAATGCCTGGGATTTATATAATTTTGAGATCAAAAAAAAGTTTTGTAGAAACACTGATAAAGCCGACAATAATGGAAGCTTAATTGTTTTTACTTGTATAAAAAATATTGATATTATTCAAAATAAAACCGTCACTGCAGCAGGTTATCCCTATGGTGTTTATAGGGTTAATAAAACTAGCACTTCTAGTATTAACCAAAATTTTTGCTCATCTAATTTTGTACCAGCAACAACACTTAACGTTATTGAGAACTTTTCTTCACTTCAATCAAAATCAGCTACCGAAAACAGGATGTATCCTGGCATGGTAGGATCTAATCATCCAGGTTATTCGGCAGTAAATGTTACCAGGTATGGTTTATGTTGAAATGGTGTTTTTATTAAGTATTTTGGACCTACATGTTCTACTGTCGGTATTTCATTACCAAATATAAATGCCTTAGTAGGATTTCAAGCAGATGGTAATTCTGCCTTAACATTTACGTCTTGGTCATCAATCTATCCGTTGATGGCCTTAAGCTATGGTGTTTCTTTAGGAAAGCTAGATAGCAGGTATGGTTTTTTTGAACATTGTTACGAATATTGCACAGCTTGTTTTGAAACGGTTTATGTTTCGCAGCATGAAGAATACTTTTCGAATAATTTGATTTATCCTAACCCTACAGGCGAAAAATTGAACTTTAAATGGAGCGGCAACTTAAAAATTGTAATATACAATTCATTAGAAGCAAAGGTGAAAGAGGAATTTATTGAAGGCAAAAGCACAACAGATATTTCTCCCCTCCCTAACGGTCTTTACCTGATTGAAATTCAAACCGATTCCTTTAAGAGCACTCAAAAACTGATAATTCAGCACTAAATTTTTTCCGCGCTGCCGCGCCCGCGATTGCAGTGGAAAGCCTTACGCTGTACTTTGCGTTATGTTTGTTGGGCAAGGAGGCGACCAACGGAAGCCACCGCAGCCCTACAAACATAGCAAAGGGCAAGTAAGCTTGTAGCGGAAAGCGCGTAAAGGCGCCCAAAAAATAAACCGCTTTACCAAGTTATTATCTTGTTGAGATTCAAAACAGGGGAATTTCTTAACAAAATTTCATTATTTTCCCGCTATGGGATGAGTTATATTTACGGGTAAGTGAGCGGGCATTGCCGTTTATGGAAAAACCCCCAAAATAGCATCTAAATATTGTACATTAGAACAAAGAATTGGCTCAAAACAACATACTCATTAATAAGCTGGATGAATTCATCCGCAAGTATTACAAAAACTTACTCATCAAGGGAACTTTGTATTCGTTGGGTTTGTTATTCTCGGCTTTTTTAAGTGTTGTGGTGCTAAGTTATTTTGGCGAGTTCGACACTACGGTTCGTACCATTTTCTTTTTTAGCTTTTTAGCGCTCACCAGTTTTGTGCTTACCAAGTACATAGCTATTCCACTTTTAAAACTTAATAAAATTGGCGATACCATTTCTTACAATGATGCAGCAAACATTATCGGAACGCATTTTACTAATGTTCAGGATAAACTCCTTAATGTATTGCAACTTCAAAATCAGCAAGGTCTTTTAGGCTCCAACGATCTGCTCATGGCAAGCATCGATCAAAAAATAAATGAACTTCGTCCTGTACCTTTTACTTCTGCCATCGATCTTAAAGAGAATACCAAATATTTAAAATACGTTTTACCGGTACTTTTTCTTTTTATATCTACGTACATCATATGGCCTGGCATTATTAATAAAGGAACAGAGCGCTTGGTACATTATCAAACCTACTATTCAAAAGAAATGCCTTTTGAATTCACCATTTTAAATAACGATTTAAGTGCACTTCAATCGCAAGATTATGAAATGAATGTGAAAGTTAATGGCGATCAATTACCAAATGAAGTATTCGTAAAAATAAATGGTGTAGAATATAAGTTAGATAAAACCGACAAAATAAATTTCACCTATACATTCAAAAACCTTCAAAAAAATACTAATTTTAATTTTGCCGCCGCAGGTTTTGAATCTAAAGAATACGAATTAAGAGTTTTACCAAAACCTGTCATCACGCAGTTTAGCACTCAAATAATTTATCCGGCCTATTTAAATAAACCCAATGAACAACTGGTTAACTCCGGCGATCTTCAATTACCACAGGGTACAAAAGTAGTATGGACCTTCAATACAAAAAATACCGATGATTTGAGTTTGCATTTTATAGATACACTAATTAATCCTGTGCACACAACACAAGATCAGTTTACGTATGCACGCAAATTTTTAAACAGCAATAATTATATTCTAAAAGCAACAAATGTTTTGGTTGATAAAGCCATTGATTCTGTTTCGTATGTGATAAATGTTATTCCCGATCAATATCCAATGATAGAACTGAATCAAACTACCGATTCGGTGAATACTAAAAATATTTATTTAAGTGGAAGCGTAAAAGATGATTATGGATTCTCTCGTTTAAATATGGTGCTTAAAAAATACAGTACCGATTCAACCAATAAACCCATTGAAAGTTCAGAAATTGTTCCGATCACTATTAATCCAAAACAAGTTTCACAAGCGTATTATTATTTTTTAAATGCAAGCACATTTAATCTTTTGCCCGGAGATAAGATCGAGTATTACTTCGAGATCTTTGATAACGATGGCGTAAATGGCGCTAAATCATCTAAAACAAATGTGATGGTGTATAAAGCACCAAGCTTGGATGAGATCAACGAAACGGCATCAAAAAACAACACCGAAATAAAAAACGATCTGGAAGAAAGCATCAAACGTGCTAAGCAATTACAAAAAGACGTGAGCGATCTTTCAAAAAAAATAAATGATAAGAATCAGCTCAGTTACGAAGAGAAGAAAAAGTTGGAAGAGATCATGAACAAGCAGAATGCTTTAAAAAACAAAATCGAAGAGGTTAAAAAAGAGAATCAGCAAAACAATCAAATGCAAAATGAGTTTTCGCAGCAAGACCAATCTATTATGGATAAGCAGCAAGAGCTCGAAAAATTATTTGATCAGATCATGACGCCTGAAATGAAAAAGTTGTTCGAAGAACTTCAAAAGGCCATGAATCAATTGAATAAAGATCAAGTGCAACAAAAGCTAGAGGAGTTAAAACTAACCAATAAGGATATTGAAAAAGAGCTCGATCGAAATTTAGAATTATTCAAAGCCCTGGAAGTGCAAGAGAAAATGCAGAATGTAGTTGATAAATTAGATGAGCTTAAGAATAAAGAGTTGGATTTGAAAAAGGAAACAGAAAATAAAGACAATAAATCGCCAGACAATAAAAAACCCGATGACAAATCATTAGAACAAAAGCAAAACGATATTAGCAAAGAGTTTGATAAATTGAAAGAAGACATTAAAGAATTAGAGAAAAAGAATTCTGAATTGGAAGAGCCGGCCAAACTTCCTAGCAACGAAAAAAAGCAAGAGGATATAAGCAAGGAAATGAAAAAAAGCTCAGAGAGCTTGAACAAGGGCGAGAAAAAAGAAGCAACAAAAGCGCAAGAAGATGCAGCCAAAAAAATGGAAGAGATGGCTGAGGAGATGATGGAAGAAATGGAAATGGGAGAACAACAGCAAGATGAGGAGAATGCCGCGGCCATGCGACAAATATTAGAGAATTTATTGAACGTATCATTTACCCAAGAAGAATTGATGAAGCAATTAGGTACCACGCGAATTGATAACCCTCAGTATTTGAAAATTCCGCAGCTTCAAAATAAATTAAAGAACGACAGTAAAATAATTGAAGATAGTTTGTTGGCCTTGAGTAAACGTGAGCCGTCGGTAAGCAGCATGATTAATCGCGAGATAAGCGCTATTAATCATAATATGGAAAAAACAATTAAGTCATTAGCCGATAGAAATACGGCCGACGCTGCAACGCGTATGCAAACTACCATGACCTCGGTAAATAATTTGGCATTGTTGCTAAATGAATCGTTAGAACAAAAACAAAATAAAATGAAAGCTGCTCAAAAACAAAAAGGCGGCAAAAAAGGAAAATGTAAAAAGCCGGGTTCGGGCCAAGGGCAAAAACCATCTGATGCGCCAAGTATTCCTAACATGAAAAAACTGCAAGAACAATTAAACAAGCAATTGCAACAATTAAAAGAGGCCATGGATAAGGGTGAAAAACCAGGCGAAAAACCAGGTCAGAAACCCGGACAAAAACCAGGGCAAAAACCGGGTCAGAAGCCGGGAAATGGGCAAGCGGGGAGCCAAGGTTTACCTAAATTAAACATCCCGGGAAGCAGTGAGCAATTCGCAAAAATGGCAGCACAACAAGAAGCCATCAGGAGACAGATGGTTCAGATGATGGAAAAGTTAAAAAACAAGGGTTCTAATCCTGGAGGAGATATTGCCGATATGATGGAACAAACTGAAAAAGAGCTAGTTAACAAACAGTTGAGTAATGAGATGATCAAGCGTCAAAACGATATTATAACCAAACTGCTTGAAAGTGAGAAAGCTGAGCGCGAAAGAGAGCAAGACGAAAAGAGGAAAAGTAATGAAGCGAAAATGCAAAATTTAAGTAACCCTGGACAGTTTTTAGAGTATAAAAGACTAAAGGAAAAAGAACTGGAACTCATAAACACCGTTCCGCCTAGTCTTACTCCTTTTTATAAAGAGAAGGTGAATAACTACTTTAATAGCGTAAATAAAAAATGATTTTAACCCACGGGGAAAATTTGAGAATAAGTTCAGATACCCAAAATATAACTTTAGTTGAAAGAGTCATTGATGATGTGTGTGAAGCGTACAAAGTAAATGAAGATCGTTACGGAAATATTTTAATTGCTGTTACCGAAGCAGTGAACAATGCCATTCAACACGGAAATAACAATGATCCGGCAAAATCAGTAACTATTACTTACAATGTTGATCCAAGTGCGATAACGTTTTTTGTTTCGGATGAAGGAAAAGGTTTTGATCACATGAATCTTCCTGATCCAACAGCACCCGAAAATATTGATAAGATAAACGGAAGAGGAATTTTCTTGATGAAAAATCTATCCGACAATATGCAATTCGATCAAAATGGCAAACAGGTTCAGTTGAAATTCAATTTCAATTAACTTGTAGATTAATTTAGAATTTTGAAATTGAAAAAAAGAAAGGGGTTATTCTAATTTAATGTTTTTAAAGCCACTCATAATATTAATTAGCTTACTTGTATTGCAATTTTCTGCAAATGCACAGATCAATCTTCAAGCCGGCGGTAACAATAGCAAAGAAGCCTTAGCCATTCAGTTCTTCGAACAAAAGGAATATGAAAAAGCGAATGTGTATCTCGAAGACCTTTTTGAGAAAAACCCCAACGTTTGGTTCGGATACTATTACAAAAGTTTGTTAATGGTAAAAGATGTAGACAAAGCCGAGAAAATCACTAAAAAACACATTAAGAATAATAAAAATGATGCTTCCTTTCTTGTTTTGCTTGGAAACATTTACAACATTACTGGCGATAAGAAAAAGGAGGACGAGTGTTATCAAAAAGCATTAAAGGAATTAAATGCTGTGCAACCTTTTATAAATAATTTGGCCCAAGCTTTTGTTGATGCAAAATTATATGATAACGCTATTGCCGTTTACAACAAGGGGAAAAAAGCAACGCCCGATTATCCTTACTTCTACGAGCGTGCCGACGTATATAAATTAAAGGGTGATGTTGTAGCTATGGTGAACGAATATTTGGACGCCATTGATTTTAGAGATTCGGAATTGTATATGGCGCAAAATAATTTGCAAAACTCCTTAGGTTATGATGAAGAAAGCGCAGGATTAAAAAATCCTATTTTAAAACAAGAGTTACAAAAGCGCATTCAATCTAAGCCGGATAAAATAGTTTTCGCCGAATTTTTGATCTTTATTTTAAAGCAACAAAAAGAATTTGATGCAGCATTTATACAAAGCAAATCAATTGATAAACGAAATAAGGAAGATGGCAGACGCGTTTACGAACTGGCACGCATTTGTGTTTCAAACAAAGCCTGGGAAACTGGGCAACGTTGCTATCAGTATTTAATTGATAAACCAAATTGCATGTATTCTGAATCTTCAGCCATTGAAATATTGGGTGTAGAATACGAATTGGTTCTAGAAAAACCTCAAGCTACCAACGAAGAGCTAATAGCTGTAGAACAAAAATTACAAGCTGCTTCTGATAAACACAAAGGAACCTTTATGCAAACCTTTGTAGTAAAAAATTTAGCAATCCTTAAAGCCTATTATTTAAGTAAACCCGAAGAAGCTATTTCACTTTTGGATGAAGTGGTTGCCAATCCAAGTATAAAGCCTGTAGATAAAGCGGACTATAAAATTTTGCAAGCGGATATTTTTTTGATAAGCGGTGCTATTTGGGATGCCTCACTTTTATATTCACAAGTTGAAAAGGATTTTAAATACGAAGCTATTGGCCATGAAGCTAAATTCAAAAATGCGAAATTGAGTTTTTATGCCGGCGATTTTAAGTGGGCAAAAACACAATGCGATGTTTTAAAAGGCGCTACTACAAAATTAATTGCCAACGATGCTTTGGATCTTTCGCTCATTATAACCGATGCCATTGGCGTTGACACAAATGAAGTGCCTTTGCAGTTATTTGCGAGCGCAGAATTAATGATATTACAACATCGTTACACCGATGCCATTGCACGAATGGATAGCGTTAATTTATTATTTAGTAATAATACATTGGGCGATGATATTTTTTATAAAAAAGCGGCGATTTACGAGCGAACAAATAAATATACCGATGCCGAAAAAATGTATAAAGACATTGTTGAATTTTATCCATCCGAATTATATGGAGATGATGCGCAATATAAATTAGCCCAATTGTACGAGTATAAAATAAAAGACAATACCAAAGCCAAAGAAGCCTACGAAGCCATTATAACCAATTATCCCGGAAGTATTTTTGTTACCGAAGCACGTAAACGTTTCCGTGAACTAAGAGGTGATAAGATAAATAATTAGTGTTTGGCCGAAAAGTTCATTTTTATCGTTATACTTGTTTTGAAAACAGTCATTTACGAGGTAAACTCCTTGATTTTCAAAACTGCATAAGCCTCGAAACTGAACTTTTCGATCCAAACATTATTCACTAACGAAAAACTAATATATGACCATTGCAGTATACGCGCGCTCAACAAAAGATAACCTACCAGTTTATATTGAGCAGCTTTACAACCTGTTCAGTAAGGAAAAAATTAAACTTATTATTTTTAAAGAGTTTTACGAGTTCCTTAAAAGAGAGCATAAATTCAACCTTGATCTTAATACCTATTCAAATTCGGAGGAATTAATTTCGCAAGCCGATTATGTGATCTCTTTAGGAGGCGATGGCACCATGCTAGAAACTGTTTCACTCGTGCGTAAATCCGGAATTCCTGTACTTGGCGTAAACACCGGTCGTTTAGGATTTTTAGCCAATGTAAATAAAGATGATCTTGAAAAAGCAGCAACCTTACTCATCAAAGAAAAATTTACTTTAGATAAACGCGAATTAATTGAACTCTTAGGTTGTGATAATTGTTTTGGTGATGTGAATTACGCGCTCAATGAATTTACTGTTCACAAACAAGAAGGTGGTGCTATGATCCATATTGATACATATGTGGATGGCGTATTTTTAAATTCTTATTTTGCCGATGGACTTATTGTTTCAACACCAACAGGATCTACAGCATATTCGTTAAGTTGTGGCGGCCCTATTATGATGCCCGACTCAGATAATTTTATTATCACACCAATTGCACCGCATAATTTAAATGTGCGCCCTGTTGTTATCCCAAATAAAAAGGTTATTAGCTTTAAGGTAAGTGGACGAAACGAAAGTTTTTATGCTTCTTTAGACTCAGTTACGTCGTCCATTTCACCCAAGTCGGAAATAAGAATTAAACTGGCCGATTTTAAGTTCAACCTCATCAACCTCGAAGGTTCTCACTTTTTTGGCACGTTGCGAAACAAATTGCTATGGGGAATTGATAAAAGGAGGTAACAATAAATACCCTAATTTTGCGTTATAAAAATTGGTGCGCTCAAAACTGATATACATATTGTCTTTTTTAGTGGTGTTTTCGGCTTTTGCCCAAACAGCCAAACGTAATTTTCGTCAGCGCGAGATAGGAGTTTTTTTAGGAGGCTCTTATTACATTGGAGATTTAAATACCTTTAAACATTTTGTATATTCAAAACCTGCAGCGGGTATTTTTTTTAGATACACAACCAATTACCGTTATGCGTTTCGTTTTGGTTTTAATTACGGCAGGATCGCGGCGTCTGATGCGAGAAGTAAGAATGCTGATCAACTTTTAAGGAACGCAAGTTTTCGTTCGGATATTTATGAAATGCATATTCTTTCTGAATTTAATTTTGTGGAGTATCGCATTGGTCACAACAAACATTATTTTACCATGTTCATTTTTGCCGGGGTGGCGGGTTTTCATCATAATCCCCAAGCAAATATTGGCAGAGGATGGCAAACCTTGCAAAACATTCACACCGAAGGTCAAAAAAAAGGATACCCACTTTACCAATTTTCAATTCCTTTTGGAATTGGTTTTAAGTATAACCTTTGGAATTTTATGGGTATAGGTCTCGAGTGGGGCCCGCGCAAAACATTTACCGATTATCTGGACGATGTTTCAGGACTGTATCCCGATCCGTCAATTAGTCCTTCGGCTGTAGCTTACACCTATCCAAATAAAGTACCTGCCGATCTTATTGGTACCATGCGCGGAAATCCTCGTACTAAAGATTGGTATTTTTATTATGGGGTTTCCGTTAATTTCAAACTCCGCGATCGTGGGGGCCCTTGCTATGGGGTAAACAACAATAAGTATAACTAATTTTTTTCTTTTTCATTTTTTTGGGCGTGCCCCCATGAAGTAGAAAAACCGGACACACTCTGGAAGTTTTTCACTTCACGGGGTCGCGCTTTCCGCTGCAAGCCTGCTTGTACTTTGCAATGTTTGTAGGGCTCAGGTAGCTCCTAAAGTCGCTTCCTCATCCAACAAACATTTAGCAAAGTCCTGCGCAGGGCTTTCCGCTTCAATCGCTCACGCGTACGGTAATAAGACACAGCTGCCTCTTTTTACCACAACGCGCCAGGGATGTGGAGGGTTTAGCTCTTTTTTGTTTGGCTTTTCGCCAAACAAAAAAAGCCGAAGCGAAGCGAAGCCCGAAGCAGCCCGGCCCCTGAGCATGAGTAATTCCAGAGGCGAAGGGGAGGCGCCCTAATAGGAATTCGTAAAAATGAAGTTTAAAGTAAGCTTCAAAATCCTTCTAAATACCTGTTAAACAAACCCTTATCAGCAAGAAATTTTATCAATATTCTTTTGAATTAAGGGATATTATTCTAACTTTGCCTTCCTAAATTTTTGATTGAATATGAGCATTTTAGAAAGTATTAGAAAGCGTACCGGTTTATTAGTTGGTATAGTTGGTTTAGCCCTTGTGATCTTTATCTTGGAAAGCCTTTTGGGCTCGGGCAGTTCCATTTTTGGTGGAGATGTAAACGAAGTGGGAGTTGTTAATGGAAAAAAAATTGACCGTAACGAATTTTACACCAAGGTTGAGAATCAGTTGAACGGTATCCGTCAACAAAAACAAACAAATGATATTGATGATCAAACGCGCAAGCAAGTAGTTGAATATATTTTCCAATCGTATATTTCCGAATTGGTTATCAAGCCTCAATACAATATGCTTGGTTTATCTGTTGGTGAAGATGAGTTGTACGAGAACATGGTGGTTAATCCATCACAAGTTGTTATACAACGCTTAACCGATCCAAACACGCGACAATTAAATCCTCAGTTTGCTTTGCCCGATGGCTCATTAGATCGTAACAAATGGAAACAAGTGGTAGCAAGCGTTACCGGCGACCAAGAGTTGGCTGTGAAACAAATGGAAGAAGATGTTGCCAATACACGTTTGGCCGAAAAATATTCAGCGCTTATTAAAAAAGCAATTTATGTTACATCTGCAGAGGCAAAAAATAATTACCAAACACAAGGAACTAAATTAAACGTAAGTTTTGTAATGAAACGTTACGATTCGGTTGGAGATAGCGCAGTGAAAGTTAGCGATGACGATCTTAAAAAATATTACGATGAGAATAAATACAAATACGTGAACAATAAAGCGAGTCGTAAAATTGAGTACGTTTCGTTTCCTATTGCACCAAGTATTGACGACGTAGCTGCCATTGAAAAGAATGCAATGGAAGTTGCCGATGCTTTTAAAGCAAAAAAAGCTTCAGAAGATAGCGCATTCATGATGACGGAGAGCGAGAACGGACAAATTATTGTTCAAGATTTCAGTCGCAAGAATATGGTGATTCGAGATACAACCATTTATGTGGATCCAATTGGAACTGTATATGGTCCTTACAACGAAGGTACTTATTTTAAAATTTATAAATTATCAGACATCCGTACGATATCTGATAGCTGTAAAGTTCGCCACATTTTAATTGGAACTATTGATCCTCAAACACAAAAACCTACACGGGGTAAAGCTGCCGCTAAAAAAACGGCTGATAGTTTATTGACTTTGATCAAAGACAAAAAAGTAACTTTTGATACATTAGTTAAAACCATTAGCGATGATAAAGGCAGTGTTGATAAAGGTGGAGATTACGGTTGGTTCAATGAGAGCACACAATTTGTTGAACCATTTAAGAACGCAGGTTTAATGGGTGTTAAGGGAAACATTAGTGTTGTTGAAACAGCGTTTGGTTATCACATTATTGAAGTGTTAGATCTAAGTGCTACACGTCATACAAATTACCGCTTAGAGCAAATATTTAAACCAGTTGTTCCAAGTGAAGAAACCACTAAACGTATTTTTGAAGAAGCAAAACAATTTGCCGGAGAAAATAGTAGTGCCGAATTATTTGACAAAGGTATTGAAACAAAAAAATTAACAAAGCGTTTGGCCGATAATATTGACGAAAACGATATTACTATACCAGGCTTAGAAAGCGCTAAGGAATTAGTACGCTGGGTTTACTCGGCTAATAAAGGAGATGTGAATTTATTTAGTTATAACGATAAACACATGGTGGTTAAATTATCTTCTATCAAAGAGAAAGGATTTTTACCTCTAGAAGACGTGAAGGATGATGTGATGGCAGAAGCTGTTCAGCAAAAGAAAGCAGAGATGTTTATGAGCGAATTTAAAGCTAAAGCAGCTGGCTCGTCAAACATAGATGATATTGCTAAGAAATTGAATTTGGAAGCTATGACACAGGATAATTTAGCGCCTGAGTCGCACAACGTTCAGGGAATTGGACATGATGATGTTTTAGTTGGTACTGCAGCCGGAACAAAACCAGGCGCTTTATCAAAAGCAATAGCAGGTGAAGTAGGAGTATTTGTAGTAAAAGTAAATACGGTAATTCCTGGTGCCGCTACAAATGACTATAATGACCATAAAAAAATGTTAGAGCAAATGTATTCTTACCGTGCTGATACCGAATTCTACAGCGCTTTAAAAGAAAAAGCGAATATTGAGAATCACACAGGTAGATTTGAATAAAACAGAAATTCGTTAATTAGAAAGGACCTTCAGCGGGTCCTTTTTTATTTTATATTTGTTCATGATCAGATATTTGTTCATAGTAAATTTTATCGCGCTCTGTTTTTCATGCCAAAAGAATCGGCACACAAATGAGCAGTGTGATAATGCGGAACTTTGTGTTGGGAATAGAACACAGGATACCATTTTTTACGGTTGGAATACAAACCTGCTTGAAGATACTTTGCTGCCGGGTAAAAGCGCATGTTTATTAGTTGGTGAATTGGATATTGAATACAATAAAATCAGCGGAAAGAAAAAAAACGAACCTAGTTATACAATAATGATTACAACATCCCCTGCAGGAAGCTGGTTTGTTGAAATAGCAGAATGCCACAAGCGCTCTAATTTTGAATACGATCCAGGCAATACTAATTCTATAAAACTCTATGATGAATAACTGTTCTATGAGGTGGTTGCTTTGCATTGTTTTTTGAATTATCTTTAATAAAATCAAAATCATCAAAACTTAAATTTATGTCAATGAAAAAAATTGTACTTCTATTTTCAGCCGTAATTTTATTGAGTATTAACTCAAATGCACAGCTTAATTTAATGTGGGCCAAAAGTGTTGGTGGCGCTGATATTGATGAAGGCCTGAGCGTTGTTGTTGATGCTACGGGTAATGTGTATACCGTAGGAACTTTTACGGGTACTGCTGACCTTGATCCAAGTGCAAGTACATTGAATTTTACTTCGGTAGGCGATGAAGATGTATTTGTGATAAAACAAAACAGCGTTGGTGGTTTAATTTGGGCCAAGGCATTTGGCGGTTCAAATACAGATACACCTGCAGGTGTTGGTGTAGATAATTCAGGGAACGTTTATATTTCGGGAACATATGGCGGTGCTATTGACCTTGATCCGAGTGCAGCAACCTTTTCGTTCTTTACAGGATCTATTGAAGTGTTTGTTTCTAAATTAGACGCTTCCGGGAATTTTGTTTGGGGAGTATCTATGGGGAGCGGCGCTAATGATAGAGCACTTGCTATGAAGGTGGATGGCTCGGGAAATGTTTATACAACTGGTAGTTTTGAAGGGATGATGGATTTTGATCCGGGGGCAGGAACTTATAATATAACCCCGTTTGGTTCGGGTGGTACTGATGTTTTTGTAAGCAAACTAAATACGAATGGTAATTTTGCTTGGGCCATAAATTTAGGTGGTATTGGCGTTGATAGTCCAAACGGAGTAAGTGTCGATGCTTTATTTAATGTGTATGTTACAGGTACCTTTGAGGATATTGCCGATTTTGATCCTGGCGCTTCCACCTTTACACTTTCATCCATTGATCAAAAAGATGCTTTTGTTTGTAAACTGGATGGTAATGGCGCTTTTGTTTGGGCCAAGCAGTTTGGTGGTTTAAATCGTCAAAATGGGTATTCGGTTGTTACCGATGCAACAAATAATGTTTACGTAACTGGAGATTATCAAGGAAGTGTTGATTTTGATCCGGGTGCAGCAACGTTTTCACTCACATCTTCTGCCGCACTATATTCAAGTTTCGCAGTTAAGCTCAATAGCACTGGAAATTTTGTTTGGGCAAAAAACATAAGTGGCTCAAATGATGTTCTTGGCAGCAAAATATTCATAGCTCCTAATGGATTTGTATATTGGTCGGGTTATAATAAAGGAATAGCCGATCTAGATCCTGGCGCAGGCACCAACAATTCTAATTCAGTAACCGGCTTTGATACATTTTTAACTAAGCTTGATGCTTCGGGTGGATATTTGTACGCTGAGAGCTTTCCTTATGTTTGGAATTCGTTTGTAGTAAACAGCCTTTCTGAAGTTATATTAACGGGTAGGTTTCTCTTAACAACAGACTTTGACCCAACGGCAACATCTTCAACCATCACATCAGCAGGCTCAGCAGACGCGTGCATTGTAAAATTAAACATACTCACTACTTCTAGTGATGAGAGTGATCCAAAAGATGTTCAAATTGATATCTACCCAAATCCAAATACCGGAAATTTTGTTATCAATGCTCCTGAAGGCTCGGTGGTAAAAATTGTAAATACTTTAGGACAGGAGATCGCAACATATACTATTACAAACTCGGAACAAAAAACACATTTAAACGAATGTAAAAACGGAATTTACTTTTTGATGATAAGCAGTAAGGGAAAACACAGTTGCAAAAAGTTTGTTATCGCTAATTAATCTTTTCCCGGCGTCTTTAACCAATCGTTGAACGAATAACTTTTATTCTTTTCTTCGAGATGCTTTTTAATATCTGCTGCTCTTCCTTTAGGAATTGAGCTAATAAGCTTTTGAGTGTATTCACTTTTTGGATGGTTATAGATCTCATCAGCATCTCCCATCTCTTCAATTTTTCCTTGATTCATTACTACCATGCGGTCGCTCATGAATTTTACAACGCTCAGATCGTGACTAATGAAAATATAAGTGAATTTGAATTCTTTTTTTAGATCGTTCAATAAATTTAATACTTGTGCCTGAACACTTACGTCTAACGCACTCACACTCTCATCACAAATAATGAATTTTGGATTCAATGATAAAGCTCTGGCAATACAAACCCTTTGTCTTTGACCGCCGCTAAATTCATGCGGATATCGGCTGTAATATTTGTATTCTAATCCAACTTTATCTAAAAGTTCCAATACCATTTTTTTACGATCGCTTCTGTTTTTGCCAATTCCATGAACGGTCATTGGTTCCATCAAGGCATCTCCAATAGTTAAACGCGGGTTCAATGATGAATATGGATCCTGAAAAATAATTTGAATATCTTTTCTTAAAAAACGGAAATCGCTTTCCTTCATCCGTAATATTTCCTGGCGACGGTAAAATATCTGTCCCTCTTTTGCCTCGGTAAGTTTTAAAATGGTTCTTCCCAATGTAGATTTACCGCAACCACTTTCTCCAACCAATCCTAAAGTTTCTCCTTCGTAAATATCAAAACTCACATCATCAACAGCTTTTGTCCAGGTCTTCACTTTTCCAAACATTGATTTCTCTGCAGGGAACCATGTTTTTACGTTTCTAAGTTCAAGGATTTTATCGCGTTGATATAATTCTTTATGTTGAGCCTCGCGTTCTTCCTTGGTTACCATCACATTCTTAAGGGCTTCGTTAACGTCGCGCTTGATCTCTTCTATTTCTCCATCTTCATGACGGATCATAAAATCACTTACCACAGGTAAACGTTTTACGCGCATGTCTAATGGAGGACGACAAGCCAATAAACTTTTTGTGTAGGGATGTTGAGGATTACTAAATATATCTAATACATTTCCTTGCTCAACAATTTTACCTTTGTACATTACCACTACACGATCAGCCAACTCGGCAATAACTCCAAGATCGTGCGTAATGAACATAATGCCCATATGATGATCTTGCTGCAATTTTTGCATTAGATCTAGTATTGTTTTTTGTACAGTTACGTCAAGCGCGGTTGTTGGTTCATCTGCGATCAAAATATTGGGATTGCAACTCATCGCCATAGCAATCATTACCCTTTGCTTTTGCCCACCCGAAATTTGATGAGGATAACGATCCATCATTAATTCAGGAGTTGGTAATTGCACTTGGCGAAAAAGATCAAGTGTAATCAAACGCGCTTCTTTTTTCGAGATTTTTTTGTGAAGCACAATGGCTTCCATTACTTGCTCTCCGCATTTGATAACGGGATTAAGAGATGTCATCGGTTCTTGGAAGATCATGGCAATCTCATTTCCGCGATAACCACGCATTACAGTTTCCGGTGCTTTAACCAGATCAACAATTTTTCCGTTCTTATCTTTATAAAGAATTTCACCACCGGTAACTCTTCCTGGAGGATTTGGGATCAATCCCATTACCGAAAGCGAGGTAACCGATTTACCCGATCCGCTTTCTCCAACAATACCTATGGTTTCGCCTTTATGTAGCGTAAAAGAAATATCATTAACAGCCTTGATGTACTCGTCTTCAGTTTTGAATTCGGTAACCAGGTTTTTTATCTCTAAAAGGACTTCTTTCTCCATAAAAATACAACCAACGAAGTAAGCAATTATTTTCATCAATCAAAAATGCTTTAGGCGTTATTGCGTTTTTTACTGACGAATCAATTTAAAACTAATCTAAATAGCAGCTTCATTCTAAACACATTGTATCTTGCTTATAATGAGGGCTGTATAAGTTCGAATTTTAGGGCAACTTCTAAAGGACATTACTTGGTTTTGTTGGTTTTGAGTGATAGATTTGCATACCAAAGATACTCAGGTTTTTGGGAGAATTTGGTGAGGTTATTTTTGTTTGTATCAAAGAAAAATTTTCAGCATAGCCATAGCCTATGGTTAAAAATTTTAATGCGGATACAGACAAAAAGGGACCCTTAAAAATTTACAAAAACCTGAGTTTCTTTGGTACAACGCTAAAATTAAATTAATTCTATATAAATATGAGTAACGCAGGTTTTTTAAAGTCCTCTATCGGAAAAAAAGTCATTATGGGTGCAACTGGACTTTTTCTTATTACTTTTCTTATTGTTCATTGCTTTATTAACATGCTTATTTTTTTTAATGATGGCGGAGAAACATTTAATAAAGGTGCCGAATTCATGGGAACAAATTGGCTGATCCGCGCCATGGAAATTGTTTTATTTGTCGGATTAATTTTACACATGGTACAAGCACTTGTTCTTACACTCGAAAATCGTAAGGCCCGTCCTGTAGCCTATGCTAAAATAAATGGCGCCGCAAATAGCACATGGTATAGCCGCTCTATGGGATTATTAGGAACACTAATTTTAATGTTCCTTGTTATTCACTTAAGACATTTTTGGGTGGAAAGTCGTTTTACTGATCATATTGCACATAACGAATACGAAAAATTGGCAGGACAAGAAACGATGTTCCGTGAAATGATGGAGGTTTTTGAAGATCCTATTGTGGTTCTTGTTTATGTTTTGGCAATGGTTTCATTGGCATATCATTTACTTCATGGCGTTCAATCTGCCTTTCAAACCTTAGGATTAAATCACCGTAAATACACACCAATGATCAAAAAAACCGGAATTGTATTTTCAATTGTTATTTGTGTATTGTTCGCATCAATGCCAATAGCTATGCACTTCCGTTTCGTAAAATAATTTATAATTCAACTCTCGATAGCTATCGGGACATAATAATTAAATAGAATATGGCTTCATCACCAAAATTAAATGCAAACATCCCTGCCGGCCAATTAGAGTTTAAGTGGACAACTTATCGATCTACCGTGCACTTGGTTAACCCTGCTAATAAACGTAGTTTAGAAGTATTGGTTATTGGTTCTGGTTTAGCTGGCGCATCTGCAGCAGCTACACTTGCCGAAATGGGCTACAAAGTAAAAGTATTTTGCTTTCAAGATTCTCCGCGTCGTGCGCATTCAATTGCAGCGCAAGGTGGTGTTAACGCGGCAAAAAATTATCAAAATGATGGTGATAGCGTTTACCGTTTATTTTACGATACTATTAAAGGTGGAGATTATCGCGCGCGCGAAGCAAACGTGCATCGCCTAGCGGAAGTGTCAGGAAATATTATTGATCAATGCGTAGCGCAAGGTGTTCCTTTTGCACGCGAATATGGCGGAATGTTAAGTAACCGCTCGTTTGGTGGAACACAAGTACAACGTACATTTTATGCAGCAGGACAAACAGGGCAGCAATTATTATTAGGAGCTTACTCTGCATTGCAACGCCAGGTTGGTATGGGTGCGGTGAAATTATTAGCGCGTCATGAGATGTTAGACGTTGTAAATATTGATGGTAAATGCCGAGGTATTATTGCACGCGATCTTATAAGTGGAAAATTAGAAAGACATTTTGGTCACGCTGTATTATTATGCACAGGTGGATATGGAAACGTATTTTTCTTATCCACTAATGCCATGGGAAGTAATGTTACCGCTGCGTGGAAAGCGCATAAAAAAGGAGCTATGTTTGGCAATCCTTGTTATACACAAATTCATCCTACATGTATTCCTGTAAGTGGTGATCATCAATCAAAATTAACGTTGATGTCAGAATCATTACGTAACGATGGTCGTATTTGGGTTCCAAAAACCAAAGAGCATGCGCAGGCAATCGCTTCCGGTAAAATGAATCCGAATGACTTGAAAGAAGAAGATAGAGATTATTATTTGGAAAGAAGATATCCTGCGTTTGGAAATTTAGTTCCGCGCGACGTTGCTTCTCGTGCTGCAAAAGAAAGATGCGATGCGGGTTTTGGTGTAAATGCAACAGGTCAAGCGGTGTATTTGGATTTTGCATTCAACATGAAATACAAATACGGTAAAACAGAGGCCACAAAAAAAGGCATCGAAAATCCTACCGAAGAGCAAATGACAGAATTTGGACAAGCAGTTATAAAGGAAAAATATGGTAATCTATTTGATATGTACGAACAAATTACCGGAGTTAATCCTTACAAAAATCCAATGATGATTTACCCCGCAGTTCACTATACCATGGGCGGTTTATGGGTTGATTATCATTTGATGACAACCGTTCCGGGATTATACGCTTTAGGAGAGGCAAATTTCTCTGATCATGGCGCTAATCGTTTAGGAGCTTCGGCATTGATGCAAGGTTTAGCAGATGGTTATTTTGTAATTCCTTACACCATCGGAGAGTATTTATCTGAGGAAATTCGTACAAAAGCAATTTCAACTGATAGCGAGGAATTTGTAAAAGCCGAGCAAGACGTAAGTGAGCGCCTGAACAAACTCCTGAATATTAAAGGAACAAAATCAGTTGATTATTTCCACAAACGTTTAGGAAAAGTAATTTGGGATAAATGCGGAATGGCACGTAATGCCGAAGGTTTAAAATGGGCCATTGAAGAGATCAAAAAAATCCGTTCAGAATTTTGGTCAGACGTTCGCGTACCGGGTGCTTTGAATGAATTTAATCCAGAACTGGAAAAAGCAGGACGCGTTGCTGATTTTATTGAGCTTGGAGAATTGATGTGTATGGATGCTTTACATCGTAACGAAAGTTGTGGTGGTCACTTCCGCGAAGAATATCAAACCGAAGAAGGTGAAGCAAAACGCGACGATGATAATTTTGCTTACGTGGCAGCTTGGGAGTATAAAGGCGAAAGCAACTTTGAATTGCACAAGGAAGAATTAAAATACGAGAATATTAAAATTGCTCAACGTAGTTATAAATAATTAAAAAAGAAATTATGGGCGGTACCAACGAAAAAACTATAAACGTCACTGTAAAAGTGTGGCGCCAACGAAATCAAAACGAAAAAGGGACTTTTGAAACGCATGAAATGAAAGGTGTTTCAACCGACATGTCGTTTTTGGAAATGTTCGACGTTTTGAACGAACGTTTAATTACCGAAGGAAAAGATCCTGTGGCATTTGACCACGATTGTCGCGAAGGAATTTGCGGAATGTGTAGTATGTACATTAATGGCCGTCCACACGGACCAAAAAATGCGGTAACGACATGTCAATTGCACATGCGTAGTTTTAACGATGGTGATACAATTGTTGTAGAACCTTGGAGAAGCGGCGCATTTCCTGTAGTGAAAGATCTTGTTGTTGATCGTGCGGCATTTGATCGCATCATTGCATCAGGTGGTTTTGTATCGGTAAATACCGGTAATGCAAAAGACGCTAACAATATTTTAATTCCAAAGCCTCAAGCAGATGAAGCATTTAACGCGGCAGCTTGTATTGGTTGCGGTGCTTGCGTAGCCGCTTGTAAAAACGGAAGTGCCATGTTGTTTGTTTCCGCAAAAGTTTCACAACTGGCATTGTTACCACAAGGTAAAGTGGAAGCGGAGAAACGTGTATTAGACATGGTTCATCAAATGGATATTGAAGGCTTTGGTAACTGTACAAATACAGGAGCTTGTGAAGCCGAATGCCCTAAGGGTATTTCGCTTGAAAACATTGCCCGCATGAACAGGGAATATGTTTTTGCTAGTGCTAATGAAAAGAAATAGATTAACCTGAAATATTTAGAAAAGCCATCCAATAGGATGGCTTTTTTAGTTTTTAGACAAGGCCTCTAGTGTTAAATTTGCTCAAAAGCTTTATTTTGTTGATTCTCTTGTGAGAATGTTAGATAAACAAAGCATAAATTTTATATTTTCGTACATCAAATCAATTTTATGAAAAAACTTTTATTAATTCTTGCTATCAATTTCGTTTACCTTTCTATTAATGCGCAAACAGAAATGAATTCTGTTTGGATGAAAGGATTTGGCGATTCGGGTAACGAACATGTAAGTGCTAGTGCAGTTGATGCAACAGGAAATATTTATATTGTTGGACAAATACAGTATTCTTTAGATATTGATCCGGGGCCACCTACGCTTACCGTTGATGTGAATAATGCACAATGTTATTTTTCTAAATTCTCACCAACAGGTTCATTGATTTGGTCAAGAAATTTTGATGGTGAAGGAGCCACTGAATCAAATGGAGTTGGCATTGCGGTTAATAGTTCGGGAGATGTATATGTAACTGGTTCTTTTAAGAATGGAATCGCTGATTTTAATTTGGCATCTCCTGGTACCAATACAATTGCATCGGCAGATAACGATATGTTTATTGTAAAATATTCATCTGCCGGGGCGTTCACTTGGGTTAAAACAATTGGAACCGCTTCTGCAAACATTAGACCACAATACGTAAAAGTAGATGGAGCAGGGGATATTGTTATAATTGGAAATTTTAATAATGTTGTAGCCTCAACAGTTGATTTTAATCCGACTGGACCTTCGTTCACTTTAGCAACTAATAGCGGACCTGATGATGCATTTATGGCGAAGTACAATTCAAGTGGTGTTTTACAATGGGCTTTTAATGTTGGGTCACCTTTTGGAGATATGTTTTTAGGAATGGATATAGACGCGGCAAATAACATTTATGTAGGAGGTACTTTTCAATCAACAATTGATGTGGATCCATCTTCTTCTACCACATACACAATTGCTTCAAATGGAATTGAGAATATGTTCATTGGTAAGTACAACTCAACAGGTGGTTTTGTTTGGGGGCATGCAACCGGAGGTACTGCAGGTGATGGCGGTTATAGATTAAAACTCGACAATAATGGTAGTCTGCTAGTTTCAGGTTATATGACTAGCCCCTCTTTAGATGCCGATCCGAGCACGCCAACGGTAACACTTACTAAAGTAGGAGTTGGTCCGATGGATATTTTTATAGGAAAGTATAATACCACCAGCGGTAATTTAATATGGGCAAAGAACACCGGTGGGTCAGCCCAGTTGAATCCTTACGCCATGACCTCAGATGCTCAAGGAAATATTTATTTAGGTGGAGGATTTAGCGGAACTATAGATCTAGATCTTACAGCAGCAGTAAATAACTTTACAGCTATTACAATTGGAGGTACAGATGTATATATGGCAAAGTATGATCCGAGTGGAAATTTTGTAGTGGCCAATAATTTTGGTGGTGGTTCAGGCCCCGGAAGTAGTGCTAATTTTATGCAAATAGCAAGTAACAATGACATTATATTATCCGGCTATTATTCGGGTATTGTAGATTTTGATCCATCAAACGCAAGCAATACCTTGCCTTATGTCGCTGGAGGTGATGCTTTCGTAAATAGATATTCGCAGTGTGTTAGTCCTGATACTCCAACTTTAGCTGCAAGTTCACTAACCATGTGTGCTAATGGTGTTGCAACTTTATCTGTTGTTGCCGGGAATTTAAATTCAGCAACTAATTGGGTGTGGACAAGCATTGCTTGCGGTTCATCTACCATGAGTGTTGGTGCAACAGCAACAGTATCGCCATTATTTTTAACATCGTATTTTGTAAGAGGTGAGGGCGGATGTCCAACACCAACAGGCGCTTGTGCAAGTGCGTCAGTATCTGTAGCTCCACTAAAAGGAATCACAGGAACTGTAACAACGGGTGCTGCAATTCCGGTTCCGGGATTGGTACAGTTGTTTCGCTACGAAGGCCCACTTACTAAATGGGATTCTGTAACGTATCAAAATGTTAATGCTTCCGGGATCTATTCATTCAATGCCGTAAATTCCGCAAGTTATATTATAATGGCTATTCCAACGGCAACAGATGTAGTAAAAACGTATGCGCCTAATAATGCAACATGGAAGAACGCTGCAGTTTTTTGGCATGGTTGCAACGTTGATTATAATATCAACATTAATGTTGTTCCTATTCTTACTTTAACGCCTGGCCCGGGAGTTTTGGCCGGTAAAATTATTGAAGGGCAAGGGTATGGAAATAAAGGAACAGTATCGCCAGGAAATCCAATTGGAGGTTTAACTATTAAAGGCGGCAAAAATCCTGGTGGAAATATTGTGGCGCAAGCGCGAACAAACTCTGCCGGAGAATTTACAATTTCGGGATTACCGGTTTCCTTAGCGGGTGAAAGCTATTTTTTGTTTGTAGACATTCCTGGAGTTGATACAGCAGGCACACATCACAAGGCCATCACAACAAGCACTACTATGTATACGGATCTTGATTTTTTGGTAGACTCTGATTATGTAAGACCTATAGATTACACAGCCATCAAAGAATTGAATTTGGATGGAGAAATGGTAAAGGTTTATCCTAATCCTGCAAAAGACCTAGTGTATATTAAACTAGATGCAAAAAGCGAATCAAACATTACACTTGAATTATATGATATGTTTGGTAAGAAAATAATTAGCGAGAATTATAAGGCTGTTCAAAGCGAATTTAAAACGGGTATTGATGTGGCTAAGTTGAACCGAGGAATTTATTTTATAAAGATAAAATTAAATACAGGCGAGGCAAGGATCAAGCTCGTTCTTACAGAGTAAAGTTAAACTCTAATACCAATCACTAGAACGTCATCAATCTGTTCTAAAGAATGTTTCCAATCCCTAAAGGCGTTGGAAACATTTTTTTTCTGAACATCCATAGGCTGCTCTATGTTCTCTAATAACAGTTTTTGCATATTGGCTAGCATAAATTTCTTGCCTCTTGGTCCGCCAAACTGATCGGCAAAACCATCACTAAAAATAAAAACAGTATCTCCTTTTTTAACTTCAACACTGTGATCAATGTATTCGCGATTTCCTTCTAATTCCAAACCACCAATGGGGAATTTATTAGGCTTAATGATCTCCAATTGATTTCCATTGTCTTTTCTAAAAATCCAAAGCGGACGATTGGCCCCTGAGTATTTTAGTTTATTGGTTTTTTTATCAATAGCGCATAGTGCAATGTCCATTCCGTCTCTACGTTCGCTTTCATGGTGATTTTGATTAAGCGCTATCTTAACACCTTTGTGTAACTCTAAAAGTATTTTACCCGGTTCGGTAATGTTGCGTTGATTAATTATTTCGTTCAGTAGATTATTTCCTACAATACTCATAAAAGCACCCGGCACACCATGTCCTGTACAGTCGGCTGCTGCAATGAATTGAATATTGTTATGATCGGAGTGCCAGAAAAAATCTCCACTCACAATATCTTTTGGTTGATACAAAATAAAACAATTCTTTAAAGCGGTTTCGGTTTCTTTTAAGGAAGGTAATAGTGCTTCTTGAATATTCTTAGCATACTTTATACTGTCGGTGATCTCAACATTCTTATTTTGGATCTCCTCTTTTTGTTTTACAACTTCTTTTGTTCTCTCCTCTACTTGTTTTTCGAGTTTTTGTTTGTCGGCAATAAGTTTTTTCGTTTTGATAGTATTATAAGCAAAAACCCCACCAACACAACTTATAATACAAATGGTATAAAACCACCAAGTTTGATACCAAGGTGGCAATATCACAAAACTATAGGTTGAAGGCTGCTTGTTCCATAAACCATCATTGTTCATGGCACTTACCATGAAGGTATACGATCCTGGCGGAAGTGATGGATAAGTTACTTCTGTTTTAGAGATCTCCGGAGTCCATGAATTGTCCAAACCCTCGAGTTTATATTTGTACACTACTTTTTCGGGCGCAATTAAACTAATACCAATATACTTAAATGTGATATTGTTCTTAGAGGATGGTAGTACAAGCTCCTTGGGTAAATAATTAATGCTATCGATCCCTTTTGCATGATCCAATATATTTTCTTGCCCAAAAAATAATTTAACATCAGTAATGTTTAAAAGAGGCTCCTTGGTATTAACAGGATCAATGTTTGGATCATAGATCTCAAGGCCTCCAACTGTTCCAATTAAAATGCGACTATCCTTTGCAATATAACCTGCATTGGAATTTGACTCTAAACTTAATAAACCATCATCTTTGCCAAAGTGTTTGATCTTTGCTTCATTATGATAAAATGCTTTAATATCTATTACATCTATTCCGTTATTTGAACCAATGTATAAATGATCTTCACTGTCAATTTGTAAAAAATTAATGAAGCCGCTGGTATATCCTTGCTTTTTGGATATGCGCGTAAATACACTGTAATTATAAAGGTACAATCCGTCAGAAGTACCTAGCCAAATATTTTTTCGTGAATCAATTACGGCGCAAGATACCCGAGCGCTGATGAATTTGTTCTTGTCATTATACTGCACAACTTTAGAGCCATCATATTCAACAACACCATTTTCGGTGCCAATAAGTATGCGACCAAATTTATCTTCTGAAACAAACAAGATCAAAACATGAATGCCTTTTCCTCCAATAGAATTTACTTTTGTCTCTTCGGTTACAACACCATCTTTTAAAGTAAATACACCGTTATTGGTTCCTATCCAAATTTTGTTCTTTGAATCAAGATAGAGCGAGCTAATGTAACCGTCTTTGATTAGAGGATCGCTGAGTGTGAGAAATTTCCCGTTCTCGAAGTGATATAAACCTTCATCGGTTCCAAAATACATGGTGCCATCATCCATCGGCAAAATGGCATTTATGTTATTATCTATTAAGCCGGCCGAATTCTTTTCGCCCCTTTGATAACTTGTAATGGCCCCATTATTTATTTTGGCCAAGCCGTGACTATTTAAAGCCAGCCATATATTGCCATTTTTGTCTTCGGAAACAGTATTGATGTAATTTTCTGAAAGACCATTTAGTTTGGTATAATAAATAAATTTATTGGAGAAAAATTTATAAACGCCCGAGCCATTGGAGCCTATCCAAATATTCTTCTCTCGATCTTGCAGCAAAGCAAGAATAGGATTACTTGTAAGGCCATTGCCTGAATTATAATAGCCTTTCTTTTTCTTACTGGTAAAATTATAAGAGAAAATACCTTCTGCGAACGTAGAAAAATAAAATTCATCTTCACCTGTTTTAATAATGCTGCTAAATGAGATATTTCCTTGGGCAGGTATTTCGTTTACCTGTCGAACTTTCATGTTCTTGTCTACAATATTCAATCCTGTTTGTGTACCAACCAATACTTCTCCATTTGAGCGTTGTTCAAATGAGAAAATGAAATCATGAGATAAACCATTGGCGCTTGTAAGATGTGTAAATGTTTCGTTCTTGCGATCGTAATATATCAAACCATTTTGCATGGTACCAAACCAAATGTTGTCATTAGCATCGATGAACATGGAATATACGGCGCTGTTATTAAGCATTTCATTATTGGTAAATGCTGTTATTTTATTATTTGCTAAAACAAAAACACCTTTTTGTGTTCCTATCCAGGTTTTGTTCTTATCGTTCAGTAGCTTAAACACCCAGCTACTAGAAAGTCCGTTCTTTTCATTATAATTCGTGAAACTCAAATTTTTGTAAACGCTAATACCTTTGCTGGTTCCAAAAAGCATTTCATGATTCGGCGTCTCTGCGATCGAGAAAACAACATCATTTATTAAGCCATCATTGGCTGATAACTGATAAAATTTATTTCCATCAAATTTTCCAACGCCACCACTGTTAGTTCCAAACCAAACATACCCTTTACTATCCTGAAAAATAGAAAGCACTTGTGATTGCGGCAAGCCATGTTCGGTATTGTAATTTTTAAAATTATAGGTTTGAGCGAAGGAATGGAATATGCTAAGAGCACAACAGATGAATAGATATGTTTTGAGTTTGATCAATTGGAATTCAAATATAGAAATAAAAGGCCTTACGAGTTTTTTCAAAGGAAAAATGAAGTAAATTACCAAAAACAGGCATTAATAAATTTCTTCAGCGCTTTATTCACCACAAGAGGACTTTCCAAAAACCCCATATGCCCATCATGTTCTAAAAGCAATACATGTTTATCACGAATGGTTTCCGACTGAGCTAATAAACTTTCGAACGGTAAAATATTATCATGTTCGCCAATGATCATCATTGCCGGATAACCTACCATTCCTAAAATGATATCACGATTCGGCCTGTCTTTCATTCCTTCTAAAGCAGCAACAGCACCTTGCTTGGAAGTACTTAATGCGATCTTTGTAGCGAATGAAACTTCGTCTTTTAAATACTTTAAGTTTTTTGTGGCAAATAAATTCTTAATAGTGTCTTTGGTATAAACACGTTTATTGGCCTTAACTAATTTAATAGCACGCGTCCTATCTTTCTTTTTTTCTTCCAAATCGGGCAAGGCGGTTGAGTGGCATAAACAAAGGCCGCACAAATTTTCGGGATATAATTCGGCAAACGCTAGCGCAGCATAACCTCCCATACTATGACCAACGATCACATATTTTTTTAAGCGCAAGCTATCCATTACTTTTTTCACACATTTGGCCATTAATTCCATGCTATGTACATAGCCAAAACAAGCGGTTTGCCCGTGCCCGGGAAGATCAATAGTAATAACCCTAAAAGTTTTCGCTAATTCAGGTATGTTTTTCTCCCAAAGTTCTTTTGAGCCTAAATAACCGTGTAATAATACCACAACTCGGCCCTTACCCTGGTCGGAAAAGGAAACAGTGCCATTTTTAAATGCGGTGGTTTTGATCATTTTATTCTTCGCTCATTTTTAAGATCTCATTAAACTCATCTTCGGTAACGGCGCCAACCGAAAGCCTTGACAGGCGTAGCAATTGCATAGTTTTAAGATTGGCATTTTTTTTAATATCTTGCAGTGAAACGGTTTTTTTTAAGGCTTTAAATGGGCTAATATCCACGGCTAGCCAAGCCACTTCATCGGTGCTGGGGTCTTGATAATGCTCTTTTACAAGTTTGGCTATCCCAACAATGTTCAAACCCTCGTTGCTGTGATAAAATAAAAGCAGGTCGCCCTTTTTCATCGACCTTAAATTGTTGCGAGCGGCGTAATTTCTAACGCCATCCCAGGTTGTAACCTTGTCTTTTACAAACTGTTCCCAGCTATACTTAAAGGGTTCTGATTTTATAAGCCAATAGTTCATATTTTTGAGGTTTTACAAGGATTTTAAGCCAAAGATAGAAATAAGCGCAAAACTAAATTTCTTTAAGAATCCAATGTTTAAAATAAGCTTAAAACTCCCGTAAAAATGATAAAAATCGCTTCTAAATATTGTGGATTTCATCAAAATATGCCTACATTTGTGGCCGAAAAATAAAACGAATTAGGAGTTTTTTTGTACAAATGAGTAATAGAACTTTAATAACCAGGAACTTAAGATTGATCTTTTCAGCCCTATTGTTCCTTTTTTTAACTAGTCCAATTTTAGCGTTAGAACCTACCGATCCTGAGCATGATTCAACGCACCTATCAGCCGAACATCATGCAGTAACTCCTGCGCACGATGGCGAAGAAAAAGTGGATATTACCGAAGTTGCATTCGAACATATTTTAGATGCTCACTCTTGGCATTTATGGGGCGATCATCACAACGCTGTTTCTTTTCCTCTACCTGTAATTTTAAAAACAGATGCAGGTGTTGTTACGTTCATGTCTTCAAAATTTCATCATGATGTTCACGGTACGGAAGTGGTTGAGGTAAAAGGCCAACGATTTGTGAACTATAAAGAAGGAATTTACTATGCATCTGAAACTGCAAATGAGCACGGGCAATATGTAACCTTTACTGAAGATGGAAAAGAGGTAGCAAACAAAGCGCCATTAGATTTTTCTATAACAAAGAACGTGACCCAATTATTTTTAACCGCATTTATTTTGATCTTCATGTTTGTATCAATGGCAAACGCTTACAAAAAAACAGGCGTTACTTCTGCTCCAAAAGGCAAGCAATCATTTTTAGAGCCCATGGTTATTTTTGTGCGCGATGATATTGCTAAAGAAAACATTGGTGGTGGAAAACATCATAAATTTGTACCATACCTTTTAACTGTATTCTTCCTTATTTTAATTAATAATGTATTAGGATTGATTCCGGTGAGTGCGAACTTAACAGGAAATATCGCCTTTACTTTAGTGTTATCAGTAGTTACTTTAATTGTAACAAATATCAATGCATCAGGCACGTATTGGAAACACATTTTTGCTCCAAAACCAGCTGCCTTATGGATCATATTAATGCCAATTGAATTAGTTGGCGTATTTAGTAAGCCTTTTGCTTTAATGATACGTTTGTTCGCCAACATAGCAGGCGGTCACATTGTGGTTATCTCTTTAGTTGGTTTGATATTCATATTCAAAAGCTATTACATTGCACCGGTTTCAATTGCCTTTACTTTATTTATTGATATACTAGAATGTTTGGTTGCTTTATTGCAAGCGTACATTTTTACAATGTTAACTGCGCTCTTTATTGGTTCTGCTATGGAAGATCATAGTCATGATGAAGCGCATGGTGAAGCGGCAGCGCATTAATTAAGAAATTTTAGTACAAACAAATAAAAACCAAACAAAATGACAGGTAGTATCGCAGCAGTAGGTGCAGGTTTAGCGGCAATAGGCGCAGGAATCGGTATCGGACAAATTGGTGGACACGCAATGGATGCCATTGCACGTCAACCGGAACACACAGCCAAGATCCAAACAGTGATGTTGATTGCAGCAGCCCTTGTAGAAGGTGTTGCTCTTTTCGCAGTAGTTGTTTCTATCATGAGCAAGTAAGTTCAAAAATTACCGGGGTTATAACGGTTGGTTATAACCTCGGTTAACTTATAAAGTACTTAAACACAGATATAAAAAAGAAACACAATGAATCAACTTTTTATTTTGGCAGGATTGTTAGAACCGGGGATCGGATTGATCTTCTGGACCTCTCTTACTTTCCTTTTATTAGTGTTATTGCTAGGTAAATTTGCCTGGAAACCTATTTTAAATGCTATCAAATCTCGCGAAGAAGGAATTGAAAAAGCATTAGGTGCTGCAGAACGTGCATTGAATGATATGCGCGAACTAAAATCCAACAACGAAAAAATGTTGGCCGAAGCGCGTAACGAGCGTGATGCCTTGATGAAAGAAGCACGCGAAGTTAAAGAAAGCATTATTTCGGAAGCTAAAACAAAAGCGCAAAAAGATGCAGATCGTATTATGTCTTCTGCTCGTGAACAGATCATTAACGAGAAAAATGCTGCTGTTTCCGAACTTAAAAACCAAGTTGCTTCATTATCTATAGAAATTGCCGAGAAAATTTTACGCAGCGAGCTTTCTACAGATGAGAAACAAAAAGCGCTTGTAAATAATTTAATGAAAGACGTTAACCTGAACTAAGAATGATTGTTGCCACAAGATACGCTAAATCACTATTGGATCTTTCGCTTGAAAAAAAGCAGTTAGATGAAACAAGAAATGATATGAAGGTTATTAAAACTGTTTGCGACCAAAACCGCGATCTTGTTACTCTTTTAAATAGCCCTGTTGTAAAAACCGACAAGAAGATCGAGATCTTGACAGCAGTTTTCGGAAAGCATATTTCTAAATTATCGCTGTCGTTCTTAACTCTTTTGGCAAACAAACGTCGCGAAGGATTTGTTCCACAGATCGCCGCCTCTTTTGACGAATTATATAAGAATAAAATGAATATCACCACCGCTGTGATCAAAACAGCAATTGGCCTGGATGATAAATTAAAAAAACGTGTACTCGAGATCGTTAAGCAAACTGCCGGAAAGGGTGAGATTGAATTGATCGAAAAAGTTGACCCTTCTATTATTGGTGGGTTTGTTCTTTCGATAAGCGATAAGCAATTAGATGAAAGTGTAAAACATAAACTGGCCGCACTCAAAAAGAATTTATTGGACAGTAAGTATATAAGTGTTAATTAAGAACCAAAAATAAAATGGCTGAAATTAAACCGGCAGAAGTATCTGCAATTTTAAGACAACAATTAAGCGGCTTTAAAAGCGAAGCTGAATTGGAAGAGGTAGGAACCGTATTACAAGTGGGTGATGGTATCGCTCGTATCTATGGATTATCAAAAGTTCAATCAGGTGAGTTGATCGAATTTGAAACGGGCTTGCAAGCTATCGTTTTAAATCTTGAAGAAGATAATATTGGTGCTGTATTATTAGGACCTAGCGTTGGTATCAACGAAGGAAGCCCTGTAAAACGTACTGGTAAAATTGCCTCTTTAAAAGTTGGTGAAGGAATGTTAGGCCGCGTGGTTGATACATTAGGAAATCCAATTGATGGAAAAGGCCCTATTAAAGGAGAAACTTACGAAATGCCAATTGAGCGTAAAGCTCCTGGTGTAATTTACCGTCAGCCGGTAAATGAGCCATTGCAAACTGGTATCAAAGCTATCGATGCCATGATTCCTATTGGTCGCGGTCAACGTGAGCTTGTAATTGGTGATCGTCAAACCGGAAAAACCGCGGTTTGTATTGATACCATCATTAACCAAAAAGAATTTTTCGAAGCAGGTAAACCTGTATTTTGTATATATGTAGCTATTGGTCAAAAAGCATCAACTGTTGCAAACGTTGTTCGTGTATTAGAAGAGAATGGAGCAATGGCTTATACAGTTATTGTTGCTGCTTCTGCTGCTGATCCTGCTCCGTTACAGTTTTACGCACCATTTGCTGGCGCTGCTATTGGCGAATTTTTCCGCGATACCGGTCGTCCTGCTTTGATCGTATATGATGATCTTTCAAAACAAGCGGTAGCTTATCGTGAAGTGTCTTTATTATTACGTCGCCCACCGGGACGTGAAGCATATCCTGGTGACGTATTTTATTTGCACAGTAGATTGTTAGAGCGTGCTGCAAAAGTTAATGGTAACGATGAGATCGCTAAGAACATGAATGATCTTCCTGAATCTATAAAACATTTAGTAAAAGGTGGTGGATCATTAACTGCTTTACCAATTATTGAAACACAAGCTGGTGACGTATCTGCATACATTCCAACCAACGTAATTTCAATTACCGATGGACAGATCTTCCTTGAGTCGAATTTATTTAACTCAGGTGTTCGCCCTGCTATCAACGTAGGTATTTCGGTATCACGTGTGGGTGGTAATGCTCAAATTAAATCAATGAAAAAAGTTGCCGGCACTTTAAAATTAGATCAAGCTCAATACCGCGAGTTAGAGGCGTTCTCTAAATTCGGTTCTGACTTAGACGCTGCAACAAAATCTATCCTTGATAAAGGTTCACGTAACGTAGAAATTTTGAAGCAAGCACAGTTCTCGCCATTACGTGTTGAGCAACAAATCGCTATTATTTACTTAGGAACTAAGAACTATTTAAAACAAGTTCCGGTAAATAAAGTAAGAGAATTTGAGAAAGAATTCTTGGATGCTATGGAGCGCAAATACAAATCAACATTAGACGCATTAAAAGCTGGTCAGCACACAAACGAGATAACGGATGCTCTTGAAGCGTGTGCTAAAGATCTGTTAGGGAAATATTAATTTGAGAATTAGCTAATTGTCTCATCCGCTAATCAACTAATTGAATAAAGATGCCAAATTTAAAAGAGGTTCGAAATAGAATAGTATCAGTTGGTTCAACCATGCAGATCACAAGTGCCATGAAAATGGTGAGTGCTGCTAAATTGAAGCGCGCACAAGATTCCGTTGTTCAAATGCGTCCTTATGCTAATAAACTAAAAGAAATTCTTGAGAGTGTTAGTGCGAGTGTAGATGCCAGCGAAAATAAATTTACTAGAAAAGCAGCTGTAAAAAGCGTGTTGATTGTTCCGATCTCTTCTAACCGTGGTTTGGCCGGTGCATTTAACTCAAGTATCATTAAAAAAACGTGGGCAATCATTAACGAACTAAAGGATATGAGTATTACGGTTGTGCCTGTAGGTAAAAAAGCTTACGATGCATTTCATAGAACTCAATACAATATTCACGGTAACGATCTTCCTGATCACGGAAATGACCTTTTTAATAAATTGACGTTTGAAAACGTAACACCGTTTGCGGATATCATTATTAACGCTTACACATCAAAGCAATTTGATAAAGTGATAATTGTTTACAATCAATTTAAAAATGCAGCGGTTCAAGTACCAACCGAAGAACAATTATTGCCAATAGAAGCTTCTAAAAAAGAAATGACTACAAAAAAAGCAGATTACGATTTTGAACCGGGAACGGAGTATATCATTAATGAATTGATTCCTCGTTCAATTAGAACACAATTTTATAAAGCATTATTAGATTCGTTTGCAAGTGAGCACGGTGCGCGTATGACTGCAATGCATAAAGCAACAGATAACGCAACGGCTATGCAAAAAGAATTAAAAATTACGTATAATAAAGCCCGCCAGGCTTCTATCACCAAGGAGATCCTCGAGATCGTTTCGGGTGCAGAGGCACTTAACTGATAAAAAATAATTGTATAATCCTGTAAGATTATGCGAATGCTGTTGAAATTCCTTTTTGGAATTCTGGCTTAACCTCCCAACAACATTTCATAGTCTTACATTAAAACAGAAAGAGAGACAGAAATGAAGTTATCCATGTTTAAATTTAACCTGCCAAAAGAACTATTGGCAGAATACCCTGCAAAGAGCCGCGAAGACTCACGTTTAATGGTAGTTGAACGCGCTACGGGAAAGATCCTTCACAAGAAATTCAAAGATATTTTAGGTTATTTTGATGAAGGTGATGTGATGATGTTGAACGACACCAAAGTATTTCCTGCCCGTATGTACGGTAATAAGGAAAAAACCGGCGCAAAGATCGAGGTATTCTTGCTTCGCGAATTAAATACCGAAAGTCGTTTATGGGATGTGTTAGTTGATCCGGCTCGTAAGATCCGTATTGGTAATAAATTATACTTTGGCGAAAATAACGATGCGCTAGTTGCTGAGGTAATTGACAACACAACATCACGCGGACGTACCTTACGTTTTTTATATGATGGCAGTTATGAAGAGTTTCGTAAGATCCTTTACGACCTTGGAGAAACACCATTACCAAAATATATTAAACGTAAAGCTGAAGAGTCGGATATTGATCGTTACCAAACCGTATATGCAAAAAACGAAGGTGCGGTGGCAGCACCAACAGCCGGGTTGCACTTTAGCCGCGAATTATTAAAAAAATTGGAGATTAAGGGCGTACAATTTGCACCATTAACGTTGCATATTGGTTTAGGAACTTTTCGCACAGTGGAAGTAGAAGATCTGACCAAACATAAAATGGAAAGCGAAGAAGTATTGATAGGTAGCGATACTTGCAAAATGGTTAATTCTGCAAAAGAGAAAAAGAAAAAAGTATGTGCCGTTGGAACTACAGTGATGCGCGCGGTTGAATCTTCGGTTTCTACAACAGGGCAATTAAATCCTTATGTTGGTTGGACAAATAAATTCATTTTCCCTCCATACGATTTTAATGTAGCTAATTGTATGATCACAAATTTCCATATGCCGGAAAGTACTTTACTAATGATGGTAAGTGCTTTTGGTGGATACGATCTTATAATGAAAGCTTACAAAGAAGCGATCAAAGAAAAATACCGTTTTTATAGTTACGGTGATGCAATGTTGATTATTTAAGGAGTTAGATAATAGTATAAGAATAAAAAGCCTCGGGAATACCGGGGCTTTTTTAGTTGATGATGTAAGAATAAGAGTAGAGAAGTAGTATAACAATAAAGGAGATAGTATAGGATCGCTTATTCTTAGTTCTTATACTATCTCCTTATACTTTTTAATTAATCCCAAACAAAGCGAAACAAAGGCACTTTATCCGACTCTTCTTTTTCTTCTTTAACGTGTTTAATAAGCTTTGCAAGTTTATGCTCTTCCTTTACACCTTTTTGTTTAAAGATACGGAAGCAAAGTCCAAATTCTAAGCCTCCACAAATTACATTGGTATAATAGCCCGAATTATTTTTTTGATCGGAAACAGAACTTGGTTTTATTTTTGCTTTTACCAAACCATTTGATCCATAGGCCATAGCCATTAAACCAAAACGTTTGGTGAAATAGAATCTTGAGCGCACACCGCTGCGTACAACAACACCTCTGCCTTTGTAGCTGAATAAATTACTCGGATTACAAGTCCACTCATTGTTCGAATAACACTCGCCTATCACTTTAAAATATCCAAGGCTTGTAAACACCGATACATCCAGGCGCTTTGTTTTATAAGGGTGATAAGAAATATCTGCCGTTAAGTATTTAGTGCTTGTCCACATCATCTCACTTCCGTGGGCAACACCGGCATTATAAAATTTATTAGCATTAATATTATAATTTTCGCCGCCTTTGCTAAAGCCTATCCCTATTTTATCGGTTAAGCCATATTCCATTATCAAGGGATCGATTATGCCCGGTGCTATGTCGCTGTGAACTTTTTTTCCTTCGTTGGAATACGTTGTAAATAAGGCTCTGCTGGGGCCACCAGTAATGCTGGTTACCAAACATCCTTTATAAAATGCTTTTGGACTTTGATCTTGCGCACTCCCTAAGAACACTGTAAAAAGAAGCGCAAATAGACTGATATTTTTCATGGCTGATAAGGTTAGTTGTAATGTTCACGGAAGTTAAACAATTTTATTGTACTGGATCTAACAGAACGTTAATTATTATATACGCAAATTGAAGATCAAATATGACCATAAAGATCAGCGTTATCTGTGTTCTATTTAGTGATCTTAATCCCCAGCTCCTTCAATTGCTCTTCGCTAATCTCACTTGGGCTATCGATCATCATATCTTTACCCGAATTATTTTTAGGGAAAGCAATAAAATCGCGAATCCCATCCGCTCCGCCAAACAAGCTGCATAAACGGTCAAATCCAAAGGCTAATCCACCATGTGGCGGGGCACCAAATTCAAAGGCATTCATTAAAAAACCAAATTGCTTTTGTGCTTCTTCTTTGGTAAAGCCTAATACTTCAAACATGGTTGCCTGAAGATCTTTATTGTGTATTCGAATACTTCCTCCACCAATTTCTACGCCATTAATTACCATATCGTAAGCATTAGCACGAACATTTCCGGGATCTGATTTTAACTTAGAAATATCTTCCAGTTTTGGTGATGTAAATGGATGGTGTTTCGCAACCCAACGGCCTCTTAGTGATTCCGGTAAATTTGGATCGCCTTCGTTCCATTCTAATAAAGGAAAATCAATTACCCATAAGCAAGAAAATTTATTTTTATCTCTTAAGCCTAAACGGTTTCCCATTTCTAAACGTAATTCCGATAAAGCCTTGCGGGTTTTATCTTCAGCGCCTGCTAATACTAACATTAAATCGCCGGGTTGTGCGTTAAATGCAGTAGCCCACTTTTTAAGTTCTTCTTCGTTGTAAAATTTATCTACGCTCGATTTTAATGTTCCGTCGGAATTGAAACGAGCGTAAACTAATCCTGTAGCGCCAATTTGCGGACGCTTTACATACTCCGTTAATTCATCTAATTGCTTGCGTGTATATTGGGCAGCACCTTTGGCGCAAATACCAACCACTAATTCAGCGTCGTGAAAAGCTTTAAAAGCCTCACCCCCGGCCCCTCTCCAAAGGAGAGGAGAGCCTGGGTCGGAAGTTTTAAGTTCCACAAACTTCATTTCAAAGCGCACATCCGGTTTATCGTTACCATAATTTTTCATGGCATCGACATAGGTCATGTGTGGCATTGTAGGGATATCAATATTTTTTACCGATTTAAACAAATATTTTACCAATCCTTCAAACGTGTTTAAAATATCTTCCTGATCTACAAAACTCATTTCACAATCTATTTGCGTGAACTCAGGTTGTCTATCTGCACGAAGATCTTCATCTCTAAAACATTTTACTATTTGGTAGTAGCGATCAAAACCAGCTACCATTAGTAGTTGTTTAAACGTTTGCGGGCTTTGCGGCAAGGCGTAAAACTGACCTTCATTCATTCTGCTTGGCACAACAAAATCACGTGCTCCTTCGGGTGTAGATTTAATAAGCACGGGCGTTTCTACTTCTAAAAAATGTTGTTTGTCTAAATAGTTACGTGTTTCAATTGCTAAACGATGACGCAACTCTAAGTTCTTACGTATACTATTTCTACGAAGATCTAAATAGCGGTATTTCATTCGCAATTCATCGCCACCATCGGTTTCATCTTCAATGGTAAATGGAGGTGTAATGGCTTTATTTAAAATTGTAAGCGTTTCTACTTTAATTTCAATATCGCCGGTAATGTTATTTTTATTTTTGCTTTCGCGTTCAATAACTGTCCCTATAACCTGGATCACAAATTCACGGCCTAACTGACGCGCTCGTTCGCTCAAATTTTTGTCCCAATCAGGATTAAATACTAATTGTGTGATACCGTAACGATCGCGTAAGTCAACAAAGGTCATGCCGCCCAGGTCGCGGCTTTTTTGTACCCAACCGCTAAGCGTTACTTTTTTGTTAATGTCTAAACTTCTTAATTCCCCGCAGGTATGTGTACGTAGCATAGTATATAATAAGGAGTAAAATTACGTAATTCATCGCGTTTTTTAAAGGGAAAAAGCTGTTAAAGCCTAGTTAAGAGTGAAATTTACCACTACCTGCGCGCCCTCTTTATTATTAAAAGACACCCTGCCATCTATTTGCTCGGCAAGCGATTCAATAAGGCTAAGGCCTAGAGATTGTTTATTGATGTCTTTTAAAGGAGGAAAACCCACGCCATTATCGGAAATTACAAGGTTTGCCGCGCCGTTTTCAATAAAAAGTTTAATGCTAAGTGCCGGTTTTTTATGGCTTTTAAACGCGTGTTTAAAGGAGTTGGTTACTACTTCGTTTACTATAAGTCCAAGGGGTATGGTTTTGGAAATATCCAAATTAAGATCCTCCATGTTCTTGGTTATTTCGGCATGCGAAAAAACGGGGTGACTGCGCATTAATTCCTGAATAAGCTCAGAGATATAGCTGTTTAAATTTATTTTACTGAAGTTATCTTTGGCATGCAATTGATCGTGCACCATTGCTATACTCAGTACACGATTTTTTGCTTCGCGAAGAGCAGTTTTTGTTTCGGCATTATCTGTTAGATCACTTTGAAAATTAAATAAGCCAATGATCACCGATAAATTATTTTTTACACGATGTTGAATCTCGGCCAGTAATATTTCTTTTTCTTTAAGTGAATTGGAAATGGTTAATTGATCTTCTTTGGTTTTCTTTAGAAGGTCTGCCAATTCATCATATTGAGTATTTAAAAATCGAATGAAAACAAAAACTAATACAATGGTTAATATAATACAGAAGTAAATATTATAAAGAAAAAGCAAACGATTTTGTTCGGCTGAGAATGAGGTGCCTCTTAAAGCGGATATGTTTACCAGTTTTGTTACTAGAAATCCACAAAGTATAATGGAAAAAAAAATGACAGAACGTGAGCTGTTTTTTTTTGGATTGTGTAATAAAGCAACACAAAAAATAACAGGGAAATAGTATAAATAGGCAGCCGTTGAAATATCATAGTATTGATTTATAAAAACCAGTGTTGTACTAATGATCACAACAAAAGTATAAGCAGCAGCATCATGTTTTTGTTTATAGTTTAAAAGGACAATTGTGATTGTGAAAATCGCTATCAATCCTTCGGCCAAGGCAGGGTAGGCATTTCCCAGAAAAAGGATGTTTGTTGAACCAACAAGTAATCCAAAAATAATGGTAAGTGCGAAAAGGTTAATGATTCTTACTTCTCGTTTTTGATAGAAATCAAGGGCGGGGTGGATACCTATATTGAGTAACTTGGAGAACATAGTGCGTTTAGAACGCGCTCAATGTAGGAAAAATTTTAGAAAGTGGAAAACCTTTAGGGAGAAGAATAGAAGGAGGTTTATCGAAAGAAAATGCGGGTTTGTCTTAATAATACCAAATGTACTTTAGTGTTACACTACAATATTCACTATTTTCTTGGGTACAACAATTACTTTTTTTGGCGCTTTTCCTTCTAAATATTTTTGAGAACTCTCGTGTGCTAAAACTATTTTTTCAATTTCGGCAGGCGTCATTGTAACTGGAAGCTCAATATTAAAACGCATTTTACCATTAAATGAAACAGGGTAAGTAAAATTACTTTCAATTAAATACTCGGGATTAAATACCGGAAATTTTTCAAAAATGATGCTGTCCTTATGGGCCAATAAATTCCAAAGCTCTTCGGTAATATGCGGTGCATAAGGCGAAATTAATATTAATAAAGGCTCTAACACCGAACGTTTATTACATTTTAAATCGGTTAATTCGTTTACGCAAATCATAAAATTACTCACCGAAGTATTAAAAGAGAAGCGATCAATATCTTCAGTGATTTTTTTGATAGTGGCGTGCAGGATTTTTAGCTCAGCTTTTGAAGCCTCATCCCCCGCCTTCTCCGAAGGAGGAGCGGCTGATTGTGCTTCTATGGTTTGCATAGCAAGTCTCCATAATTTTTTTAAGAAACCCGAAACACCTGTAATGCCATTTGTATTCCAAGGTTTGCTTTGTTCTAAAGGACCTAAAAACATTTCGTAGAGACGGAGAGTGTCAGCGCCGAATTTATCGCAGATGTCGTCAGGGGAAACGACGTTGAATTTTGATTTAGACATTTTTTCAACGTCTGGCCTTGTTTTAAATTCTAATGGTTCGTTTGGAAAAATATCATTTTTATAAAATTTACCCTTGTAAGATGCACCAGCTTTAAAGATAAACGCGGAATTTTTAAATTCCGCTGTTTCCGATAGCTTTTCTACATCCAGAATAGAGTTTTTTACAAAGGAAATGTTTACATTTTTTTCTCTTGTATTAATAGGAATGGCTAAATGTTCAATTACATCTAAGCTGTAAAAAGTATCCTCAGGGCATTCATTTGAAAACGAAAATAGCTTCCCGTTTTTGAAAATGATGTTATTGCCAGAAGAGAACGATTCAATTTCTACCCCGTCAATTTTTTCAATTTTCCCTTCAAAAATTATTTTTTCTGAGGTCCCAGTAATCATCCCTTGATTAATCAACTTCTGCGCAGGCTCTTCAATGTCAATAAAACCGAGGTCTTTAAGGGCTTTGGTCCAAAAGCGAACGTATAATAAATGGCCTGTGGCGTGTTCACTGCCTCCAATATATAAATCAACATTATTCCAGTAGCCTAATAATTTTTTATCTGCAAAAACACTTTTGTTATTTGCATCCATGTATCTTAAAAAATACCAAGAGCTACCTGCCCAACCTGGCATGGTACTGTGTTCGTAGGCAAATTCGTTTTTGTATTTCCAATTATTAGCTCGCGCCAAAGGAGGCTCACCATCTTCGGTAGGTAAATACTTATCTACTTCAGGCAAAACCAAAGGCAGTTCATTTTCAGAAAGCGCGTAAGGAATATCGTTTTTGTAGTAAATAGGAATAGGTTCTCCCCAATAACGTTGGCGGCCAAACACAGCATCGCGCAAACGGAAATTGGTTTTTCCTTTCCCTAAATTTTGTTTTTCAATTTCTTCAATTGCTTTTTTAATGGCGGCTTTTACGTCTAGACCATTTAAAAATTCGGAGTTAATTAATGTTCCTTCTTTATCTCCCCAAGCATCTTTTTCAAAATCGTGTTCACGGTTTGGTTCAATAACCTGTGGCAATTGTAATCCAAAGTGTTTTGCAAATTTAAAATCGCGTTCATCATGCGCCGGCACAGCCATTACAGCGCCAGTGCCATAACCAGCCAATACATAATCACCCACCCAAATTGGAATTTGTTTTCCGGTAAAAGGATGCTTTACAAATGATCCTGTTGGAACGCCTGTAATTTTATTTACATCGGCTTGTCGTTCGCGCTCACTTCGGTTTTTTGCTTTTGTAACGTAATCTTCTACAATTGCTTTTTGCTCGGGCGTTGTTAATTTTGCAACCAATTCGTGCTCGGGAGCAAGTGTAACAAATGAAACACCAAAAATGGTATCGGGGCGCGTGGTAAAAACCTCGATGTACTGCTCGTGTCTTTCAGCCTCAGGCCCGGCGATGCTGAATTTCAAACTCGTCCCCTCACTTTTTCCTATCCAATTACGTTGCGTTTCTTTTAGGCTTTCAGTCCAGTCTAATGTATCTAATCCATTCAACAAACGTTGGGCGTAAGCGGTAATGCGCATGCTCCATTGTTTCATTAATTTTCGTTCTACGGGATGTCCGCCACGTTCGCTCACACCATCTTTTACTTCGTCGTTTGCTAATACAGTTCCTAAAGCAGGACACCAATTTACATACGCTTCTCCTAAATACGCAGTACGATAGGCCATTAGCACATCACTTTTTTCTTTTTCAGAAAAGGCTTTCCACTCATCGGCAGAAAATAATTTTACATTGTCGTCGCAAACCGCGTTCACTTTTGCATTTCCGTTCTTTTCAAATTCAGAAATAAGTAATTCTATTTTTTCTGTTTTGTCAGATGTTTTATTGTACCAGCTATTGAATATTTGAATAAAAATCCATTGGGTCCATTTATAATATTCTGGATTAGATGTTCTTACTTCACGGTCCCAGTCAAACGAAAAACCAATTTTATCTAGCTGTTCGCGATAGCGATTTATATTTTGTTCAGTTGTAATTGCAGGGTGTTGTCCGGTTTGAATAGCATATTGTTCTGCCGGTAAACCAAAACTATCATAGCCCATTGGGTGTAACACATTAAATCCTTTATGGCGTTTGTAACGTGCAATAATATCAGAAGCAATATAACCTAGAGGATGCCCAACATGCAAACCCGCACCGGAAGGGTAGGGAAACATATCGAGTACATAATATTTTGGTTTGGTGGAAGCATCATCAGCTTTGAAAGTTTTTTTGTCTTTCCAAATAGCTTGCCATTTTTTTTCTATTTCCTTAAAGTGGTATTCCATAAAATGTGGTGCAATTCCCCAGGTTTATTGGGCTCACAAAGATAGGATTTTGGCTGGGGAAATCAAATATCAAGGCTGAATTCGTCTGAATCCAAACCCACAGGGAAAACCTTGCGAAAATCCTGTAAATAGTCCATATCGAGCTTTAGGGTCTCTATGCTTTCTTCATTGGCTTTGGTATGGCTGATCACTTCGCCTCTTGGGTTTATAACCATGCTATCGCCTGAATGCGCAAAATCGTTACCGTCTTTTCCAATACGATTTACGCCAATAACATAACATTGATTTTCAATAGCTCTTGCAATTAATAATTGTTTCCAAGGATGATTGCGAATCTCGGGCCAATTTGCAACATAAATAAGTACATCGTAATCCCAATTTCCATTTGTACTTCTGTCATCACTCTTCGTAAATCGGTTCCTGCTCCAAATTGGAAAGCGAAGATCGTAACAAATAAGTGGACAAACCTTCCAATCGTTTATTTTTTTGATGATCTTTTTTGTTCCTGCCGAATAAAATTGATCTTCTTTGGCCATTCTAAATAAATGACGCTTGTCGTATGAATCAAATTTTCCGCTTGGTTCAACCCAATATAATCGGTTATAATATGTATTGTATTCTTTTGTAGAAATGCTTCCTGTAATAATCGCATTTTTTTCATGCGCCATTTTTTTCATCATTTCAAATCCTAAACCTAAATGATCTTCTGCATTTTTTTCAGGCTTCATGGTAAAGCCAGTGGTGAACATTTCTGGCAAAATGATGAGATCGCTTTTTGTAGGAATAGAAGATATCAATTTCTCGAAATGTTGGATATTCATTTCTACGTCTTCCCAATGCAAATGAGTTTGAATGAGCGTAATATTCATAGGTTAAAGATACTATTTATTTAATATTTCTTTATTTGGGCGCCTGCCCTTTGCCTTTTGAAACTTAGGAGCAAAGGGCACCGGGCTTTTCGCTCCAATCTTTTTGCGCCAAAGAGGCAGGCGCAAAAAGGATTTCCGCTGCAATCCTTGGCGCGGGCGGTAAAAGAGGCAGCTGCTTTTTTCGAAGCGTGAGCGATTGTAGCGAAAAGCCCTGTGTAGGGCTTTGCGATAGGTTTGCGGAGCGAGGAGGCTTTTGGTCCGAAGGGCAAAAGACACCGCAGCCCGACAAACATAGCAAAGGACAAACAGGCTTGAAGCGAAAAGCGCGACGGTGAGTGAGGGCTCCTTATAAATTCCACCCGAACTCGCCGGCACGCCCTAATAATAAAAAACATTACCTTTACTCCATGCCTCAAATTTCGGCTGTAATAATAGCCTTTAACGAAGAAAAGAACATCGAGCGCTGCTTGCAATCGCTGCAAGGGGTTGTTGATGAAATTGTGGTATTGGATTCGTTTAGTAAGGATAAAACCAAAGAAATTTGCAAGAAATACAATGTAAGTTTTTACCAGCATGCATTTGATGGGCATATTCAACAAAAAAACAGAGCAATTACGTATGCAAAATATCCGCACGTACTTTCATTAGATTCGGATGAAGCATTGGATGAGAATTTAAAGGCGTCAATTTTAAAGGTAAAAAATAATTTTTCAAAGGATGGTTATTATATGAATCGCCTTACAAATTATTGCGGCCATTGGATAAAACATTGCGGTTGGTATCCTGATAAAAAAATGCGTTTATGGGATAGCAGAAAAGGACAATGGACAGGAATAAATCCACACGATAAATACGAATTATTTGAAGGTGACAAGAACTCGGGTTATTTAAGAGGTGATATTTTACATTACAGTTATTACAGTGTAGATGATCATTATAAGCAAGTGGAATATTTTACAAACATTGTTTCTAAGGCTTTTTTTGACAATGGAAAAAAAGCGCCATTGTTTAAACTAGTTGTAAATCCAATTGCCAAATTCATAGATCACTATTTTTTGAAACTTGGATTTTTGGATGGAAAGGCCGGTTATTTGGTTTCTAAAATTTCGGCATATGCTACGTATTTAAAATATAAAAAACTGAGAACCCTTTACATCAATGCCAAGTAAACTACGTATATTATTAAGCAGAACAGATTCTATTGGCGATGTAGTATTAACGCTCCCAATGGCTGGTGTGCTTAAAGCAAATTTTCCGGATTGCCAGATCTTATTTTTAGGAAGAAGTTATACAAAAGCTATCATTGAATTAAGTGAACATGTGGATCTATTTGTGAATTATGATGAGATATTAAAAAGAGATCATCAAGCTCAAATCGAGTTCGTGAAAGATCTAAACCTTGACATTTTTATTCATGTATTTCCCGTAAAAGAAATTGCTAAACTCGCAAAAGCGGCAAGGATTCCAAAACGTGTTGGGACTCGTAATCGCTTATGGCACTGGTTCACTTGTTCAGAACTTGTAAAATTCTCGCGTAAAAATTCTGAGCTTCACGAATCGCAATTGAATTTGAAATTATTATTCTTCCTTGGCATCCAAACAGATATTAGCTTAAAAGTTATACAAGAGTGCTATGGATTTACAAGAGTTAAACCTTTAGGAAACGAACTTTTTGTGAACATGCTTGATAAACATAAAACGAAGATCATTTTGCATCCAAAATCCAAAGGAAGCGCAAAAGAATGGGGGTTAAATAATTTTTCTAAGTTGATAAAGGAATTGCCTAAAGAAGAATACCAGATATTTATAAGTGGTACAAAAGCGGACGGAGTAAAATTAGAAAGTTTTATTGAAGAGAATTCCGGCGTTGTGGATCTTACGGGTAAATTAAGTTTGACCGAATTTATTTCCTTCATCAATTTATGCGATGTTTTGGTAGCTGCAAGTACCGGTCCTTTACATATTGCTGCAGCGCTTGGTAAAAAAGCCATTGGTTTATATTCGCCAAGGCGGCCAATTCATCTCGGTCGTTGGGCTCCGGTGGGAAAGGATGCGCACGCCTTAGTATTTGATGAGTTGTGTGAGAAGTGTAAGAACAAACAAGATTGTAATTGCATTGAGAACATTGAAGTACAAAAAGTTGTACATTTGATAAGTAGCAAATGAGTTTTTTTAAAGATAAAGTAATTTGGATCACAGGTGCTTCTTCAGGAATTGGAGAGGCCTTGGCATTGGAACTTGCCAAGCGTGAAGCACGTTTGATCTTATCGGCAAGAAGAGAGGATGAATTAAAACGTGTAGCTGTTTTAACTAAATTACCTGAGCTTGATCTTTTGATCCTTCCGTTCGATTTAAAAGACACTTCTAATGCAACTGCTTTAGCAGCGGGCATCATTAATAAATTCGGACGAATAGATTGTTTGGTAAATAATGGTGGAATGAGTCAGCGTTCGGAAATGGAAAAAACGGATATTGAGATTGATCGCGAATTAATGGAGGTAAATTATTTTTCTGCTGTAAACTTAACGAGAGCCGTTTTGCCTTATATGAAACGCCAAAAAAGTGGCCATGTAATTGTAATAAGCAGTGTTGCCGGAAAATTTGGTTTTTATTTACGCTCCGGATATTCGGCTGCTAAACACGCACTTCATGGTTTCTTTGATTCGTTTAGATTAGAAACTGAAAAGGATGGAATTAAAACATTGATCGTTTGCCCAGGTAAAATAAAGACAAATATTTCTTTGAATGCAGTTACCGAAAATGGTAAGCATTCTAAAATGGATCCAAGTCATGAGAACGCAATGGGTGCTCAAGAATGCGCGCTGATAATTTTAAAAGCAATTCAAAATAACAGCGAAGAAATTTTAGTTGGCGGGAAGGAGTTATTAGCTGTAAAAATAAAACGATTTTTTCCAAAGTGGTTCGGAAGGATCATAAGGAAGCAGAGTCCGTTTTAGACTTCAGTTTTTGACACAAATACGCTAAGGCGCAATTTGTACTATTCGTTTTCTTATGTGGTTTGATAGAGTCTTCGCGCCTTTGTGGCTAGAGGCTCTACCTACAAAACTTTCCGTAAGCGCCTTTCGCAATTTCCATTCCGCTCTCTGCTGCTTGTCTCAGATCTTGGCAAGGATCTTGTTTTAAATTGATCTTAGCTACTCCTCGCCAATAATATGCGTCGATATAATTTGGATCTAACGCCAAACACGAATTAAGGTCTTCAATGCAATCTTTAAAATTTTGTTGTTTGCCAAGAGAAATAGCACGTTTAAAATAGTAATCGGGTTCAAATTTATTTAAGTTGATAGCTTGCTTGTAAAAGCCAATAGCTGCTGGAAGATCATTTTGATCGTTGGCGCAATTGCCCAATATAAAATACGCTTTACTATTATTCTTATCAAGAAGAAGTGCATTGTTGGCATCTTTACGGGCTTTGTTGTGATCCATAAGTGCATAATAAGCCGATGCGCGGGCAACATAAGCTTTCGGGTAATTATACATTACTATAACTCTATTAAATTCTTCAATGGCTTTTTTCGGATTGTTGTTTTTTAAATACCATAAGCCTTTATTGTAAAATCCTTTGTAATTGTAGGGGGCCACATTTGTGGCTTTATTAAAGTACATTAATGCTCTATCATCATTATTGCGTTGCATATTTTCAACACCCAAACTGTTTAGAGCTAAAAAGTTATTTGGATATTTTTTAAGGATGTCTTCGTAAAGCGTAATACTATTTTTCCATTTTGTATTTCGCATAAATGAGAGTGAGCTCAAAGCAGCGACCAAAATAATGGGAATGATTATTTTTTTCAAAGGGATCTTATGAATTAAAAAGGCTAAGCCCCAAGCAAAACCAATAATGGCTACATACATATATCTGTCGGCATAAAGCACTTCGCCAAAAGGAATGAATTGTAGAACAAGAATAAGGTTTGATAAAATAAATAAAATAATGGCAAGTAGAACAAATTTTTGTTTCTTATAAAGAAGATAAAGTACCACAAGGATCAAAAAAAGAAATGCCAACCCAATAATCGTAAACACCATTGTCTTTTCCGGAAAGGGATAGAGAACGCTTAAGTCATAAGGAATAGCAAACAGACTAAGGTATTTAAATAAAGCAAAACCTGCATTACCTATTCGTTCATAAACAGGAAAATCGTGAGCGTAATTAATAAATTGATCGGCCGCTTGCGTTTTTAAATTAACAAGACCAAACAAAAGAGAAATGATCAAAAATGGAAGTTTGTTCATTAAACGTTTAGGGTCGAATTTTTTGTGCACAAACAGATCGATGCATAGTAAGCTTAAAGGAAATGCAACGGCTGATGGTTTATATAAACAAGAAGCTATAAAGTAAAGACCTGTGTAGAAAAGAAATTTATTGTCTTTACTCTCTGTGTATCTCAAATAGCTTAATAAACCAAGTAAATAAAAAAGAGCATATCCTAAATTCTTTAACTCAGAGATCCAGTTAACCGATTCGCTTTGCAGGGGATGTAATAAAAAAATGATTACAGAAATGGACGCTATATTTTTTTCCTTGAATAAACGTAAGGTTAACATATAAACCAAATACCCATTGGTTAAATGAAATAATAAATTTACAAAATGATGCCCCATGTCGCTCTTTCCGAATAAGAACCAATCGATGGCATGGGTGAGCATGGTAAGCGGAATATAATTTCCCACGTAATGTGAAGAGAGAAGCGCTGCAATATCAAAACCGATCACATCTCTATTACGAAATACCATTTCCGGATCATCCCAACTAATATGGGGAAAATTAAGGGTGTTGGCATAAGCAATAATAGTTGCCACTAGGGCAACTATTAAAAATAAATGTTCCGCAGCAAATTTTTTTATAGAGGGAAGCACACTTTTTATTTCCTTATTTTGATCTTTTCAACTTGCAATACTTCTTTTGTGGTTTCATCGAAAACAAAAGCCACTAGCGTTAATTTTTTGTCGTTGAATTTTGAATCTACAGCAAAGTTGCTGTTTGTAATTGTTACAGTTGATAGCGCTGCAATAGGAGCTGTTTTAGCAACTTCTCCCCACGAACCGTTAATAGCAGTTCTTAGCATGTGCTCGAAATGATAGTCTTCAACGTGATCAGGGTTTTGGGAATAATCTAATTGCGAACCAATAATGCTATCCTCTGTTAAAACCAATTGCAGTTTTATATTATTAGAAGACGCTTGTAGGAATGTAAGTTTTGTAGTTACGTTCAAAGCTCTTGCAGTTTTGTCGTAGGCACTTGAAAGATCCATTTTTACAATAAACGGATCGCTTTGAGCTAAACCAACCGTTGTAAACCAAGTGTCTTTATGAACCAAAGTAAAACCCGGATAAACTTTTCGGTTCACCATGCCATTTGGATTACCAATGGCGCTTACGCCAAATCCTGTAGTAGCATCCCAATCGTTACCAGCAGCACAAGTATATGAAGTAGGAAATTCCGAATTTATTTTTGCAAAAAATCCGGCATGAATAGCAATAACCACTAAAGAAGATTGGTATTGAGCACTTAAGTTCTCAGTTAAAATTGCTGCCGCTGGGCAGTTCCCGCATTTATGACCAGTGTAATCTTCCAATAATGTTTTTTTGAAACCTGATACAGCAGAATTATTAATGGAATCGAAGGTGGTACCAACCGCAGTTTGTGTTATTATATTTGGGTGCTTAACCTTATCACAAGAATAAAAGCCAATTAGGATCAATCCTAACAGAATGCTCGAAATTAATGTTCTCATGTTCATCATTTTTATACTTATAAATATACTAAAAACTACTGGTTAATGAAAGCGATAAACCATTTGAAGCAGGTACATTACGGCAAACCCCTCCTACACAGAAGATACCGGCACTTTGCTTACCATAACTTAGTGCCAAACGATGTGGACCGCTGTTATAGCCTACATTTAACAAATAGTAGTGTATTCTTAGATCGGCTGCAGCTGGCCTAAAAGGGCTAAAGAGCGCGTCACCAAAACTAGCTGAACCGGTTTGAGGATTACCATAATTCCATTGATCAAATATGGCCACAAAGAAATTACTATTAATAGACCATTCAATCATACCTGTTGCCCAATTACCTTTTCCAACGCCGTTTGAAGTAGTAACTACATCTTTAGATGGTGTGAGAAGGAATTGTGTTTCAAATCTAATGGCACTTCCGGCTTTGTATTTATAGGTTATATCCAAAAGAAAAAGATCTGAATTTAAATTTTTATAGCCTGCATTCAATGATCCTGCTTGGATGATGTTACGATTGTAAAACTGGTGAGAATACATAAATGTTGCTTTTACCTTTTTGTTGAATTTTTTATTGATCTCAATAAAGAAATCCTGGTAATAACGATAATTGTCGTTAAAACTTACATCCTGTGTGGTATACTCTCCGTTTCTTAAAACGCTATCAACGTGGTGTTTTTTGCCCGTCAATTCTTTGAAATCCCATTTGGTTTCATAAAAAGTTCTGGCACCCGCAGAGTCACTAACTTGGTATTGTTGCAAGCCGTGCGCCTGCGAATAATTTACAGTGATCTCTACACCATACTTTCCACCAAGTGGTGTGCCTTTTTTAATTTTGTATTGAGCTTCGGCCATAAAACCAATTTCACCATTTAATTGTGTGGCATACGGATTTAAAGCTAATAACGTGTAAGCGTGTTGTTTTGTTGTTGCCGGAAGGTAATTGATCAATAAATTTTGTAATGATTCAGCTCTGTCGCTTCGATAACTCATATTGTCGATACGTTTTCCTTGGAATAAAAATGAATAACCGTCGCCGGCGTAAGAAGTTGTTACATACAAAGCGTCACCGTATTTGTAACTCAATTTATTATCTCCCGACGGATCGTTTATTTTATAAGCATATTCGGCCCCTATATTAAATCCATCACGAATGATATTAAAACGACCGGAATAACAGCCAACATTCTCAGGCAATACCAATGCAGGATCTTGCCCACTTTGATATTTACTTACAAAACTTCCACCAATAATAAATTTGGTTTTTGAAGCTCCTATTATTGAATCAAACAATTCGTTAATGTTTATTTCTCCGTCAACACCGCGCACAATACCCGGACCAACCGTAAAAAAATAACGTTGTTTTCCAATAACACCTTTTAATGTAATTCCCTTGTAAGGATTAGAAATAATACGAGCTCCATCCAAAGAGTTATCGTAAAGCAATCCCGGCTCGTAATAAGTTCTTAGTGTTAAACCAGTACCAAACATTTCGTAAAAATTACCAACGGTAACATCAAACAATTTATCTTGATAACGTACAAAACGATTAGTAATGCCTTGCCCTTTATATTGTGGTAAAAAACCTTGCTTTACATTATTGTATGCTTCGTATCTAACGCCCGCCGAAAATTTTCCTTTAATGAAATTGATATTTCCAAAGGCATTTGAAAGTAACTTTTCAGGAACTTTTGGCGCACCGATCAGCGAATCGGCGTTATAATACTGCGCATCGATCTGAAAATTACCGTGAACAGAAGAGCCAAGATCCTGAATGGGATTGGTTTCCTGCGCAAAAAAATTAAACGGATTTAGAGTAAAAGTCAATAAAAAAGTAGCTGCTAGGCTACTCTTTAAATATGGTTTTGTCATGAAGTAAAAATATCAAATTAATGTGATAGTGCTTCACCCTTAACTAGTTTTTTTACATTCTCATATAGTTTTTCTTCGTCACCATCTGTGTATGAATTATGGCTCCAAACAATTTCGCCTTTACCATTAATAAGGAAAGTATGAGGAACATTATTTACATTCATAGCCCTCTTAAAATCTTGATTTTCATCAAGATATACTTCGTATTTCCAACCCTTGGTCTTTACATCGGTAACCACTTTCGCCGAGCTGCGGATATCATCTATGCTTATTGCTATTAATTTTACACCAGTTTCTTTTTGCCAAGTTTCATATTCCTCTGCAATTGCGTCTAGTTCCTTTTTGCAAGGTTTACACCACGTAGCCCAGAAGCTAATAATCATAGGCTTTCCATCATTACTAAAGGTATTAGCGTTTATTTTTGAGCCATCTAATTTTTTAATCGTTGCTGTGGGGATCTTATCGCCATCACCAGGCACCACAAAATTTGAAGCAAAAAGTGCGATCACAAAAAGTAAAATTATTTTTTTCATAGCTTGTTTTTAGACTGTTATTATTTCAAAAATAGTACCAATTTTTAGATTTTGCTATTACTAAACGTCCTTTAAGACCCATAATTCTCTATAATTTGTTAAAATTTACAATAATACCAAATGCTGATAAATTTTAGTCTAAAGCTGTGAAGTTATTTTTTGCTTAAACAATGAAAAAAACCCTTGCCTAGCGTGGCCTAAAGAAGGATTTTTTGAAGATGTGTAAGCAAAAAAGAACAAACAGATTGGGTTAAAATATATCAGCTTTTGGTATATTGTCTTCAAAATTTTGTCGAGTTTTGTGTTGGAAAGAATGAGTGTAAAAAACATAGCTATTTTGGGAAGTACCGGCAGCATTGGCACGCAAGCTCTGCAGGTAATAAAGGATAATCCAACGCATTTTAAAGTTGAAGTATTAGTTGCTAATAGCAATGCCGATCTTTTAATTAAACAAGCTTTGGAGTTTGATCCAAACGCCGTTGTGATCGCTGATGAAAGCAAATACCAACACGTAAAAGACGTATTAGCACCACATGATATAAAAGTTTTTGCCGGTGCAAAAGCCATTGAACAAATTGTGGAAATGGAAACCATCGACTTAGTTTTAGCTGCTATAGTTGGTTATGCCGGATTAGCAAGTGTGATAAACGCCATTAAACACAAAAAAAATATTGCCTTAGCTAATAAGGAAACTTTGGTTGTTGCCGGAGAATTAGTAACACGATTGGCTTTTGAAAATGGGGTGAATATTTACCCGGTGGATAGCGAACACTCGGCCATTTTTCAATGTTTGGTTGGAGAGTTTGATAATAAAGTAGAAAAAATTTATCTCACCGCAAGTGGTGGTCCTTTTAGGGGAAAAACAAAAAATGATCTGCTACATGTTACACGCGAGCAAGCATTAAAACATCCAAACTGGACCATGGGTGCAAAAATTACTATCGACTCGGCAACCCTTATGAATAAAGGACTTGAAGTGATCGAAGCAAAGTGGTTATTTAATTTAAAGCCTGAGCAAATTGATGTGATCGTACATCCACAAAGTATAGTTCACAGCATTGTGCAGTTTGAAGATGGAAGTATGAAAGCGCAAATGGGATTGCCCGATATGAAATTACCAATTCACTACGCCTTCGCTTATCCACAACGTATCAAAACAAATTTTCCGCGGTTTGATTTTGTGAATTATCCGCAACTTACTTTCGAAAAACCCGATACAAATACCTTCACCAATTTAGCACTTGCATTCGAGGCTTTAAAAAAAGGAGGTAATATGCCTTGCATTTTAAATGCTGCAAATGAAGTAGCGGTAGACGCTTTTATAAATGATAAGATCAAATTTTTACAAATAGCCGAAGTGGTAGAAAATACTTTAGCAAAAAGCGCTTTCAAGAATAATTTGTCTTACGAGCAGTATGTTGAAGCGGATAAAGAAGCCCGTATAACTGCAAAAAAGCTTTTATAATACAATAATAAATTTTTTACCACCAATCGACGTACTCACCGTAAGCTCCGCCGAGATGAACCAGTTTTTTTACAAATAGTCCTTAGGATTAAACACCAGGACACGGTTTATTTATACTTAAAACCGTGTCTTGGTGCCTTGGTGGTTGTTTTAGTTCTTGAGTTATCTTGTGCCTTTGTGGCTGCATTAATCTAAACAGTTGGTTAACAAAGTCTAAATTAGGCCGGATGGCTTCCAAAAACCCTAAAAAAACCGTAATTTTAGTCTCTATTTATATTATATCTCTAAACGCATATGCTAATTAAAATTGCCCAGTTATTTCTTAGTCTTACTATATTGATCTCTCTTCACGAATTTGGCCACTTTTGGTTCGCGAAAAAATTCAAATGTAGGGTAGATAAATTTTATTTATTCTTCGACTTTTTATTCCCATTTGCAGGGATGCTAAATTTTGCATTGTTCAAGAAAAAAATTGGAGATACTGAATACGGTATTGGTTGGTTTCCTTTTGGTGGATATGTGCAAATTGCCGGGATGGTGGATGAGCAAATGGATAAAAGCATTATTGAATCAGAACCAAAACCTTGGGAGCTTCGCAGCAAACCGGCTTGGCAACGTTTGTTGGTAATGATGGGAGGAATAATTGTAAACTTTGTTCTGGGAATTTTTATATTTTGGATGGTACTTTGGTATTATGGAAAAGAAACATTGCCTATTTCAAGTTTGAAACAAGGAATCATGGTAGATTCTGTAGCGTATAATTTAGGTTTGCGCAACGGAGATCAAATTATAGCTCTTGATGATAAAAGAGTGAGTTCGTTAAGAAGAGTATCGGTAGAAATTGTAATGAATGGCGTACATCATATACAAGGTGTGCATTCAAACGGAGAAAAGTTTGCCTTACCTGTTACAGATAAAGACAGAGCTGTTATATTAAAATCGTTAAAGCACTCGGCGTTTGTAGAGCCTCGTTATATTGCTAATGTTGATTCGGTAGAACCCGGCACATTTGCCGTAACTGCAAAACTTCAAAAGAAGGATCAGATCATTGCAATCAACGGAAATAAAACAATTTATTATGATGAAGTAAGAACACAATTGCGAGAGAATGCGGGAAAAGAAGTTGATCTTACTGTTTTAAGAAATAATGATACCATTCACACAAAGTGTAAAGTTACAACGTTGGGAACCATTGGTTTTTATAAAGGACTTGTAACTAAATTTGATGTAAAAGAAACTAAGTACGGATTTTTTGGGGCATTAGCACAAGGCTTTAGCGATGGAATGGAACTGATAGTTTTACAAGCAAAACAATTTGTTGTTATTTTCACAGTTCCTGAAGCACACAAACAAGTTGGTGGTTTTTATACGATGGTGCAACAAATGAGTCCTACATGGGATTGGCACGCATTTTGGACCTTTACTGCATTTTTATCATTAGCATTAGCTTTTATGAATTTTTTACCAATACCAATGTTAGATGGTGGTTATATCATGTTCATTCTTTGGGAAATGGTTACCGGTAAAAAAGTATCGGACAAGATCATTTATTACGCTAACCAAGTTGGTTTGTTTATTGTGCTCGGCTTAATGGTTTATGCTAACACCGACTGGTTAAGAGATTAATTCTTAAGAGGCGTTAACGCACAATGTATATTTCTATGTTTATATAATTATACAGACAGTGATAAAAATTATCAGTTTTATAGTTAAATTTTTTGGGCGTGCCAGCGAAGCTCACCCCGCAAACACTGAAAGTTCGCTCGCCGTCGGGCTTTCTGCTCCAATCTTTTTGCTCTTTGGGGATAAAAAAGTTTCTGGAAGAGTAAAAAGGATTTCCGCTGCAATCCCTCACGCGGCAGTTTGCAAATTAGCAAGTGTTACATTTGCTTTATTACTTAATACACAATTCTCTTCTGCACAAAATACAACTATTGGCAACAAGGGTAAAGAAACCGCCGGTGGTTTACATAAGGTAATGATTATTCCATTTGAACCAAAGTTATATAATAGCGAAATTGATTATTTAGTAAATAAAGAAACAAAGCTCACCGGTAAAGAAATAAAATTCAAATTCCGCGATGGCATTAACGAGCAATTATTTAAGGCTTTTAAGAATACTAAATACGGTGTAGTAGACTTAATGGAAGATACCGCAAAGTACAAGAAGGATATGATCGGGATCTATTCGAATTTAAATTACGAGTATGTAAAAGTTCCTGATCAGGAGAATTATAAACCACCACAAAAAGACAAAGGCGAGAAGCAAGTAGAGAAGGGGCAAATAAAAGTGGAGACCACCAACGACGTTCGCTTTATGAATGCTAAGATCAGCAATGCTAAATTAGTGCCAATGCTGTACGGCAAGTATAAAACTGATGTTTTTATTTTTGTAAATCAATTGGATATTAAAGCAGCTATGTCGTCAACCGAATTTGCCGGCACAGGAAATGAGTACCGTAAAATTGTGGTGCATTATACGGTTTATACCTACGATGCAAAGGAAATTAATTCGGGAATTGCAGAACAAGAATTTCCTGCCGATCTTAATGATCCAAACAAGATCATCAATAAATACTTTTCTAAAGTAGCGGAAACAATTAACGCGAGAGTGGTGAAGGCTTTAACGCCTGGTAAATAATTAGCCACAAAGTATTAATTCTAATAAGTAACGAAGAAATTGTTGTTTTAACTTTGTGTCTTTGAGCCTTTGTGGCAAAAAATAAACTACTGGAAATTGATCCTCAAACTAAATCCACCCGATGTATTAGCAGTAGGGAAGGAAGCAGAGGTTTGTGGTTTGGTGCGGATCCAATCTAAATACAAACGCAAGTTAATGTTTGGCGTTAGTAAATAATCAGCTGCAGAACGTAAGGTAATAATATTTGTACCACCTGTGGGTACGCTTATATCATCGGCAATACGACGAATGATAGAAAGGTTTTTACGATAGCTAAAATCAACCTTCAATGTTAGATCACTCTTTAATGGTTTACCACCAATAGTCACCTTCTTTAACGTTAAGTTTGGATAGCGGTAGCCTAAACCAACAATGTATTCTTGTCCTTTTGATTCAATGATTTGCGGGCCCGTTATATTTAATGAAATGGTTTTATCACGTTTCATCTCAGCATTAGCTTGCCAGCCCGGTTTTTGAAATTGAAGGTCAAATTTGATCAATGGCGCAAATCCTTCTGTAATTGTTACAGCGTTAAGCGTGTAATATGGATTAAAGTTTGAATTACCTGTTACTGGGTCGGCCACCGGCGAACGCGTGATCTGGTTTCCGCCACTGCTAAACAATAAGTTGTTTGAATAACCGGCAACATTATAGGTACTTCTGTAGCCATGACGGATAGTAATTGCGCGGAATGTTTTTTGCATACCCTTTATCTTTCCTAATCCATCCCAGGTAATGGTCCAGTTTGGCATTGGAATAGTTGGGAAAATATTTTTTGTAGAATAATTTTTGATCTTGTTGCCGGTGTAAGTTTGATAGAAAGCACCAATTAAAACGTCTTGTTGGTTAATGCTATAACCATCCATATAACTTATGCTTCCTGAAGACGTATTTACAGTTTGCATGCCCAATGAATTACTATTGTTTTGTGCTAATTCTTTTGCAAGATCAAAACGCACCAATTTAAATTCATCAAATAAAGGAGATTCTATATTTGGTTTTGCATCTCTAAGCGATTGGAAGAAACTGAATGTTGAGATATTGAAATTACCCGTTTCATTGGTACTCAAATTGAAATTATAATAATCGCTTCCACTTAAACTTGGATCGTTTGGATTGTACACCATAAACTCACTCAAATTTTTTGATTTGGTATAATTACCCGTTAATTCAATTTTTAAACTACCATGCGGTTCAATAGATGATCTGTAAGTAATACTCTTGCTTTCTGTTTCTATGTAAGGTGTGGTTTGATTTTGTACTTTAGATAACCAACCATTCTTAGCGCTTGTTTCTCTAATACTGGCATCATACAATCCGCTTGTAAACAAAAAGCCCGGGGCATTTTGATTGGATTGATCCATCCCCAAAATATTCGACCGCGGCATGAAATTAGGTAAGGCTTGTCCTCTTTGTTCTTGATAAGTTAAAGACAAATTTTTCACCATCATAATTCCTCGCGCAACAAATTCGGCAATAGCTTTAAAGTTTTCGTTCTTTTTTGGATTTGTACTATCAGTAAGTGCGGCAGATTTAGTTGGTGTGGCAACTTTTGTGGCTTGTTTTTTATTTTGACCCGTATTAATACGTTTAAAATAAGGGATCTTATTATATAAAGTGGTCATAGCAAAACTTGCAGTAACATTATGCTGGTTGGTATTGTTGATAGTATTTCCAATGTACATCGAATCTGTTGGCGTACCAAAAGGTGCGCGGTTCCATGTGTATGTGCCGCCGAATTTATAACTTACCGTTAAAAAATCCAGTATTGGAATTTTATTAAGCGGTACGGTGTAGTTCAAGTTCATTTGCTGACGGTACGATAAATTTGCACCGTATTTACCCTCATTGAACTTATGTTCGTTAGCTGTTCCTTTACCGTAAACGGTTTCGCGGCCGCTTAGGAATGTACTTAAAACCGAATCGCGCTTTTGTTGATTTTGTTTTGTAACATCGCCTTGCGGTTCAAAGATCCTTCCTTCGTTGTTAGCTGCAAAATCAAACTTCAACGATTTGGAAAAGTCCCAACGCATATTATACGTTCGGTTTATGAGGAAGTTTTTGTTGTACAAACTCGGATTCTCAAAATCATTTGAGTTTGCATAGAAACTAGTAATATCTCTGTTCTTTAATAAGCTAAAGCTTCTGTTCACATCTACGCCGGCACCAAAACTATTAGGCATCAATTGTAAATTGAAATCTTTTATAAGCGCAAACCATTTGTTTTGGAATAATTTTACTTTGGCAAATGGTTTTATTGCTGGTGGTTTTTGAATACTATATTGGTAAGTCAAATTACCACGGTATTGTTTCACTAAATTTGTTTCAATGTTTATGTTGCGTTTAAAGGTTTGTGTAAAAGCAAATGTGGTTGAGAAATTACTTATATCCCAAGGCATTGGTTTGGCGCCTTTGCGTTTAAAGCCATCAATGCGCACATTGGTTAAGTTAAATCCTTTACGCTCAGTATAATCTACTACTTGATCAATGATGTCTTTTTTCTTGTCATTTTCGATATTATCGTTCTTCTCAAAATCCTTCATGCGAATATCGGGATCGAGCGGATTAAAGAGTGGTTTAACTATGGTTCTGCCGTAATTGTAATAAACAGGTAGTGTGATCTTCCAGTTTGTTGGGAAAAATTTGCCGGCGTTGATAGACGTACTCATATCCCAAATACTTGTGCTTTCTTTTCTGCGTTCGTTTATTTTTTGTTCAACACCTCCGTAAAATGGCGAGTAATAAGTTCCGGCTAAAGAGGCGTTACCCAAATCGGCCATTTTTAATTGCATTTGCCCTGTTGCCGCCCAGCCACCTTGATTATTAAAGTCGGTTAAGCGTAATTCGTTCACCCAAATTTCTGCGCAATGCGAAAGATTGCCAGGGTCTTTAGGATTTCGCACACCAACCATTACACTCTTCACGGTTCCTAAATTTGGATTTCCAACTATGGTCATCGAATAGCCACCAAAACTTTCAGTAAATGGTTTGGTGTAATTATTAAGATCGCTAAAATATCCAAAACGCGGATCGTTGTTGCGGTCGTTACGTAATTTTGTTACATCAGCAAACTTAAAATTGATTTCGTTTTCTACAGGCCAAACTATGGCGCGCGAATCGGTACTGTTTGGATCGTATACTCCCTTTGGGGTTAATTTCAGAGGTACTTCGTACTCGTAATAGTTATTGTTATAATCTGTACCAACCCTAAAGAACAAGGTAAGATCGCCGTCATTTAAGGGAATTCCATTCATTGCTTCGGCATGCACATTCATTTTAATATTATTGAACATGCGGGTATCTAATTCCACATTTTTAAATACCGCGCGGCTATCTCCATCTTTTAAATTACATACACGTACCTGAAGAGATTGTTCGTTTTGTAAAACCAAATTGGTGGTTTGAATATTTTGTTGCTGCTGAATCCCCGGCGGCATTACATAGTTAACCGGAACTTTTGTTCCATTTTCTTGTAGGCTTACTGCCGATACGTCGAAGGAAGTTGAGTTATCATCAGTTTTAATATATTCTCCCGGCTTTTTAAGATCATACGCATAACGTCTCCAATCGCTTCGCACTAATTCAAAACGCGCCATACGTAATAATACAGGTCTTTTGAATCCTTTCATATACATGCGCATAAAACGAATAGAGTTAAAGCCCTCAATGCCGCCGTAAGTATTTTCAAATTGGGTGATAGGAATTTTAAATTGATACCACTTTACTGTTTTTTTGATGCCGCCAAAATCCGCCGAGCCATCAAAAGCATCCACAATATAATTTGTACCTACCGAACTTGGATTCACATCTGATTTAGAAATGTGAATACGGTATTGGTAATAGCTTTCTGTTTCGCTTAAGGTATTGTCGCGATTCACATCCTCTATATTGGGAATGTTAGTGGCAGCAGTTGAATAATTGCCGCCATTAGGGTTTGCGCTTGAGTACTGAGCTTCGGTTGGTGAATTACCTTCAGGGTTATTATATTTTGAATAACGCACAATGGTTTTGTCTTGAGCATTATCATAATCATCATCTCTAAAGAAATTATAATTATCACTCGAGGGATCGTTCTTAAAATTTATAATGGCAGGCGCACTCGAATTGAAAGTAGAACCTGAAATATCATTAATTTGCCCAACAAAAACGCGTTTCTCTGTGGTATCTATCATCCCATCATATCCAACATCCTGGTAGGGCCTGTCGTTATTATCTTGAGCAAAAGCATTTACAGTAGGAGGGATTGCAGGAACATTAGCAATTCCGGTTTCAATTACAGGAAGATCTTGAGTTGTGGAGCTTTGTCCGGGTAAGCCATTTTCATAACTCATCCGACCATCTTTTACAATATCCTCTGATATATTTCCTAAGTTGATGTACAAGTCTCCGGAAGGATATTGTGTTTTATCAAAATTAGGATCTGTTTTAGTGTCGTAATCTTCGTTAAATGGATCCATTAACCAAAACTGTATGTATTCGATATTTGCCGATTGAAAATCATTGGTCTCTAATCTACGCATGATACCACCCCAGCGTGATTCAGGTTTCAAAAGTAAGCCATCAGTATCTATACCTCCTGATTTGCTAGTTGGTAATACATCATAGTTATATGGCCCGCGTTGCGTTGGATAAAAACCAAGATCTAAAAGTGGCAATACAACTTGTTGTCCGTTTGGTGGTGTTTTACCGGGAAATAATTCTGTTTCAAAAACCTGGCGCCACATATTGTTCGAAAAAATATTATCGTTGTAATAAGATGGAGTTGTGTTTTGTCCTTGTGTTCGGGTAAACATTGGATCCACATTATACCAATTAAAACGAGCTCTGTTCAATCCGGGAGTAATTGTACTTCCTTGTGCAGCTTCGGGGAATAAAGCACTTTGTCCTTGAGGTATACTTGCTAATAACCAAGCGTATGGACTACGGATATCGATTAAGGAAATGGATCCTTCAAAATCATCAATATATGAATTACCACCATCTTGTTTTATGGCTTTTGCATTTCCAGGAAATAATTTTGCAACCTCACCGCGCGTGGTTAAACTACTCATTTCTTTTGTACTGTAAAGCGGAAGCTTATCTAATAAACGCGTTAAGAAAGGGAGATCGGTTTTATAATTGTAATCTAAACCTATCACCGTGTTTCTTACAGGCTCATCACCCAAACTTACTTTTTGAGTAACCGGCCTTTCGCTAAAACGCATAATGGTACTTCCCAAAGTAAGGTTGCGCCCTGCTTTATAATCTAAGCGTGTACCAATTAAACTTTTTTGTTGTACGTTAAAGAGTGAGTTACTTTCTAACGACACCTTTATGTTTGCACCTGAGTTCAATAAACTTTCGTTAATGATCTTTACGCGACCTAACGTATAATCAACCGTATAATCCGCATTTTCTTGAAGAGGAACGCCGTTAGCGGTAACTAATACTGCGCCTTGAGGAATGTTCAATGCGTTCAAAGAGATCTCTGAGCCGGCTGCTGATTTAAAAGTTCCTTTGATCTTATAACGATTTTTTTCTTGAATGAATGTTGCAGCAGTTCTTGTTGAATCGTATAACTCTTGAAAGATGTATTTATTTGCGGCAGGAAAGTCGTTATTGATATCGAATTTTTTCTTTAAACCATTTCCAAAAGGTTCGGACATTGGTAGGTAAATTCGGCCATTGTTTGGATTGATAGTAAAATCTTTAATAAAGTCAAATACACCATCCGAAACGCGATCGCCATTCACGCTTAATTTATCGCAATTCAATACACGGATCAATTGCACCCCGTTAATAGAGCCGTGAGGAATGTAAGGTACGTCAACACCGGTTTCAATATTGTTATAATAAATACCCAACATAAAATCTGTTGGATTTACATTAAATGCGCCAATAGAATAAACGTTCTTCATCATCAATTTCCATAGTGGAAAGCGTGTATTAACTACAGAGCCTTTTAATAATTTACAAACCAGTAATTTGGTATTATCAGGGTACTGCTCGCTAAATTCACCAACTTGATAAAGTTTTCCATTGAACGTGTATTGATATGAAACAGCCAATACCTGATCGTTGTTCAAGGTTTGATTTAAGGAAATAAAACCTGTACGGTTATTGATAAAAAATTCTTGTGGATTTAAACGACGCGCATTGTAAATGATATCGTAATCGCGTGCTTGCACCATGTATTGGCCTGTGGAGTTATTTATATTGGTAGCAATTGTAGTTACAGGTAAAGTGCTCGCGGCTTTACTTGCATCTCTGTCTTTCAATAAACCATCAACCGTGTTTGTGATCAAAGAATATAAATTATTAGAACCATTAGAAGGATTAACACCTACGCTATCTAAAATACCATAAGATGAAGGAATGATAAGGCTTCCTGCTTTTGTTGAGGCCAATCCGGGAAACACATCAGCACTATCCTCACCAAGATCCTCAAAAGCCACAACGTTACGTGTTTGCTCTGCGTTTCCTGTTTGATTTAAAATATACACTTCCACTTTGGTAATTACAATGGGTGTGCTTACAACAGGCAAGGTGTTCATCCATGCATCGTAGTTTTTACGGAAGAAATGCCCTAAGTAAAAGTGTTTATTGCCTTCGTAATTATCAACATTAACTGTAAAAGCTTGCGTTTGCGCACCACCTTGTACATTTATCTCTTGCTTTTTACCGCGCTGTTGCGAGAACACAGTAGTAACATCCAATTTACCAAATTGTAATTTTGTTTTAAACCCAAATAACGTTTGGCTACCCGTGATCAAAGTGCTATTGAGGGGCATGGTAACGTTACCAGCTTCAATTTTTTTAATGATCTCATCTTCATAACCCGTATAATCCAACTTGATCTGATTTTCCCAATCAAAAGAGGCTTCGGTGTTATAGTTAGTGGTGATCTTCATCTTATCACCGATCTTACCAACTAAATTCAACTGAATGCGCATGTTGAAATCGAAGTTGGTTATTTTTTGTTGACGTTGAGGAATGGCAGGGTTCAAGGTTTTATTTCTATTCAACCCAAAAATCAATTCGGCTGTACCTGTTGGTTTTATATCAACTGTGTTTCCACCAAAGATCCTATCAAACAAGTCGCTGTTCACTTCCAGCTTAGGCACCATGCTTTTGCGTGGTTTAGTATTAAGTTCATCTGCTGCAACACGCGAGCGCCAATAATCGCGCACTGCTTTTTTGAATGCGTAGTTTTGGTATTCCTTTTGGCTCATCCAGGTATCAGGACGGTAATCAATTTTATCGCCAACTTTTTGTGATACATCGTAGGTGCCATTTTTTTGATCGTACTCTATTTCTGTTTTTACATTCGAAGGATTTTCGAGATACAATTTTGATTTGGGATCATACTGTGGCGGTTTACCTGCATTGTCTTTAAATCTGTAAGGAAGATCATCCGGATCAACAGGCTCAACGGGATCAGTTGGCGAATCAACTGGCAAAACGTTTTGTGTTTTTGCTTTGTATTGCATCAACTCGTTATTGAGTTCAATATTATTCATGGCATTCGGTTGATGACCTAATACCGTGAATAAACACGTGGTAACACTTGTTAAAGCAACAAAACCAAATATGTTAGATATTCTCAAAAATTAAATATTCTTTAACGCCGTTTTTATCAATAGTTCAACATTATCTGTACCAACGCCCTGTTGTTTGATGGCTTTCTCAAGAGCCTTTTCGGCTGCAAGTTTCTGGAAACCAAGAGTTGTTAATGCCATTAACGCCTCCTCTTTATTTTTATTGTACGAAGGGGCCAGTATGCTTGATATACCACCTTCGTGTTTGCCCAATTTTCCTTTTAGGTCGACCACTATGCGCTGGGCAGTTTTTTCGCCAATGCCCTTTATGCTTTTTAACATAGCAACATTTGCGGTGTTAATTGCTCCAACTATATCGGGCGTACTTAAGCTAGAAAGCATAAGGATGGCACTTGATCCACCAACACCGCTTACGGAAACTATTTTTCTAAAAAGATCGCGCTCATCTTCTTCGGCAAAACCATAATGCTTGGGATTATCATCGCGAACGTACATACTTTCAACAAATAATTGTACTTCTTTTTGATCTGCTATCTTAGAATAAGTAGTCAAAGAAATTAAAAGCGCATATCCAATACCATGGCTCTCAATGATAACCTGAGCGGGATTTTTAGAAGTAAGATGGCCTTTGATGTAACTGATCATTTCTTTTTCTCAACAAATTATTTTTGATTTTGTGCGTCAACCACCGAAATGGTAACCATGTTCACAATTTCGCGAACACTGCTTCCTAATTGTAATACATGTACAGGTTTCCTTAATCCCATTAGTACAGGGCCAATGGCTTCTGCGCCTCCCAGTTCCTGCATTAATTTGTAAGCAATATTACCTGCTGCTAAATTTGGGAAAATAAAAATATTCGCATTTTTATCGGCGAGTGTGCTAAATGGAAATTGCTCCTGAAGCAAACTATTATTTGCTGCAAAGTTTGCTTGAATATCTCCGTCAACAATTAATCCAGGATAATTTTTATGCAAAATGCTAACTGCTTTCGAAACTTTTTTAGGCACTTCGCCATCTGCTGAACCGAAGTTGCTATAAGATAACATCGCAATGCGCGGAGTAATATTAAATTGTTTAACCGTATTTGCCGTGAGCACTGCAATATCTACCAACTCTTCTGCCGTTGGATCAGCGTTCATGGTTGTATCTGCAAAAAAGTAAGGACCTTTTTTTGTGATCATCACATATAATCCGGCAACTCGGCAAACATTGGGTTGTACTCCAATGATCTCTAATGCAGGTTTAATAGGTTGTCCGTATTTACGCGTTAATCCGCTTATCATTGCGTCGGCCATTCCGCTTTCTACCATCATAGCACCAAAGTAATTTCGGTCGCGCATTAATTTGCGGGCATCGTATTGGGTTAAACCTCTACGCTGACGTTTACGCCATAATGCGTCGCCAAATTCATTCCTGCGTGCTTCTTCTTCGGTGTATGGATCAATGATGAGCATGTCGGTAAGATCAATATGATTCTCTTCAGAGATCGCATGGATCTTTTCTTTTCTTCCTAAAAGGATAGGGGTAGCAATACCCTCATCGCGCACTACCTGTGCTGCCTTTAAAATTTTATACGTATCAGCTTCGGTAAATACAACACGTTTAGGATTGCTTTTGGCTTTGTTTGCCAAGCTACGCATCAACTTATTGTCTTTTCCTAAACGGTTTTCCAATTCTGCTCTATACGCATCCCAATTGGTTATTGTTTTTTTAGCAACACCACTATCAATTGCAGCTTTAGCAACTGCCGAAGATACTGCCGAGATCAAACGGTTATCAATTGGTTTTGGAATAATATAATCAGGACCGAAACTTAAATTTTTTGAACCATAAGCTAAATTCACGTAATCAGGAACAGCTTCTTTTGCTAAACCAGCAATGGCAAGAGTAGCGGCCAATTTCATTTCTTCGTTAATGCATGTGGCACGCACATCCATTGCTCCACGGAAAATAAAAGGGAAACCTAATACATTGTTCACCTGGTTAGGATTATCGCTTCGGCCGGTTGCAACAATAATATCTTCACGTGCAGCCATCGCATCTTCGTAAGAAATTTCGGGAGTAGGATTAGCTAAGGCGAATACCACGCAATTTTTTGCCATGGTCTTTACCAATTCTTTATTCAAAATATTTCCTTTTGATAAACCAACAAATACATCGGCACCTTTGATGGCTTCTTCCAAGGTATTGAGTTTGGTATTATCAGATGCAAAGAAAGATTTATACTGATCAAGATCTTTTCTTCCCTTGTGAATAACACCTTTGCTATCCAACATCAAAATATTTTCTTTTTTTACTCCAACAGCAATATACATTTTAGCGCATGAGTTTGCCGAAGCACCCGCGCCGTTGATCACTAATTTAATATTTGATAATTTTTTGCCGGATAACTCAACCGCGTTAATTAAACCTGCTGCAGAGATAATAGCGGTACCATGCTGGTCATCGTGCATTAAGGGAATATCTAGTTCTTCTTTTAATCGGCGTTCAATTTCAAAACACTCCGGCGCCTTGATGTCTTCCAAATTTATTCCACCAAATGTTGGAGCAATATTTTTTACCGTCATTACAAACTGGTCAATATCTTTTGTATCGATCTCAATGTCGAATACATCAATATCGGCGTAAATTTTAAAGAGCATGCCTTTTCCTTCCATTACAGGCTTTGAAGCAAGCGCGCCAATATCACCTAAACCAAGAACGGCTGTTCCGTTGGAAATAACCGCAACTAAGTTTCCTTTAGCGGTGTATTTGTAAGCATCTTCCGGATTTTTTTCAATTTCCAAACAAGGCTCTGCAACACCCGGCGAGTAGGCCATAGTAAGATCGCGTTGAGTACTATAAGGCTTTGTAGGAACTACTTCTATTTTGCCGGGACGGCCTTGCGTGTGATACTCAAGGGCGTCTTCTCTTCTGAATTTACTCATAGTTGGTTTTAAGGATTACGAAAATACGAAAAAAAGCCAAAAAAAGACCTTTTCAGAAACGATTTAAGATACTGATAATCAGTAAATTAAATAACACAATAAAATTGCTTAAGTGGAGTTAATTTTTAGCGCTTAAAAAGGCAAAAATGTTTGTGCAAACTTCGGGCACGCGTTCAAGATTTAAAGTGTGACCTGCGCCTTTAATTATTTGGAGTGTTGAGCCGGAAATATGTTTCTGAACTTCATTGGCTAAATAAACAGGAAGCAGAGTGTCTTTCTCGCCTTGAATGATCAATGTTGGTGCTTTTATTTTTTTTAATTCAGGTCGGTAATCATCTCTTTCTTTAGTAGCACGCATCAAATTAAAAATAGCTTGGGCGTTTTGGTTAAGATCTTCGCGCGATTTTTTAAGAATTTCTATTGGGATAATTGGTTTGCTAAAATAATCTTCGCCTAAAACGTATGGCATCATGGTATCAAACATTAAGCCATAACCGCCTATTTCCAAAGAGCGCCACCAACTTAATTCTATGGCTTCAAAAAATGGTGTTTTGTGCGCAAAGGTGGAAAGTAAAATGAGTTTGTTTATTTTTTGAGGATAATTTACTGCCAAATGTTGAGCAACTAAACTTCCGTATGAAAGCCCAACGATGCTTACTTTTGATATGTTTTCGTGGTTTAAAACGGAAATAACATCTTCGGCGTGTTGATCAAAATTGCGCGGCTCACCCGTTTTATCACTATTTCCTTGGAAAATAAAATCCATGAGTACGATCTTGTAATGATCTTTAAAAAAAGGCAAACAAAAGAACCAAGCTAATGTAGATTGCGTTAATCCATTTAAAAAAATCAAAGTTTCTGGCGCATTTACATTGCCTTGTATCTCATAATAAATGTTTAGTTCATCTGTTGTTTTGCAATTCATGTTACAAATAATTTAATGTGACCTTATTTTTTTCAACGTTTAATTTTGCTTTTTTACCAAGGTAAAGTGCTATATTTTTTTCGATATGTCCGGCCGGAAAATCAAAACATACCGGATATGTATGATCTTTTACGGCATCCAAAATAATTTCGTTTGCTGTTTTTCCAAAAGGAATAGCATTATCTTTCATATCACTCATGCCGCCAACAATAAGCCCTTTTAAACCCTTTAATTTTCCGCTGCGTTTGAGTTGCATCATCATCCGATCTATATGATACAGTTGTTCATCAAGATCTTCGATGAATAAAATTTTGTTTTTCGTGTCAATATCATCTACGCTTCCACTTAAGCCATAGATCAACGAAAGATTTCCTCCAACAAGTTCGGCTTTTACTTTTCCTGAACGGTTCAGTTTATTTTTTTTGAGTTTGTAATTTATTTTTTCACCAAAAAGTAAAGTTTTTATAGACGTAGTAGCCTCCTTGTTTTTTGGAAATTGAAAAGCCATGGTGGCGTGAATGCTGGCCAAATTAAGTGTTTGCAAACGTGCCTGAAGTATGGTGGTATCGCTATATCCAATAAACCATTTAGGATTTTTTTTAAGCGAATTAAAATTTACTTTATCAATGATCCTCAATGTTCCGTAACCACCACCGGCAATTAAAACTGCTTTAGCTTTTTTATGATCAATTGCCCATTGAAGGTTGGAAGCCCTTTGTTCATCGGTGCCGGCGAACTGATGGTGTTTTTTAAAAACGTTGTTTCCTAACTCAACTTTTAATCCCCAACTTTTTAAAATAGCAATTGCAGGCTCAATTTGATCTTTGCTGCGAGCTCTTGCGGTACCAATTATAAGAATTGTATCGCCGGTTTTTAAAAAAGGAGGTTGTTTCATTCTTTATTCATACGAAGGTAAAAAATTGATTCACTTTTATCACTATCTTTACGTTTTATTATTAACCTAATTATGCCGAACTCATTTAAACGCACGCTTGTAACCGCCGCATTGCCTTACGCCAATGGTCCTGTTCATATTGGGCACTTGGCTGGATGTTATTTGCCTGCAGATATTTATGTGCGTTACTTGCGTAGTATTGGAAGCGATGTAAAATTTATTTGCGGTAGTGATGAACATGGAGTTCCTATTACCATCAAAGCAAAAAAGGAAGGAATTGCGCCTCAACAAGTGGTAGATAAATACCATAAAATAATGGGCGATGCCTTTAATGAATTTGGAATTTCATTTGATATTTATTCGCGCACCAGTAATAAAACACATCATGAAACCGCGTCGGATTTTTTTAAAACATTGTATGATAAAGGTGCATTTACTGAGCAAATAACCGAGCAGTATTACGACGATGAAGCAAAGCAATTTTTGGCCGATCGATATATTACAGGTACTTGCCCCAAATGTGCCAACCCAAATGCTTACGGCGATCAATGCGAAAAATGTGGATCAACGTTAAATGCAACGGATCTTATTGATCCAAAGTCAACTTTAAGTGGAAGCAAACCTGTTTTAAAACAAACAAAGAATTGGTTCTTACCCTTGGATAAATTGCAGCCAAAAATTAAAGCATACATTGATTCACATAGCAATTGGAAACCAAATGTGTATGGCCAATGTAAAAGTTGGATCGAAAGCGGTGATGGATTGCAACCTAGGGCTATGACGCGTGATTTGGATTGGGGTGTTAAGGTTCCGGTAGCCGGGGCAGAAGGAAAAGTATTATATGTGTGGTTTGACGCACCAATTGGTTATATAAGCGCAACAAAAGAATTATTGCCCGATACTTGGAAAGATTATTGGCAAAATAAAGAATCACGTTTGATCCATTTTATTGGGAAAGACAATATTGTTTTTCACTGCATTATTTTTCCGGCCATGCTAATGGAACATGGTGAATTTATTTTGCCTGATAATGTTCCAGCCAATGAATTTTTAAATTTAGAAGGCGATAAAATTTCAACCTCTCGCAATTGGGCGGTATGGTTGCACGAATATTTGCAAGAGTTCAAAGGGCAGCAAGATGTTTTGCGATATATGTTATGTGCTAACGCACCTGAAGCAAAAGACAACGATTTTACATGGAAAGATCTTCAAACGAAAAATAATAGTGAGTTGGTTGCTATTCTTGGAAATTTTGTGAATCGTACCATAGTTTTGACGCATAAATTCTATGATGGAAAAGTCCCTGCTGCCGAAAAATTCAGCAAGGAAGACATGATCGTGTTGGAAGAATTAGCAAAATTCCCTACTAAGATCAGCGAACCATTAGAACAATTTAAATTCAGAGAAGCGGTAAGTGAACTAATGAATTTAGCACGCTTAGGAAATAAATATTTGGCCGATACGGAGCCTTGGAAATTAATTAAAACAGATGAAGAGCGCGTAAAGACCATCATGAATATTGCCTTGCAGATCACAACTAACCTCGCGATTTTGAGCGAACCTTTTTTACCTTTTACATCTAAAAAATTATTTTCTTTCTTAAATATTAATCCATTAACTTGGTTGTTCGCAAAGAAAACAAATAATTTACCAACCAATCACGTTATTGCTAAAGAAGAGTTATTGTTTGCGAAAATAGAGGATGAACAAATTCAAATTCAATTAGCTAAATTAGAAAACAGCAGAAAGGAAAATACGCGTGTTAACACTATTCCTTCTCAAAAGGCTGAAACCACGTTTGATGAGTTTTCGAAAATGGATATTCGAGTGGGAACTATTTTAGAGGCTGAGAGAGTTCCAAAGACAGATAAATTATTGAAGTTAAAAATAGACACAGGTATTGATGTGCGCACTGTTGTTAGTGGAATAGCTGAATGGTATAAGCCCGAAGATATTATTGGAGCTCAAGTAAGTATTTTAGCCAATTTAGCACCACGCAAAATAAAGGGTATTGAAAGTCAAGGAATGATATTGATGGCCGAAAATACCCAAGGCGAATTGAGTTTTGTAGTGCCAACCAAAAAGGATACAACCAACAATGGCTCTATTATCAAATAGAATAGCGTGTGCCTGTTTGCTTTTGTTTTTAAGCAATTCTGTTGCAGCGCAAGAGGCCCCTTCTAACGCAAGAGAATATCATAACAAAGAGCAATTCAAAAAATTTGGCAAACGTGCCGATCTGGTAGCCGCGTGGCAGATCCAAAATTTAAAATTTGGCGCTGTTGTAGTTCGTTTTCAAAACAATCGAAGGAAAATCGACGCCTATAGAAAATCAGGGCAAGAAAAAAAGGCGCTGGAAGTGATTGCGGAAACCGATTTTTACACAAAATTGATGATGAAGGCATATGCAAAGGAATTTACTTTTTGCAAAGTGTATTTTATGTTTGCGCAGTCGAGCGATTCTTTATTAAAGGGAGTTCGTAAGGGAATTTTTATTGATACCACATTAAAAGCAAATGAAGCCATTGTAATGAATGAAAGTTTTTATATTCTGGCAGAGAAGGATCATGTGTATAACTCTACCATTGGTTTTGTGAAGGAAGATACAGCAAGATATATAAGCGAGGGTGGAAATAAGACCGTAGACGCTGCCGTGGTTCTAAAGAATAAATATGGGCATCAATTAAAGCCGCCATTTCCATATTATGTAAAGAAATCTTTCGTAAAATCGTCTTCCCAATATGAGCAAACTGTTTCTGTAGAAACATCACCCGGTATTTATGAAAAGGTTTCGTTCTATATTAGTAAAGACGTAACTCCCGAAAAACAAGGCACTTATCTTAATCAATTAAGTAATGCATTGCAACATCTTTACCAGGGTTCGCAGGGTGTTCAGGTTAACGATCCCACCGTACAACCCTTTCTTTACTGAAGAATCTAAATTGATTAGGAGTTCGTTAATTTGTATACGAATTTAGTTTTTGTATATTTGAAAATACTAAAACCTATCAGATGAAACTAGTTTTACCAGCTATTGCTTTAGTGTTATGTTTGGGAACAAACGCTCAAAGCGGGGATAACCATTGGAATGCAAGTACAGATAAAAATGTGGCCCTTAACGGAAAGCGTCAAATCGTTCCAAGTAAATACCTTGTGTATAATTTAAATTTGGCCAATTTAAAAACGCAATTGGCAACCGCTCCAAATGAAAAAACAACCATCATTAATAATAGTAATTGCATTATTACATTGCCAGCTCCTAATGGGCAAATGCAATTGTTTAAAGTAGTAGAAGCTCCTATAATGGAACCTGCTTTAGCTGCTGCTTATCCTGATATTAAAACGTATTCTATTAAAGGCATCACAGATGTTTATGCCAACGGAAAAATTGACGTGAACGAATTTGGTTTTCACGGAATGATTCGCACGATTAATGGCGATTTTTTTATTGATCCTTATTGCCTGCAAAATACTGCAGATTATATCACCTATTACACCGCTGATTTTGTAAAGCCTGAACAAGATAGACTTCCGGAAGTTGGTTTAGAGAACAGCAATGAACAACCGAAAAAAAAAGAAAACGTAACAAGTCTTCAAAGCACAGCACTAATGCCACCGGCGGCGTGCGTGGGAGCTAACTTACGAACCTATCGTTTAGCTGTGGCATGTACCGGTGAGTATGCTGTTGCAGCAACTGGCTCTACTACGCCAACTATAGCGCAAACATTAGCAAGGATTGTTACATCGGTTAATCGTGTTACTGGCGTATACGAAACAGAAGCGGCTGTACGTTTGGTTTTAGTTGCTACTGAAACCAATGTTATTTTTACAAGTGCAGCATCTGATCCTTTTAATGGAAACAATAATGCAGGAACATTGATAGGCGAGAGTCAAACTATTATTACCAACACCATAGGAACGGCAAATTTTGATATTGGCCACACATTCAGCACTGGCGGTGGAGGTTTAGCAAACCTTGGTTGTGTTTGCAGTGCAAGCAATAAAGCAAGGGGAATTACCGGAAGCCCAAGTCCTGTTGGAGATCCTTACAATATTGATTATGTAGCTCACGAAATGGGCCACCAGTTTGCAGGAAATCACACATTCAATGCTTCTTCGGGTGCAGGAAGTTGTAGTGGTAATCGTAATGCAGCTACCTCCGTTGAACCGGGAAGTGGAGTAACCATTATGGGCTACGCAGGTATTTGTGGATCACAAAATCTAGCATCAAACAGTATTGCTTATTTTCATGCAACAAGTTATGATGAGATTGTAAACTTTACTCAATTGGGTAGTGGAAATGGTTGCGCTGTAACTTCAGCAACAGGAAACCAACCTCCTTTAGTAACTGTTTCGGGTAATTATGTTATTCCTGCAAATACAGCGTTTACTTTAACCGGGAGCGCAACTGATCCTAATAGCGATCCGCTAAGCTATTCATGGGAAGAGCGTGATGCAGGTTCTGCATCAGGTAATTGGAATTCGGGAAATAAACCGTTTTTCCGCTCGTATAATCCAACTGTATCATCAACTCGCATGTTCCCGCCTCAAAGCCAAATGTTGAACAATCAATATCAAACTTTAATTGGTGAGTATATGCCAACCACAGCGCAAACCTTAAACTTTAGGTTAACAGCACGCGATAATAAAATGGGCGGTGGAGGTGTATGTTATGCACAAAGTAGCGTAACAGTTAGCGCAATTTCAGGTTCCTTTGCAATTACGTATCCTAATTCCATAGGAATTGTTTGGGGTATGGGGCAACAACAAAATGTAACTTGGAATGTAAATGGTACTGATGTGGTTCCCGTAAACTCTCCTTTTGTTAATATATTGATCTCTTATAATTCAGGAATTACCTTCACAACTCTAGTGGCAAACACACCTAACGACGGGATAGAATTGATCACTGTTCCAACGCTAACGGCTGATGTTACAACATGCCGCATCAAAGTAGAATCAGCAAGCAGTATTTTCTTTGATGTGAATAACCCTGATTTTGAAATAGCCGCTACTGTATCGGGTTTACCGGATGCTTCGGCAGGAAATGCATTAGGAGTTTCTGTACTTCCTAATCCTTTTACAAACGATTTCCAATTAAAAGTGGGCGCTTTATCATCTAGTTCAAAAACCGAAGTGATCATTACCGATGTATTAGGTAAAGTGATTAAGCAGATCACGTACGAAAAAGTGAACATTCTTGATGAGCGCATTGATCTTTCAGAATTTAAAGCTGCAGTGTATTTTGTAACTGTTGCAAACAACCATACAAAAACAACCACACGCGTTATTAAGCAATAAGAATTCTTGTAAAACAAAAAACCCGTCATGTTTATGCCGGGTTTTTTTTATCTTGTAATTAAAATTATCTCTTTGCGTATTGCTCTTGGTAATATTGTAAATAATTACCTGAGGTTACATTATTTAACCACTCGCTATTGTTTAAATACCAATCAACGGTTTTATCCAAACCTTCTTCAAACGTAAGACTAGGTACCCAGCCCAGATCATTCTTTAATTTGGTGGCATCAATCGCATAACGCAAATCGTGCCCTGCACGATCGGTAACAAACGTGATCAACTTTTCATTTGCTCCTGCTGCGCGGTTCAATTTTTTATCCATAATGCGACAAAGTAAGCGGATCACATCAATATTTGTCCATTCGTTATGTCCACCAACATTGTACGTACTTCCATCTTTTGCTTTATGAAAAATAACATCAATGGCACGTGCATGATCTACCACAAATAACCAATCGCGAACATTCTCGCCTTTACCATAAATAGGCAGTGGTTTATTATTTAAAATATTATTGATGCAAAGAGGGATCAACTTTTCGGGGAAATGATTTGGCCCGTAATTATTACTGCAATTAGAGATCACGCATGGCAAACCATAGGTGTCATGATAAGCGCGAACAAAATGATCGCTGCTGGCTTTAGAAGCAGAGTAGGGGCTATGGGGATCGTAAGAAGTTGTTTCGGTAAACATGCCTGTATCTCCTAAGGCACCGTAAACTTCATCGGTGCTTACATGATAAAACCGTTTAAAAGTTGTATTTGGTTTTTTAAAGAGCGTTTTTGCAGCGTTCAATAAATTAACGGTGCCAATAACGTTGGTCATAACAAATTCTAAAGGATTGGTGATGCTGCGATCCACATGACTTTCGGCAGCCAAATGTATAACGGCATTAAATTGTTCTTTTTCAAAAAGCTCAGAAATAAATTTCGCATCGACAATATCGCCTTTTACGAATTTATAATTGGGTTTATTTTCAATATCGGTTAAGTTGGCTAAATTTCCTGCATAAGTTAATGCATCTAAATTATAGATCTGGTAGTTTGGATAGGTATTCACAAACAATCTTACAACATGTGAGCCAATAAAGCCGGCTCCTCCGGTGATGAGTATTTTCATTTTCTTAAATTTTTACAAACTCCAATAAGTTAATCCCTTTATTTTTCCCTTGTACATCCCTTTGATATCTACCAAAACACCTTTACTGGAAAGAATAGATCTGTAGAATTTCTCATCCAGTAATTTATATTCTTTATGATTTACGGCCACAATAATACCATCGTAACCCTTACCTAATTTACTTAAACCAAAACCGTATTCGTGTTTTAATTCGTCGGTATCAGCATGAGGATCCACTATTTCAACTTTAACTCCAAACGATTTTAATTCCTTCACAATGTCTGCCACTTTACTATTTCTGATATCGCTCACATCTTCTTTAAATGTTGCGCCCATGATAAGCACTTTCGATTTGGAAATATTTTTTCCGGCAGCAATTATTTTTTTAACGCAAGTCTTCGCCACATAAAATCCCATGCTGTCGTTTACGTAACGTCCGCTATTGATCACGCGCGCATGGTAACCTAAACTTTCGGCTTTGTGTGTTAAATAATAGGGATCAACGCCAATGCAATGTCCGCCCACTAAGCCCGGCGAAAATTTTAAAAAGTTCCATTTTGTTCCGGCCGCTTCTAATACATCATAGGTGTTGATGCCCATTTTATTAAAAATAATAGAAAGCTCATTCATTAAAGCAATATTTACATCACGCTGTGTGTTCTCAATAATTTTTGCCGCTTCTGCCACTTTAATGCTGGATGCTTTGTGAGTTCCGGGCTCCACAATAATTTCGTAAACTTTACTTATGTTATCTAAGCTTTCTTTATCGCAGCCACTCACTACTTTTAAAATTTTCGTAATAGTATGTTCTTTATCTCCCGGATTGATACGCTCGGGAGAATAACCAACTTTAAAATCTTTGATATATTTTAATCCACTTATTTTTTCAAGAATAGGAATACAATCTTCTTCTGTACACCCCGGATATACGGTTGATTCATAAACCACATAATCCCCTTTTTTTAAAACCTTACCTACCGTTGTTGAGGCTGCTATCAATGGTTTGAGGTCGGGGAGGTTATGCTCATCAATTGGCGTAGGAACTGCTACAATAAAAAAGTTTGCTTTTTTTAGATCCTCCAATTTATGCGTAAAGGTTATATCCGAATTTTTGAATTCACCTTTTGGTAATTCATTACTCGGATCAATGCCTTTCTTCATTAAGTTCACACGCTTTTCGTTGATGTCGAAACCGATCACTTTTATTTTTTTTGCAAAAGCTAAAGCAATTGGTAAGCCCACATATCCTAATCCTATTAAGGCAACTTGTGATTTTTTCTTTATAATATCTTGGTACATCATATCAGTACTTATTTATTTTTTAAAACATTCTGTGGTCTCAAAGCGTAAATACGCTCAATAATATCAACAACTTTCAATCCCTCTAACGCGTTTGTAGATATTTTATTTTTCCCTTGAAGCGTTTCTATAACATTTTCTATTACATTATGATGATTATTTGCAGATCCTTTATATGCCCCGTAATCGTTGGCAGGATTAGTTTCTCCCAGTTCAGGCATTTTGTAATCTTTAATATTACACACTTCAATTTGATCCATGTATTGTCCGCCAACTTTCACACTTCCTTTACTTCCAACAATGGTAAGCGACGATTCTAAATTCTTTTCCCAAACCGACGTTGAATAATTCACGCAACCCATTCCTCCGTTAACAAAATCAAAACTTACAAATCCGCTATCTTCAAACGCTGTGCTTTTTTGATGGTTGAAATCAGCAAACTTGGCTTGTATATTTGTAATATCTCCAAAAAGCCAATACATAATATCTATCCAGTGACTGAATTGAGTGAACAGTGTTCCGCCATCAAGATCTTGAGTGCCTTTCCATCCATCGGCTTTGTAATAGCGATCATCACGATTCCAATAGCAATTTAATTGCACCATGTAAATATCCCCCATTAATTTTTTCTCCATCACTTCTTTTAACCACATGCTTGGAGGCGAATAGCGATTTTGCATTACGCAAAAAACAGTTTTGTGATGGTGTAAAGCGTTGTAAATTATTTTTTCGCAATCGGATTTTGAAAGCGCCATCGGTTTTTCAACTACAACGTGCTTGTTAGCATCCAATGCTTTTAAGGCGTGAGTTGCATGCAATCCATTAGGTGTACACACATTTACCACTTCAATTTCGGGATGCGCATTTAAAAGATCATCGATGTTAGAATAAAATTTTTCTTTTAGATCATCTAATCCTAATTTTTCTTTGGGCAAAGCATCGCAAACGGCAATTAATTCGCAGCCATCGTTGCGACGGATCATTTCGGCATGGCGTTTACCAATGTGGCCTTGTCCTATTACTGCAAATTTTATCTTTCCCATGTTACTTATTCTTTATGCCTCATCTTTAATATGTCATCACAATTTGTGATAACATACTCTTCCACTTTTGTTTAACTAATTCGAGTAACTTGATTATTTTTTAATTCATATGTCTGTTTACTCTCTTCACAAAGGGCAATTCCATCTTTATCAAAATTTAATCGATGTCCAAACTCGCTCATCCATCCAATTTGTTTGGCAGGATTTCCAACTAATAATGCATAAGCCGGAACATTTTTTGTAACAACCGCACCGGCACCAATAAAAGCAAATTCGCCAATATCATGTCCGCATACAATAGTTGCATTTGCCCCTATAGAAACACCTTTTCCAACATGTGTTTTGGCATATTGATCTTTGCGGTTAACTGCACTGCGCGGGTTGGTAACATTTGTAAAAACCATGCTAGGCCCAAGGAAAACGTCATCGTCGCAAGTTACTCCCGTATAAATAGATACGTTATTTTGAACCTTAACGTTGTTACCCAAAACTACGTGTGGTGAAACAACCACATTTTGACCAATGTTACAATTTTTGCCTAATTTACAGTTGGGCATAATGTGCGAAAAGTGCCAAATTTTGGTACCCTCCCCAATGGAACAGCCCTCGTCGATAACGGCCGTGGAATGCGCATAAAAATTGGCTTGGTTCATAAAAAATTAGAGCACAAATTTAGAAAAACCATTAACATCTCAAAATTTTGATTATCAATTAGCTGGAAAATCACTTATGTGTTAAAATGCACCAATTGTGAAAAAAGTAGTACCAAATCGTAAAAAAGGTAAAAGGTTATTTTTTTATTCAAAGAAAAATGAACATTTTTGTTAAAATTATACAATTTATAATCGATAAATACAGCGCTATGATGAATATGTACAAATTAACAGGAGCCATTGCTCTAGCCGTAGTTTTAGGAGGAGAAATCAATGCTCAAACATATAGTTGGTCACCTGCCGGACCTGTTTTAAGTGCAGGCCGTTCGAGGAACATGGTAGTTGATAGATTAGACAATAAAGTGCTCTACGTTGGAAGTGTTTCTAGCGGTATATTTAAATCTACAAATTCAGGAACTACTTGGTTGCCGGTGAATGATCAGGATACAGTTCGTAACATCAGTTATTTAGCACAAAGCGCTGATGGAACTATTTACGCATCTACAGGTGAGGGCTTTTTGAGAAAGACAGCGAAAGATCGTTCAATTTCTGGAACAGGCCTTTATAAATTATCAGGAAGTAATCTTGTACAAGTGAAGTCATCAACGGTAACGGGTTCTGTTATTAATAGAATAGCATGTCACCCATCTAATGCAAGTAATTTTGCAGTGGCTGGTACAAACGGATTATTGATCACAACAGATGGAGGAAACACATTTACTCAAGCAGCGGGTGCGGTTCCGGTAACGGCTACAGCGCTTACAGTTCATTACGACAATTCGGGTGGTATTTATGCAACTGCTACTAACGATCTAAATGTAGGTTCAGGATATATTTATACAAAGGTTTATAAATCAGTCAATGGAGATCCAAACAGTTTCGTTGATATCACTCCAAGTTCAACTGAATTACCTGATATGGCATATGGTAGAATTGAGGTTGGTATAGCTTACTCTAACCCAAATACTATTTATGCTTCAGTGGCTAAAAGCACAACAACTAATAATATTTCATCAGCAACTTTATATGCATTTTTTGTAAGTAAGGATGCCGGTGTAAATTGGACATTAATACTGGAAGGTTCTCCACAATTAGATCCTTTATCTAATGGTGGTACTTCAGCCGCCGGAGATTACGCGCATTGCGTTACCGTTAATCCGTATAACGCAGATCAAGTGTTTGTAGGTAGTTATAAATTTTATACATGGACAAAGACCACGGGTGGACCTGAAGGTATTGGAACTTGGGTAAGATATGGAAGTGAATTTGCATTTAACTCACCTATATACTTGCGTCAAAACATCCACGATATAAAACTTATAACAAATGGAACAGATTTGGTGTATACCTATTTTGTTACAGATGCAGGTGTTTATAAATCTTCCGACGATCTTCTTACTTTCCAATTCTTTTCAGCAGGCCTTGGAACAGCACAGTATAATAGTGTTGATATCTCACGTTTCCCAAAAACTGCGAACCAAACAAATTCATTGGTGCCTTACTCAGGATATATAGCTGCAACTGCCGGTAATGGTGTAAGTTATTTTAGTGGAAATTACCCATTAGTTACTTCAGAATTGAATTATTTGAATGGCGATTATTTTAACGCTGTGTATTCTAAACTCTCACCAAAAACAGCATTTTTTACATCTGCCAATAGTAATCTTTATGTTTCTCCAGATATTACAACAGGTGAACCTACTATTATGCAAGTAAGTCATCTGGGTTCAGAGTGTCAAACCGATCCGAGCATAACACAAATTGATTTCCGCGGGATCAGTAATAATGGATCAACAAAAGATCAAGCCTACGTAAACAACTCTTACACTGCAACAGGTACGCCTTTTAAATTATGGGAGAACACAAAGGTAGACGGCTCGGTAACAGACCCTAAGCGATTTGTTACAATTGATTCGACAATATTTTTTAACGATTCAATACGAGTATTGATCCCGATAACAACTACGGTTTCCGGCGCTACATCATATACAGTGAGTTTAATAAAGCCTCAGGCCTCAGCCATAATTGATAAAGTAAACATCTCAACGTTCACTGTATCGATCGCAACTACCACAAGCTCTTCTTGCTTTGGAAATGCAAATATTTCGTATACAACAAACACCAAGGCAACCATGGAATTTGGCGGAGCTACATCTCCAACCACTTTGCCTGGTAGTTATACACTAACCGGATTGACTTCAACAGTGGTAAACACTTTAAATAAACTTTCCATCGATCCGGTAGATCTTAAAGACATTATTCAGTTTGAGATACCTGTAAATCCCCTTACTCCAATAGTTACGAGTACAGGAAATCTTCAATATGTTAGAGTTGGGGTTACCGTTTTTTACCGTTATAATGCAGGTAGTGTGATCAATTTAAAGAATAATAATATATCTTCTTTAACGTTCACTAACTCCGCAACTATTCCTGCTACTACTTGGACCTTCTCAAATGTCGGAACAAATTCTCTAAGTCCGGTATCTACTAGTCAGCCAACAAAATATAAGCTAGATTACAATGCTAGATTAGCTATTCTTAACGATAAAGGTGTTTTAATAAGCAAGCGCCCATTGAACACTAACGACCCGCAGAAATTCCAGATAGTAAGTTGTACAGGCGCCTTAACAACAAACTCAGGAACGTATACTGCAGGTCAAATGACAGTAACAGGCTTGCCTTATTTATTAGAGTGGGCTCCAAACGGCAAAGCAGTTTATTATGTAACTTCTGTGTTAACGCCAACGCCTGTTTATCGTGTTTACAAGGTAAATGTTGGGGCAAGTATCCATGATTTTGCAATTGATGATTATAGAGGTTCTTATTACACAGGATGTGTTAATGGAAAAAGAACATCTACTACAGTGTTTACTTTCACAACTAATTTCCAATCTCCTTTCAGAACAACTTTAACTTTTACATGTTCAGAGAAGATCACCAACTTAACAGTAAGTGATGATAATAAAACATTATTGTTAACCACTTCGGATGCAACTAACAAAGTTTATGTGAGTACTCCTAACATTGACACAGACAATATTGATAATACAGTTGTTATTTTCACAAGCAAAACGGGAACAGGTTTGCCAAGTGGTTCTATGAATTGTGCACTTTTTGAAATGACAGACAACAAGCGTGTTTTAGTTGGTACCGATAGAGGTGTGTATGTTACAAATGATATTACTGTAGCTAGTCCTACATGGATAGATGCAAAAAACGCTTCAAGTACTTCGAATGCGCTACCCAATGTACAGATCTTTGATATCAAGCAACAAAAAGCAAGCTCATGGGATTCGTATAATTCAGGGATTATTTATGTAGCTACCAACGGTAGAGGAGCATGGTTAAACAAAAACTACCTAGTTCAAACGGTGATAGGTGTTGATGAGCATGAAACAATTGCTAAGAACACAGGTCTAACAGTTTATCCAAATCCTACCAATGGAAATGCGACTCTTAATTTCTTTGCCGCTGATAACGAGAATATCGTGATCAATGTAATGGATTTGAGTGGACGTGTAGTTAAAACAGAAAATCAAAAGAACTTGACTTACGGTTATACGGATCGCACTATTAGTACTAGCGACTTGAGCAGTGGTGTTTACATTGTAAACGTTACAAGTTCAAAAGGAATTAAACGTATAACTAAATTAGTAGTATCTAAATAAAACTATTGAAGTAAAAGTAAAGAGCTTCCCGATTTGGGAAGCTCTTTTTGTTTAAAGCCGGCCAAAAAAACCCCGAGAATTATATCGGGGCCTTTTTCCTAAAACTAACCTTATTTTATTAATCTACATTATCATGTAAAAAAGAGTTATTCGGGCGGATCTCGATCTTTTTATCATCGCCTTCACTTAGTGTAAAGCGAGATACGTTCGATTCCTGCGAATAGTTCTTATTCTCTAAATTGATGTTCTTTCTCGAGAATGCCGTTTCTTTTTCTAAAGAAGCTAAGCCTTCAGGGCTTTTCATTTTCAAAGTGATCTCTTTTAGTTTGCGAATACGCTCTTGAGCTAATTTGATCTGCTCTTCGCGAGAAATTTCGGCTACAATATTTGGAGTTTCAGAAACGACCTCTTCTTTTATTTCATTTAGCGGAGTTTCAATGTTTTCGCTAATAGTTGTAAACGTAAACTCTTTTGTTTCTGTTATTTCAATATTTGTAGCTTCTATGTTTACTTGCTCATCTGTTAAATTTGTTTCAGTGATCTCGAAGCTTACTTCTTTTTCTTCGGTGATCTCTTCTTTAATAAAAACAAACGCTTCTTCTTCTTTGGTTTCGTTAATTGGAGTAATAACTTCCTCAACTTTTGTTTCGTTTAAGTCAACTACTTTTCTTTCTTTATAAAAAGAAGCTTCAAAGCTTTGTGAAGGACGTGATTTAAATCCTGTAGCAATAATGGTAACACTTACGCTATCTCCTAAAGATGCGTCGGTACCGTAACCGGTTATCAATTCGGCTGTTCCACCAGCAGCCTCTTGAATAAAGTCGGTTATTTCACCAAATTCATCCATGTCAATATCATCACTACCGCTCATGATATTTAATAATACATGGCGAGCACCGCTGATATCGTTATCATTTAATAACGGAGAATTCAATGCGCCTTCAACAGCTTTTAAAGCGCGTTTTTCGCCGCTGGCAATGGCACTACCCATAATAGCTACACCACTGTCTTTCATAACGGTTTTCACATCGTTGAAATCAACATTGATATGCATGTGTAAGCTAATGATCTCGGCAATGCTTTTTGCAGCACCAGTTAATACATCATCTGCGTGAGCAAACGCTTCGCTCATTTTTAAGTTACCGTAGATCTCGCGTAATTTATCGTTGCTGATCACTAAAAGTGTATCAACATACTTTTTCATTTCTTCTAAACCTGCATCAGCTTGTGTTTTACGTTTTTTACCTTCAAACATAAAAGGTAATGTAACAATACCAACTGTAAGTATTCCCAACTCACGTGCAATGCTTGCAATTACCGGAGCAGCTCCAGTACCGGTACCACCACCTAAGCCGGTTGTGATAAATACCATTTGGGTATTTTCGGTTAAATACGCTCTTATTTCATCAATCGATTCAATGGCTGCATCGCGTCCAACATCGGGAATAGAGCCTGCGCCCAACCCTTTTGTAAGATTGCTCCCTAATTGGATCTTGTGATTAACAGGGCTTTTTTCAAGCGCTTGTCTATCTGTATTTGCTACGATAAAATCAACGCCTTTAATGCCCATCAAAAACATGTGGTTTACGGCGTTGCTTCCGCCGCCGCCAACACCGATCACTTTTATGATCGAACTTTCGGCGTTTGGTAATTCAAATTGCATCATGGTGGTTATGGTTTTAGGTTATTAAGGTATTTGTTAGTTTATAATTTAATTATTCAATATCGTCGCTCATCCAGTCTTTTGCGCGTGTAATAAGCGTATCAAAAAAGGATCCAATTTTTTTCTGTGAATGATTGGTTATTTTTTTCGCTTCTTTTACCGAAACAGTTTCTTCTGTCTCTACTAATTCAGGTTTGTTGAAATTCAATCCGCGTTTTGATTCGCGCTCGTATTTCTCAATACCTTTCATAACAAGTCCAATACCTGTAGCGTATAATGGATTTTTTAATTCATTGTCGGCTGAGCTTAAATGTTTATTTGGCGTACCAATACGGCAATCCATTCCACTGGTAAGCATGATCAATTGCTGTAAATGTTTTAGCATTGACCCGCCACCTGTAACAACAATACCTGCAGACAATTTGCGTTCGTAGCCTGATGATTTTATCTCGAACAATACAAATTCTAAAATCTCTTCCATACGCGCCTGAATGATCTGCGCTAATAATTTTACAGAAACTTCTTTTGGTGGGCGTCCAGATAAACCGGGAATAGAAATGATCTCATTTTCCTGATTTTCTTGTGCTAATGCCGAACCAAAACGAACTTTCAATTGTTCTGCTTGTGATTTAATGATACTACATCCTTCTTTGATATCTTCCGTTACAATATTTCCACCAAATGGAATTACAGCAGTGTGACGAATAATGCCATCGTAAAATACGGCAACATCGGTAGTACCACCGCCAATATCAACCAATACAACACCGGCTTCTTTTTCTTCGTCGCTTAATACAGCATCAGCACTTGCCAATGGCTCTAAATGAAGATCAACAATTTCTAAACCTGAACGGTTAACGCATTTAAAAATATTTTTAACGGCACTTACTTGCCCGGTGATGATATGAAAGTTTCCTTCTAAGCGAATACCGGCGTGACCAATTGGATTTTTGATGCCGCTTTCGTTATCAATGATGTATTCTTGTGGAATAACATGAATTACTTCTTCGCCAGGGTTCATTACCAGGCGATGCATATTATCAATCAATTGATCCACGTCTTTTTGGCTAACTTCATCGTCTAGTGATTGACGAGTTATCATACCACGGTGTTGCATGCTTTTGATGTGTTGACCGGCTATACCTACAATAACTTCTCCAATATCAACATTGGCCTTGTCGGCAGCAATAGCAATAGCAGTTTTTATTGAAGCAACGGTTTGTTCAATATTAACTACAACGCCACGGTTAACGCCAAGCGATTCGGTTTTGCCAATGCCCATGATCTCAATTTTACCATGTTCATTTTTACGGCCAATAATGGCAGCAATTTTTGTTGTTCCGATGTCTAGCCCTACTACAAGGTCAGAGCCTAAATTAGTTGTGTTTTCTTCCATAGAATTATTTTTTGGTGCAAACAACCAGGTTTTTAAATTTTAAATTAATAGTTGAATATTTGTTCCAGCTATTGGTCTTATTCAGCCCTTCGCTGTAAAATAATTTAAGTTTGTTGAGTTTCATATCGAGATCTTCATTTTTCCCCAATAAAATAGATTGATCCCCAACTACAGGCGTTAAAACAAATTCCTTTTCTGGTGTAACATAAATTTGGTGGATAAGATTGCACAATAACGAATCTGCATAAATATGCTTTGAGATATCGTAAATATCGTCTAATACGCTAATCTCTTTAAATAATGGATTCTGCGCAATTTGCTCAACTGAATATTGGTAACGGCGCGCGTATGATTCGTAAATAGCACCGTTGGCAATCAAAACTCTTCCTGTTGCTTTATCACTCAAAGGCATAAGCTTGCTTAATGAATCAATATAGTAACTTTCGCCGCTTGATGTAATGATGCGAACCAAAGGACGGCGTTGTTTCACTGTGATTTTAAGATCTCCATTTACATCATAAGAAATTTCAGCATTCTCAACGGCAGGATTTGAATTGAGAGCTTTTTCTAAACCGTTAATGTCGATGTTTTTTAGTTCATTGTTCACCAAAACATCATGTCTTTCTTCAAAGAAATTTTTCACTTCTGTTTCGTTGATGAATTCGTTGTCGGATGGATTAATGATTTCTACCGATACATGATTTACTTTGGCATGATCGTTTTTTTCGCTGGCAAACGACCATGAAATGACAAGGCCGGAAAGAACAAGAACCCAGGTAAGTGCGGTAAAAAGTTTTTTATAATTTATTTTCTTCAAAATGCTATTTTATCTTTTCTTTTAGTAGGTCTTCAATGGGTTTTACTAATCCATCAATGTCTCCGGCCCCTAGTGTTACGATCACATCAAAATCATTTTTTTTAATATGCTCTAATACGCCTTGCTTGCTCAATAGTTTTTTATCAGTTTTATTTACTTTTTCAAGAAGCATTTCTGATGTTATACCTTCTATCGGAAGTTCGCGTGCGGGATAAATATCCAACAGTATCACTTCGTCTAGTAAACTCAAGCTCTCGGCAAAACCATCAGCAAAATCCCTTGTGCGGCTAAAAAGATGAGGTTGAAAAATCCCTGTGATCTTTTTGCCTGGGTAAATTCGCTTCACCGATGATATGGTTGCTCTCAACTCTTCGGGGTGATGCGCATAATCATCAATGTAGATTATTTTGCTCGATTTGAATCGGTAATCAAATCTGCGTTTCACACCACTAAAAGAACGTAAGGCTTTTTTTATTTGATCGCCTTTTAAACCAATTTGCTGCGCTATTGCAATTGCAGCGATTGAATTTTCAACGTTATGCATCCCTGTAATTCCGAGACAAATACCTGTTAAATTTTCAATCGGGCTAACCACATCAAAGTGCGCTTCATTTTCTATAAAACGCACATTTTCAGCAACATAATTGGTATTTAAATTTAAAGAGTAGATGAGCTTATTAGAGGGAAGACGCAATTCGTTATCAACATTTTTGTTAACAATCAAACAACCATTTTTCTGTATCTGATTCGCAAATAATTCGTAGCCTTCCTTTACAAATTGGTGGTTCTTGTATATGTCTAAATGATCTGCGTCACAACTCGTAATTACAGATAGATACGGATGTAATGTTAGGAAGGAACGATCGTATTCATCCGCTTCAACTACAACAAATGTTTCGCTTTTTGAAGCATCGCCAAGCAAGAGATTTGTATCGTAATTCTTCGATATTCCACCCATGAAGGCAAAACAATTAACGTCATTGTTCTTCAGCAAATGCGAAACCATGGTTGTTGTTGTTGTTTTTCCATGAGTACCCGCGATGGCAATTGTTTTGAATTGTTTGGTTATTTCGCCCAATACCTGTGAGCGTTTTAAAATGGTGTAACCATTTTGTTTTAAGAATACATATTCCTTGTGTTCCAAGGGTACGGCTGGTGTAAAAACGATCAAGACTTCTTCGGGTGTATAGCCGCTTAAATTTTTTTGGAGGAATTCAACATTCTCTTCGAAATAACACGGAATTCCTTCATTTTCTAATTGAGATGTAAGAACTGTTTTTGTTTTATCGTAACCTGAAACTTTTTTACCGTAATGGTTGAAATACCTTGCCAGTGCACTCATTCCAATGCCGCCTATACCCAAAAAGTAATATAATTTGTAATTTAAGATGTTCATTTTTTCAAGAGCTTTAGTACCTCTTTGGCAATGATCTCTACAGAATTGTGAATGGCCATTGTGCCAATTTTTTCGGTGAGTTCTTTTTGTAGTGATTCGTCTGTTATTAAATCAAGAGCCTTTCTAATAAGATCTTTTTTTGCATCGGCATCTCTTACTAAAAGCGCCGCGTTCTTCATTACCAACGCCATGGCATTTTTTGTTTGGTGATCTTCCGCAGCCGTTGGTAATGGAACAAAAATGCTTGGTTTTTTTACTACACATAGTTCGGAAATAGCGCCTGCGCCAGCTCTAGAAATCACGCAATCGGCAAAGGCATAAGCAAGATCCATTCGTGTGATAAAATCAACAGCTTTAATATTCTTAGATTGAAAAGGAGCACATTGTTGTTTGGCTGTTTCAAAGTACGTTTTGCCGGTTTGCCATACGAGTTGGATATTCTGTTCGGCCAATGTTTTTAAACCTTCACCCATAGCTTCGTTGATGCCCTTAGCGCCTAAGCTTCCGCCAACAACTAGTATGGCTTTTTTATTTTTATCAAGTTTAAAAAATTCAAAGGCTTCATTTCTTTTGTCGGAAACACCTGTAATATCCTGACGAATTGGATTGCCACTAAAAACAATTTTTTCTTTTGGAAAAAATTTTTCCATCCCTTCGTAAGCCACGCAAATGGTATTTACTTTTGCGCCCAAAATTTTATTGGTAATGCCCGCGTAAGAATTCTGTTCTTGAATCAGAGTTGGAATTCTGTTATTGGTTGCGGCTCTCAGGATTGGCCCGCTGGCGTAACCTCCGGTTCCAATAACCACATCAGGTTTAAAATCTTTAATGATCTTACGAGCTTTTAGTAAGCTCATGATAAGTTTAAAAGGAAAAGTAAAATTTGATAGTGATAAATTTCTTTGAAATCCGGAGATAGGTAATCCAACAATATCATAACCGGCTTTCGGAACTTTTTCCATTTCCATTCTGCCTAAAGCACCTACAAAAAGAATTTGAATGTTTGGAATTTGCTTTTTGAGTTCGTTGGCAATGGCTACGGCAGGAAATATATGTCCACCGGTGCCACCACCGCTTAATATGACTTTAGTCGGTTGCAAGTTGCTCTTCGGTTTTATCGTTAGTGCTGTTGCTTACGCTTAAAATAATTCCCAAAGAGATCATGGTGAACCAAATGGACGTTCCGCCCATGCTGATCAAAGGTAAAGGCTGACCTGTAACCGGAAAAAGATTTACCGCAACGGCCATATTAATGAGCGCCTGAAAAACAAGACTAAATGCGAGCCCGACGGAAATTAATCCGCCAAATGTTTTATCGGAGTCGCGCAAAATGCGAATGCCTCTAAAAAAAAGAATGAGGTAGAGGAATAAAATTAAAAGAGCAGTGATCAACCCATACTCTTCAATGATGATAGCATAAATAAAATCGGAAGAAGCTTGCGGTAAAAATGCACGTTGGGTTGAATTACCAGGACCTTTTCCTATAATACCACCTGTTGCAATGGCAATTTTGGCTTGTTCGGCTTGGTAATTTGCTTTTGTGTCGCCACTGGCAAAATTCTCAATACGCGCTTTCCATGTTCTTCCCCTTGGGATAAGATCGGGAACCGTAAATATTAAAAGACTTAAGAGTAAACCAAATCCAACACACATCAATAAAATATAAGTGATAAATTTTAATTTGATGCGACCTGCAAACATTAAAAATAGGCAATTAATAAATAGTAATGCTGCTGTAGAAAAATTAGCAGGCAATATTAAACCACAAATCATAGCAATGGGTAATAGTAAATGGAGTGCTAAACCTTTAAAATCTTGCAGCTGATCAAACTTTAAGGTTATAGTTCTTGCAACGTATAATAACAACATGATCTTAGCAATATCCGACGACTGAAATGTAAGAGATGTTCCGGGAATTGGCAACCAACGAACAGCTTCTCCGGCGCTAACACCCTTAAATAAAGTGAAGAGAAGAAGAGGTATGCATAAATAAAAACCTATTTGTGAGATCTTACTAAAGGCTGTATACTTTATTTTATGGAAGAAATAAGCCAGTAAAAACCCAGAAACTATCAAACCAAAATGTTTAATAAGGAAGAATTCAGTATCGCCCTGCTTGTATTTATGTGCAAGAGTTACAACGGCGCTATAAACCACCAAAGTAGAGAGCAGTGATAATAAAAGCATTATCGCCCAAATAACCTTATCGCCTTTTAAGTAGCTGAATAATTTCATTTTCCTTTTTTTTATTGCGCTTGCGGAAGTATTCTGATTAAATTTTGATCAGGTATATGCCGTCGGTTTTAAAACCATTTTGTAAAATGATGCGAACCCTTGGGCTTTTCCGTTAAGCTGCGTTGTTAATTAAAGTGACCTAACAGCCGCTTTGAACTGCATTCCTCTGTCTTCGTAATTCTCGTACAGGTCGAAACTAGCGCAAGCTGGCGATAAAAGCACAACATCACCTGTTTTGCCGATCTTGTACGCAGCCGCAACAGCATCATGAGCATTGTCGGTATCAACAATTAATTCAACAGTATCTTTAAAAGCACTGATGATCTTTTTGTTGTTTTTACCAAGACAAATAATAGCTTTTACTTTTTGCCCAACCAATTCGGTTAGTTCATTGTAATCATTGCCTTTGTCTTGTCCGCCGCAAATCCAAACAATTGGTTTTTGCATGCTTTCTAATGCATACCAAGTTGAATTGATGTTGGTAGCTTTTGAATCGTTGATAAATTCAACACCATTGATAGATGCAACAAATTCGAGGCGGTGTTCAATACCTTGAAAATCTTGCATACTTTCTTTGATGCTTTCTTTTCGCACATCAACGATGCGTGAAGCAAGAGAAGCTGCCATTGAATTGTACACGTTGTGTTTGCCTTGAAGGGCGAGTTGTTCAATCGTCATAATTAAGGGATTTTGGTTTGATTTATAGTTTATGGTTAATTGGTTTTCGGTTAAAAATGCACCATCGCCTTCAATTGGCTTTTTGATGCTAAAGGGCACAAGCTGCACTGGGGTTTTCCAGGTTTTCATATATTCTCTCATCACTTCATCATCTGCATTATACACAAATGAATCGTGTGAGGTTTGGTTTTGAATTATGCGGAATTTAGACGCCACATAATTGTCAAATTTGTTTTCGTAGCGATCTAAATGATCGGGTGTGATATTTAAAAGAATAGACACATCGGCTCTAAAATCAAACATACCATCGAGTTGGAAACTACTTAATTCTAAAACGTAGAGATCAAAATTTTCGGTAGCAACTTGCAAAGCAAAACTCTTACCCACATTTCCCGCCAAACCAACATTGTACCCTGCTTTTTTTAAAGTATGATAAGTAAGCATGGCAGTTGTAGTTTTACCATTAGATCCTGTGATGCAAATTGTTTTGGCAGACGTATATCGTCCTGCAAATTCAATTTCGGATATCACCGGTATATGTTTCTCTTTTAATTTCACAATCAATTCTGCTTTATCGGGTATGCCCGGACTTTTGATCACTTCCGTAGCATTCAATATTTTTTCTTCTGTGTGTTTCCCTTCTTCGAACTCAATTTTATTCTCTACTAATTGAGTTCTGTATTTTTCTTTAAACGCTCCTTTATCGCTTAAAAAAACGTCGTATCCTTTTTGTTTGGCCAATATGGCACTACCCACACCGCTTTCTCCTCCACCAAGTATCACCATGCGTTTACTCATTATCTTAACTTGAGTGTTACGAAGGTTAATACAGCTAGTATAATTCCAATAATAAAAAATCGCATCACAATTTTAGCTTCATGAAATCCTTTCTTTTGATAATGATGATGCAAAGGCGCCATTTTAAATAGGCGATGGGTTTGCGCGTATTCCAATCCTCTTTTTTTCTTTTGAAATTTGAAATAGTATACTTGAAGAATAACAGTAAGGCTTTCCACCACAAATACACCGCATAGGATAGGAACCAATAATTCTTTACGAATAGAAATTGCGAATACACCAATGATACCACCAATGGCTAAACTTCCTGTATCGCCCATAAATACTTGTGCGGGGAAAGAGTTGTACCACAAAAATCCAACGCAAGCTCCAATGAAAGCAGCAATAAATACCACAAGTTCAGCAGAGTGTGGTATGTACATAATGTTTAAGTAATCAGCAAAAATGGTATTACCAGATACATATGCAAAAATGCCAAGCACCACACCAATTATGGCGCTTGAACCTGCGGCTAATCCATCAATTCCATCAGTAATATTTGCTCCATTGGAAACAGCCGTTACAACTAAGATCACCATAGGAATAAATATCAACCAGCCGTATTTTGCGCAATCATCACAAGCCCACGAAATAAGTTTTGAATAGTCTAGTTCGTTTTCTTTTAAAAAAGGAATGGTGGTCTTTAAAGTTTTAGTAGGAATCTCAGCGTATTTTGGCGGAGTTACTTTTTTCTCTGTTCCTTGCGAAATGGAAATGATATCTGTTTTTCCTGATTCTAATCGTTCTTTAATAACAACATCGGGATGAAAATATAAAACACAACCAACAATTAATCCAATGCCTACTTGACCAACAATTTTAAATTTACCCTGTAAGCCTTCTTTATTCTTTTTAAACACTTTAATGTAATCATCTAAAAATCCGAGGGCGCCTAACCAAACAGTTGATATGATCATCAAAATGATGTACACATTCATAACTTTGGCGAATAGTAAGGTTGGGATCAGGATTCCTGCAATGATAATCAAACCACCCATCGTTGGTGTTCCGCTTTTTTTAGCCTGTCCTTCCAAACCTAATTCGCGAATGGTTTCGCCAATTTGTTTTTTTCGAATGAATTCAATAATGCGTTTACCAAATATCAATGTAATGAGCAAAGAAGTGATGAGTGCAAATGCTGCTCGAAAGGAAATGTAATTAAATACACCTGCTCCCGGAAAATCGAAAGCCTTATCTAAATATGTAAATAAGTAATACAGCATTATACTTCTATGGCGCTTATGGTTTCTTTAAATAGTTTGTAATCATCAAAATCATGCTTCACGCCTTTTATCTCTTGATATTTTTCGTGACCCTTTCCGGCGATCAAAATAATATCGCCGCTTTTTGCTAAAGTACAGGCCGTACGTATTGCTTCTTTTCTATCGGAGATGCGTAAAGTTTTTTTCACATCTACAGGCGAAACACCTTTTTGCATTTGATTCAAAATTTCTTCAGGATCTTCACTGCGAGGATTGTCGGACGTTAAAATGATCTTATTGCTTAATTCGCAAGCAATTCCGGCCATAATAGGACGCTTTGTTGTGTCTCTATCGCCACCACAACCAACCAAGGTTATTACTTGTTCGTTGCCAGTGCGAATGTCTTTTATTGTTTCTAAAACATTTTTTAATGCATCGGGTGTATGGGCGTAATCTATAATGCCAATAACGCCACCTTTTGATTTGAAATATTGAAAACGGCCTTCTACCGAATTTAAATTGCTTAAAGCGGTAAGCACATTTGTTTTATCTTGCTTTAACAGAACAGCAGTAGCATACACGGCTAATATATTATATGCATTGAATGATCCAATCAATTTTACCCAAACTTCTTTATTGTCAATATTGAGTAATAGTCCATTCAAATGATTTTCAATGATCTTGCATTTAAAATCTGCCACAGTTTTTAAACTATACGAATGCTTGCTTGCTTTGCAGTTTTGCAACATTATTTTGCCATTCTTATCATCAACATTGGTTAATGCAAATGCTTCGGATGGTAATTGATCGAATAAACCTTTTTTTGCCTTTATATATTCATCAAAGGTTTTGTGATAATCTAAATGATCGTGTGTAATATTGCTGAACGCAGCGCCGGCAAATGAAATTCCTGTAACACGATGTTGAACTATGGCGTGCGAACTAACTTCCATAAAAGCATATTCACACCCTTGCTCTGTCATGGTATGCAAAAGTTCGTTGAGCGTTAATGCATCAGGGGTGGTGTGTGTAGCTGGAATAACTGTATTATTTATTTTATTTTGAACGGTTGATAATAACCCGGCTGTATAGCCAAGAGATCTGAATAAATTAAATAGTAAAGTAACAGTGGTAGTTTTGCCATTTGTTCCGGTAACTCCAACAAGTTTTAATTTTGCCGACGGATTATCAAAATAATTGCAAGCAATAAACCCCAAAGCTTCATGCGAATTTTTTACTTTCACATAAGTAACTTCCGCCTTGCGTTCTTTGGGCAGTTCTTCGCAAACAACAGCAATGGCCCCATTCTCAATAGCTTTTGCAATAAATTCATGGCCATCATTTGCATCTCCTTTAATGGCAACAAACACCGAATCTTTTTTCACTTTACGCGAATCAAAGGTTACCGATGAAATAGCAGAATGGGTTGAGCCACTGATCTCTTCCAGTCTTACCTTGTATAATATGTCGCTCAATAATTTCATTAACTCAGTGTCAAAATAATTTTATCGCCCTTGTTGAATTTTTGTCCAACCGAAATGCTTTGTTTTTTTACCAATCCGTAACCTTCAAGTTTTACATTCAATCCTTTATTCTCTAATAAATACAATGCGTCTTTCGCCGAAAGGCCGCTAAGATTTGGAATCAATCCTTTTTTAAGTGTGTCTTCTAGCTTTGCTTCAACCACATTTAGTTTTGTACTATCGCTGTAATTTCTTGATACGTAAGCTGAACTCGCAGGAATATTTTTTGCAGGAATATTCAATTGCTTAATTACCTTATTCAATTCATCACCTTTTACCATAGCAATGATTGGCGCTTTAGTGATCACGGTATTTTGATCATTGATAGGCGAGAGAAAATCCAGACTTCCGGAATATACTTTTTCGGCTATTTCTTTAAATACAGGGCCTGCAACTAAGCCTCCGTAATAAATACCATTGCTCGGAGAATTGATGATTACAATACATGTATACAAAGGATTATCGGCTGGAAAGTATCCTACAAACGATGCTTGATACGTACGCTGATTACCTTTACCATAAATACCATTTTTTGCAATGGCCGCGGTTCCGGTTTTACCACCAACTTTAAATGCGGTAATGTTCAATCCTTTTCCTGTTCCCTTTAGTACAACACCTTCTAGTAATTGTTTGGCTTTTTTGATGGTGCTTGGTTTTACAATTTGCTCGTTAATGATCTCGGTTCCAAATTTCATTACCGTATTATCATTGCGTTTTATTTCTTTTACAAAATGCGGCTTTACCATTTTACCATTATTGGCAATGGCATTATATAGTGTAAGTGTTTGTAAAGGTGTTATTAAACTTTCGTAGCCATAACTCATTTGAGGTAATGTAACACCGCTCCAATCTTTATCTTTTGTTTGCTTGATTAATGGTTTTCCTTCACCTGGAATTGTTAGTCCTAACGGTTTGTTTAAACCAAATGCATTTAGCCTATCCACAAATTGCTGTGGATTTTTAGCAAAATATTTTGTAACTAATTTTGTTGTTCCAACATTTGACGATGTTTCAAAAACACGTTGAGCCGAGATCTTTTCTGCTTCTGGTTCGTGCGAATCGCTTACAGTAATATCATAATAATTACACTTTCCCTTACCAACCTGTACTTGTTCGTCTAAGCTAATATTATAATCTTCAAGCAATGCAAGGAATGATGCAAGCTTAAAAGTTGAGCCCGGTTCAGTTGGATAACCAATAGCATAATTTAACGACTCATAATATTCTGTAGAATCTTTTCCGCCTTTGGTTAAGTTGGCAATCGCTTTAATAGCGCCTGTTTTTACTTCCATTAATACAGCGCAACCGTGGGTTGCATTATTTTTTACAAGTGCTTTTAAAAGGGCATGTTCAGCAACGTCTTGAATATTGATGTCGATCGTTGTGTAAAGATCACTCCCATCTTTTGGTTCCACTTCGTTTTCATCGTTGATCGGTCTCCAAACATCACCGGCAATTTTTTGCATCAAACGTCTTCCGCTAATACCTGTTAATGAAGTGTCAAATGCGCCTTCCAAACCAACCGGTTTTACGCCATCACGCGCTAAGCCTATAGTGCGGGCTGCAAGTAATCTAAACGGACGTTCACGTTTGTTTGTTTGAAGTGTTACTAAACCACCTTTGCTTCCTTTGCGAAGAATGGGGAATTTTTTTAGAGCCTGAAGATCTTTATATGAAACACTGCGTTGCAAAAGTACATAACGATCTTTTGTTTTGCGAGCGCTATTTAAAATTCTCAGGTATTGTGTTTCACTTTTATCCTTAAATAGGTTGTGCAAACAAAGCGCCAATGAATCTTTGTTCTCGCGGAATAACTTTTCATCGATGCTTGGCGCATTGATGTCAATTCCAATTTCGTAGTAGGGGAGTGAGGTAGCTAGCAAGGCCCCGTTTACGTCAAAAATATTACCGCGAACGGCTTCTATTTCGTGAACTTTTGTGGTGAAAGCTTCGGCTTTTGCTTTCCATTCATCACCTTGCACAAATTGGATCACGATGATGCGATACAAAATTGAAAGTGAGAAGACACAGAGAAGTACGTAAACAAGGTAAATGCGTGATAGTATATCTTTTTTCTCTTTCAATTCTTTTGTTGCTGGTTTTTATGGAGTTGTGTACTGTCTACTTTAATTTTTAAGGGCGGTGTAATAGGTTCTTTTAACCCTATGGATTCTGCAGCTTTAGCAACTTCACTTTGCTTGCTGGCAAACATCAATTCACTTTTTGTATAAATAAATTCTGATTTTAGTTCTTTTAAATTGTTGGTGATCTTATTTACATCTCTAATGGTATCGTCGGCATAATAACCATATGCGATATACGCTGTAGCCATAATCGCAATAAATAAAATGAATGGAACATGTTTAAAGTTCTTTTCATTTGCTAAAAAAGTACCACTAAAAACGCCTGATAATGCTTTGGCAAGCACACCTTTTTTCCCTGGTCTTGCAGCAGCCTTTTTCACCGGCTGTTGCTCAACCACTTTCTCAATAGGCTCTTCTTTTTTTATGTCGCGTATTTTATTCGCCATTATATTTTTTCTGCAACTCTTAATTTTGCGCTTCGTGCTCTTGAATTTCTTTCGAGCTCGCTTGCACTTGGTAAAATTGGTTTTGTTGTTAAGTTCTTATATACTTTTGTTGTTGATCCGTAGATCACATCTCTTTCAATTATTCCTTCGGTGTTACCGCTTTTAATTATGTTCTTCACCAATCTATCTTCCAAACTGTGATAAGAAATTACCACTAGTCTTCCTTCCGTTTTAAGAACTGTGTAACAATCGTTCAAACATTCTTTAAGCGCTTCTATCTCCTGGTTTACTTCAATGCGCAAGGCTTGGAATAAAGGAGCTAAGAATTTATTTTCTTCGTGTTTTGAATGACAACTCTTTGTAATCTCTTTCAGGTCCTCAGTTGTTTCGATCTCTTTCTCTTCGCGATGCTTGCAAATAAGCCATGCTACTTTTTTGGCATTACTTATTTCGCCGTACTCTTTAAAAACCGAAACAAGTTTTTCTTCGCTGTACTCATTCACGATTTTTTTGGCAGTGAGATCGCTATTTTGATTCATGCGCATATCTAATGCTGCATCAAATCTTATAGAGAAACCGCGCTCGGCCGAATCAAATTGGTGAGAAGAAACTCCAAGATCCCCAAGTATTGCGTCAACTGTTTTTATACCGTTTAGCTTCAAATAATTTTTCATGAAGCGAAAATTTTGTGGTATCAAAACAAAACGTTCATCTTTTAAAGCATTCTTTTGCGCATCCGGATCCTGATCGAACGCGAACAGTTTTCCTTTTGCACTTAATTTTTCAAGAATAGCTTTTGAATGTCCGCCCCCTCCAAACGTAAGATCCACGTAAACACCATCGGGTTCAATATTCAAATTCTCAATACACTCTTTTAAAAGAACGGGTATATGATAAGCGTTATCACTCATCATCATTAAAATTCAATCCACCTAAAACATCTTGTGCGAGTTGTTCAATGTTCACATCCTGATTCAGGAATTCTTCGTACAGCGCCTTATCCCATATTTCTATCACATTGTTGCTGCCAAGTACTTTTATGTCTGATTTAATTTCTGCGTGTTGAGTAAGCGACTTCGGAATTAAAAGTCTTCCCGATGAATCTGCATCCGAGTTTGTAGCACCACCGGTAAAGCGACGAACAAAAACGTCGTTGGCTTTAATTAACCGATTTAACTTGCTGAGTTTGTTGTTCAAACGATTCCATTCGCTGATGGGATAAAGCACTAAACATTTTTGGTGGAGGTTGCGATTAATCACAAAACCCTTATCAAAAACGCTATCCATCTGCTTCCTAAGGTCCACAGGGAACATGAAACGCCCTTTTGCGTCCACTTTACAGTCATATTCTCCTATGAGGCTTGCCATCCCTTGATTTCTAATGATTTAACAAAAATACGCATAGTTTTACCACTTTTTACCACTTTGAGACACTTTTTACCACTTCTGTTGAAAAAATGAAGGTTATGAACAGTGTTAGTATCATGAAGATTTTGTATTATTGGAGTTGCCATTATCCCGAAGTCTCTTTATCTATAGTAGTTCCACGGTTGTTCCACAAAACAAAGACTATTAAAAAGCAACCTATGCTTTCAATAGGATATTAACAAGCAGGACCTAATTTTTATAGATGCCTTTTAAATCTTGTTTTGATTAAAATAATTTAATGAAAAGCAAAATGCCACTTCGGAAAAATCACTTACCCTCACTAAATCAGTATATTTGATTGATGAGGTTCTCCAAGTATGTTATAATAATTTGTTCAATTATTTCTTTCTTTTCAGCAAGGGCTCAGCAGGCCCCGAATGTTGATTCTGTGAATGGTTCGACGTTTATGGTTACGATGAATGTAAACGGTTCAGGTGTACTTGATAGCTCATGGCGTTATTCGCTTGTTGACGATCCACAATTTCTTCTTCAAGGGTTTAACGATTCACAGTGGCCTAAAGCATTTCCCAGCCTTAGCGAAGCAGAAATGAAACGCATTGGATTTAAGTGCATGGCTATTTTCAGATTTCATTTAAAAGTGAATCCCGATTATGCACGCGTTATATATGTTCACCAACAAGGGGGGGCCTCTGAAATTTATATCAACGGCGTGCTTTACGGTTCATATGGTTTTGTGAGTTGTGATCCTGAAAAAGAAAAGCGCGAATCGGCACCTTTTCGAGTTATAACCTTGCCGCCGAAATGCAATGGAGAATATGTGATAGCCGTAAGATATTCGAACACAAAAAGTTATAGAAGTTATAATTCTGCAGGCGCCATACAAGCGGGTTTTGATATGAAACTTGATAAGGCTGAAAATGTAAATAATGAAATAGTCGGAGAGCTTTCCGAAAAAGCCGAGCGAGGACTAGGCATGTTCGTTTTCTTTGCAACAATAGCAGCGTTGCACCTATTGCTTTTTATGTTTTATACAGTTCGCCGCTCGAATCTTTACTTTTCACTTTTTTGTTTCGTGCTAAGCTTCTATTTTCTGTATTACTATCTTGTAAAGAATGTGATGACGAATGTGGACACGAGTGATTACATGATGTTTGGTGTTTATCTCTCCACGCCAATCTTTTTTGTTTCGCTGCAAACTGTGATCTACTCATTTTTTTACGATCGTTTTCCAAAATTGTTCTACGCATCTCTCATCATTTCTTTTGTTATTCTTGTTTCTTTCTTCTTCCATTTATTTATAGGTCTTTTGCTTTCCGTATTATTTATAGCGTACACAGTTGTTGAAATGATCCGCGTGCTTATTGTCGCCTCTATGAAAAGAAAGAGGGGAGCACTTCTTATTACGGCAGGTTTTGGAATTTTTCTCTTATTTTTTGTAGGCCTTTTACTAACAGCGGTCTTAACAGGTTCTGTAGATCTCGGCGGCGACTCACTTCAGGATGAGATCTTGTCAGTAATGCTAGCTTTTGGTATCACAGCAATGCCCCTTAGTATGTCCATTTTCCTTGCGTGGGATTTTGCTACAACCAACAAAAACCTTTCTAAGAAGCTGATAGAAGTCGAAGAACTTTCGGCAAAGAATATAGAGCAGGAAAAAGAAAAACAAAAGATCTTATCAGAGCAAAATGAAATATTAGAGATGCAGGTAGAAGAAAGGACATCGGAAATCAATGAACAGAAAAAAGTAATTGAAGAAAAGAATAAAGACATTACCGATAGTATCAATTACGCGCAACGTATTCAGCGTTCTATACTTCCGACGGAGAATGAGATAAACGATATTTTCAAAGATAATTTTGTTCTTTTTAAACCACGTGATATTGTGAGTGGAGATTTTTATCAATTTAAAAAGAAGGATGAATGTAAATATGCGATTCTGGCAGACTGCACTGGACATGGCGTTCCGGGTGCATTGATGAGCATGATAGGAAGTAACCTATTAAAGCAAATAATTATTGAGCGCGGTGTAAAAAAACCTAATGAAATATTAAGCGCACTTCATAATGAAATTCGAAGCACTTTGCGCCAGGGAACCGGAGTACAATCGCACGATGGTATGGATGCTACTGTTGTTTTACACGAAGGAAATAAATTATACATAGCCTCTGCAAATCGTCCGGTTTACACTGTAAACAATGGAGAACTTACCGAATTAAAACCCGATAAACGTTCCATTGGCGGATCATCAGTTGGCGATGATGTGACTTTTAATTTAATCGAATTGGAAGTGAAATCGGGAATGATGATTTATTTATTTTCCGATGGTTATGCCGATCAGTTTGGCGGCGAGGCAGGAAAGAAATTTAAAGTAAAGAATTTGTGCCAACTTCTTTTTTCTATTCATACAAAACCATTGAATACTCAAAAAGAGGTCTTGAATACCACATTCGATAATTGGAAAAAAGAATTAGAACAGGTGGATGATGTGAGTTTGATAGGAATCCGGTTTTAAGCTCCCGCAGATTTTCGCAGATGATTGCATTTCCTGATCTGCGTTGATCTGCGAAATCGCCAGGAAACAGAAACTGGAAATTAAAACTCACAATTTTTTGGTGTACGCGGAAAAGGAATTACATCACGAATGTTTGTCATGCCCGTTACAAATAAAACCAACCGCTCAAAGCCTAAACCAAATCCAGCATGCGGACAAGCTCCAAATCGGCGTGTATCCAAATACCAATCTAATTCTTCAACAGGAATGTTCATTTCCTTCATGCGTGTTTCTAGTTTTTCCAAACGTTCTTCACGCTGACTTCCGCCAACAATTTCGCCAATTCCCGGAAATAAAATATCCATGGCTCTTACGGTTTTTCCATCATCATTTTGGCGCATATAAAATGCTTTAATATTTTTAGGATAATCAGTTAAGATAACCGGCTTCTTAAAATGTTTCTCAACCAAATAACGTTCGTGCTCGCTTTGAAGATCAACACCCCAATCATTTACCAAATATTGGAATTTCTTTTTCTTGTTATGGTTGCTGTCTTTTAAAATGGCTATAGCTTCTGTATACGTAACACGTTCAAAATTATTATCCAAACAGAATTTTAATTTCTCCACCAAACTCATTTCGCTACGCTCCAATTGTGGTTTTTGCTTTTCTTCTTCTAACAAACGTTGCGATAAAAATTCAATATCATCTCCACATTTTTCAATGGCGTAAGCAATAACATATTTTAAAAGCTCTTCAGCTAAGTTTGCATTATCAGTCAAGTCATAAAAAGCCATCTCCGGCTCTATCATCCAAAATTCGGCCAGGTGGCGAACCGTATTTGAATTCTCTGCTCTAAACGTAGGACCAAACGTATAAATATCACTAAACGCCATGGCGGCCAATTCTCCTTCTAGTTGTCCGCTTACCGTTAAGTTAACAGGCTTACCAAAAAAATCTTGTCTATAATCAATTTCTCCTGTTTCTGTTTTAGGAGGATTTGCAATATCAAAATTGGTTACATGAAACGTTTCACCGGCACCTTCGGCATCGTTAGAAGAAATGATAGGCGTGTGCAAATAAAGAAATTCTTTTTCTTGAAAAAATTTGTGAACTGCAAATGCTAATGCATTACGCACACGAAACACAGCGCCAAATGTATTGGTGCGAAAGCGTAAATGCGCTATTTCGCGTAAAAATTCAAGACTGTGTTTTTTTGGTTGTAAAGGAAATTTCTCGGCATCACTATCACCTAATATTTCTAAGGTTTTGCAAACTAATTCAACTGTTTGTCCTTTTCCTTGAGAGGCAATCAATTTCCCAACAACGCTTATACAAGCACCTGTTGTAATGCGTTTTAAAGTTTCTTCGGGAGTAGCATTAAAATCAACAACAACTTGTAAATTATTATTGGTAGAACCATCATTTAACGCAATGAATTGATTATTGCGAAATGTTTTTATCCATCCCTTAACTATAATTTCCTGTTCTGTTGGCGATGTTTTTAAAACATCTTTGATTTTGACGCGTTTCATTAGTTATAAATTGGAGAACAAAGGTATAAAAAACGCGGAACTTTCCATGTCAATTCTCGATACCTGCCTACCGGTGAGGCAGGCAATTTTTGCAAGAGGCAGGCAAAAAATCACTTGAATTGACAAAGGTTCAAGCGATTTTTAAAACCGAGGTCATTTCGTTCCGATAATTATCGGGAGAAAAAATGCGTCTCTTTTAGTTTTTTTTGTATCGAGAAATGATGAAACTACTTTTAGATGTAAAAGTAAACCGCGGCCATTAAAAGAGCAAACCTACCACATGATTCCAGCGAAAAGCATCGGTTTTGAAAAGTACCAAAGTAAAAACAACGAATACCGAAATGGAAATAAGTTGGCGGCAAGCTATAATCCGGTATGTTTTCTAAATAGTTTTATGGCTAAGGCAAGAAGAACAATTCCAAACACTTTTTTTACAATGGCAATTCCTCCAACTCCAAGAAGTTTCTCTATTTTACTAAGGAACTTGAGCACAAAGAAAACAATGATCACGTTTAAAACAATAGCAATTATGATGGATAGTAAATTGTATTCTGCCCGAATGGAAAGTAGGGTTGTTAAGGTGCCTGTACCCGCTATTAAAGGAAAGGCCAAAGGAACAACGCTAGCTGTTGCAGGAACAGAATCCTTTGAAATTTGAACACCAAGGATCATTTCAAAGGCTACAATAAAAAGAAGGATAGATCCCGCGATGGCGAAGTCAGAAACGCTAATACCAATAATATTCAAAATAGCATCTCCTACAAATAGAAAAGAAAGCATTATAGCCATCGAAATCCATGAAGCCTTGCCGGCATCAATGCCACCCACTTTTTGCCGCAAGGCAATGATCACAGGAATGGAACCAATCACATCAATTACCGCAAAAAGCACCATGGTTACCTTAAGGATCTCGATAATATCGAATTGTAAATTCATAGGGTAAAATTACTTAAATTATCCCAGTCAAAATAATCTCTCAAAGAACGCTCTGTGTTTGGATGGAAATGATCCAGGTAGTTATAGGGATTTCGGCCAAACACTAAGTTATTAGGCATGTAACGTTAAAAATTATGAACGTTATAAGTTTACTGCAAGCATAGCTTCTTTAATTTTAGGGGATTGAATAAATCGATCATATATCTTTTCATGTTGTGTTTAAGTGTTAGTTTTTTACAAGCACAACAACCCACACGCGTTTTATTTGTGTTTGATGCCAGTAATAGTATGGTTGGTAAACATGGCGATATTCAGCGAATGGAAGGAGCCAAGCAAATGTTTAATAAATTCATTGATAGCTTAAGTAAATTAAAAAATTATCAATTTGCCTTGCGTATGTACGGCCATACTGTAAAATATCCTCCGGGCGATTGCAAAGATAGTAAGCTGGTGGTTCCATTTAATTCCAAAAACAGTCTTGAACTCATCAAACAAAAAGTAAATGAAGCAAAACCAACAGGCATTACACCTATTGAGCATTCCTTAACCGAAGCAGCCAATGATTTTCCTGACAAAAAAGCGCGGAATATGATCATTATTATTACTGATGGAATTGAAGAGTGTGGTGGCGACCCATGTGAAGCGCGACAAAAATTAGTGGAGAAAGGAATTGTTTTTAAACCCGTTATCATTGGTATTGGTTTAACCTTGTCGCAAATAAAAACATTTGAATGTGTGGGAACGTATTTTGATTACGACGACCCTGATATTTATACGGATGTAACTGAATTGATAAAAACGCAAAAGAAAAGAAAGACATCAGCCCAAGTAAATTTATTGGATAGCAAAAATAAACCCAGCGAAACCAATGTGAACATGACCTTTTATGATGTGAACAGAAAACGGTATAAGTACAATTATATTCATACGCTAAATAAATTTGGAAATCCTGATACATTGTATGTGGATGATTTCCCTACGTATAAAGTGGTTGTGCATACCATTCCTCCTAAGGAAAGCGAAGAAGTAAAACTTGCCGAAGGAAAACACACTACTATTCCCGTATCAGCTCCGCAAGGCGCAATGGTAGTTTCGCGGCCAAACGGTGTTTATAATTTTAACGAGAAAGTAAAATATATTGTAAGGCATGCCAACGAAAAACAAACCTTACATGTACAATCCATTAGTACCTACGAGCAATACATTATTGGAACCTATGATCTGGAGATCTTAACTTTGCCTCGCACTTATATGGCGGGAATAAAAATTGAGCAATCAAAACTGAACGAGATCGTTTTACCAAGCGCAGGAATGTTGCAGGTAAAAGCCATAGAAGCGGGCGATGGTTGTATTTTAATCAAGAGAAACGATAAAATGGAAAGCGTTGTAAATCTTACCAACACAACAAACCAAATATTTTATTTGCAACCCGGAAATTATGTGATCGAATGGCGCTCAAAAACATTGAAAGGAAGTATATATACGATCGAAAAAAAGTTCAGTATAAAGCCCGATCAATCTACACTCGTAGAATTGTATAAATAGTCGTCCCTCAAAAACTCTGTAAGCCTTGTTATTATTGAGTTTGTTTAAAAATAGTGCGATAAAAGCCTACCGAAAAAAGTAAAAAAGGATTAAAAAAGTGGCAGATGTTTTTAAGTGTAAACTAACGCGTAATGCTGCGCCCGGGATAGAACGAAAAGCCTTGTTTAGGGCTTTGTGTAATGTTTGCGCAACGAGTAGGCTTCGCTTTTTCTGCGCAGACCCCGCAGTGCGACAAACATAGCAAAGGACAAACAAGCTTAAAGTGATAGCCCGATAAGGCGTCCAAATAATAA